>NODE-134-length-25633-cov-7.23028_pt1 | contig 25633 bp, 26 predicted proteins | sample MGYA00139097_ERZ477577 | MGnify/ENA metagenome assembly ERZ477577
CTCTCTGATAAAAAATTCTTTAAATTACCCTACTGAAACCTGGGAGCTAGGTCAAGTCCATATTCATTTTTTCCTTTTTCACCTTCCCATATTATTGTTAAGTCTACCTGCTTATTTAATTCATAGTTATCATATCTCAAAGGCATGGAACGGAATATGTAATTTTGATTTGGCTTATCCCTCACGAATCGAAGTAGTTCTGGATTAATATAGAAGATATTGTCATTACTGTCTGCAGTGATATTGAAACCATGAAATATAGGTCTATCCAGTTTTCTATGAGCGATAAGGTCATTTACCGAAAGTTCATCCTCCTCCATTTGCCTTGTCTTTAGCTTTTCATAGGTTTCCGGTGTCTTGGAAAAATACAGAAAACCGGTGAAAATTTAAATTTTTAAAATAAGACATAACGTGTCGGCATCGGGCACGCTTATCGGCCATATCTTTGTATCAAAATCACACAATGATCCAAGAAATTATTTCCAATATCGAAATGGATGTTAAGTATAAAATCTATACTGAGCAAAAAAAATTGTTGGCGGTAAAAAATTTGAAAGAGATGCTGAGTCAGATAGATCATGAAGTTGAGCTTGTACCTTATAAGAATAGGGAAAAATTTTCCAATTTGTTGGTTTTATTGAAAGGACGAGCCCTAAGCGATGAAGAAAATCGAATGCTGGAGAGGATCGTGGATTTTAAAAATTGAAAAAGAAAAAGTTTTTGATTTTTTAATCAAAATTGTATGTTCTTTATCTTAAAGAAATGTCGTGGTGATCATTATATTCCAATGAGGGGTTATTAGGAAGGAAAATAAACGCCACATGAACGATGAAGCTGAAACTAGATAAAGCATACGAAACAAAAGGTCTCTTTAATTAGAGGCCTTTTTTTCTGCAATAGATTCAGATGTATGCGTCTAGATATTCAGATGTATAGGTCTAGAGCCCGAAACTTACCATAAAAAAAGCGGAAACATAAAAATATATTTACGCTTCCGCTGGTTCAAATATTAAGCAATACGAATTCTTTACTTTGAATAAAGCTATTAGTATGTTTTATAGAACGACTACAAAATTACCTTCTGCACTAATTCCATTATCTGCATAACTATCAGCAGCAGCATCATTTTCCCATTTGGTTTCATCAAACAAATACTTGAATTGATATTCTTTTTCTGTTTCAAGATCCAACGTTGTTTTATAGCTTCCGTTTTTAAACTTCTTCAAATCTATAGCCTCTGCAACATTCCAATTATTAAAATCACCTAACAATTGAACTTTTTCAGCGTCTAAGGCCTCTTCTTTACTTAAAGAAAACGTTACTTTACAAACCGGCTTACTCTTTAAAAATTGTTTTTTAATACTCATGACTTTTGTTTTAAATTTTGCCACAAAGTAAATGCAACTTACGCTTATATTTAACACTAGAATTGACATATTTATATACTATATTAACCTCACTATTCATATTATGTCAATTTGTGGTTAATTTTATATATCGTTTGCGTTACGACATTCCGTCTACATCCATATTCAACCCTCTAAATATCTTTGCTTTAGCACTTTATTTGACACAATAATTTCTTACCTTTAATTATTCAAATCTCTGAACAAATGAAAAACCCCTCTAAAGTCCTGGTAAACAACATTCAGGAGTTTACCATCGGAGATGAAAGCATCCGGAAATTAGATGATCTTAAAGAGTCGGATTCTACTTATCACCTATTGCACAAACAAAAGTCCTATTTTGCCCATCTAATTAGCTCAGATTTTCACAACAAAACCTATACTATTCGTATCAATTCAACTATTTACAAGGTGAAAATTCAAACCCTTTTGGATGATTTGATCAAAAATATGGGATATACAACCGGGTCTGCCAAAATCATCAATACCATAAGCGCCCCAATGCCTGGGATTATTATTGGACTAAATGTTAAAAAGGGTCAGGAAGTTAAAGAGGGAGACACGCTTTTGATTCTTGAGGCCATGAAAATGGAAAATGCTATAATGTGTCCTAAAGATGCGAAAATAAAAGATGTTTCGGTTGCTGTTGGAGATACGGTAGACAAAAATAAACTTCTGATAACGCTGGAATAAGCTTTCAAAATTTTTAATATGAAAAAGATACTTGTTGCAAATCGTGGTGAAATTGCCATGCGCATATTGAAGACTGCTAAACGAATGGGAATCAATACCGTGGCAGTATATTCTACCATCGATCGGAATGCCCCTCATGTAAAATATGCGGATGAGGCTATTCATATTGGTGATAACCCATCCAACAAATCCTATCTTTTAGGTAGCCATATTATTAAAGAGGCCATGAAGCTTGGGGTTGATGCCATTCATCCAGGATACGGGTTTTTAAGTGAAAATGCCGGATTTGCGGATGATGTTGCAAAAAACAATATGATTTTTATTGGTCCCGATTCGACTTCAATTAAAATGATGGGTGATAAACTGGCTGCCAAGGATGCGGTAAAGGATTACAATATTCCGATGGTACCCGGCACGGATCATGCGGTATCAGATATGGACAAGGCAAGAGAACTGGCCATGAAAATAGGCTACCCAATATTGATCAAGGCGGCTGCCGGAGGTGGTGGTAAAGGAATGAGAATTGTCGATAAACAGGAAAATCTTGATGCGCAACTGGAAAGAGCCGTTAGTGAGGCCTTATCTGCTTTTGGCGACGGATCTGTTTTTATTGAGAAATATATCAGCTCTCCAAGACATATCGAATTTCAAATACTGGCCGATATGCATGGAAACGTATTGCACCTGTATGAAAGAGAATGTAGTATTCAAAGGCGGCATCAAAAAGTGATTGAGGAAGCGCCCTCTTCTGTTTTAAGCCCTGAGTTGAGAGCAAAAATGGGAGATGCAGCCATCAAAGTGGCTAAATCCTGCAAGTATACGGGAGCTGGTACCGTCGAGTTTCTAGTTGATGATTCCTTAAATTTTTATTTTCTTGAAATGAATACGCGTCTGCAGGTAGAGCATCCGGTTACGGAGTTTATTACGGGGTTAGATCTTGTGGAGCAACAAATTAATATTGCCAGAGGAGAAAAACTACTGTTGAAACAATCTGACCTGAAGATTAAGGGACACGCCCTGGAATTGAGAGTCTATGCCGAAGATTCCTTTCATGATTTTCTGCCCAATGTGGGTCGATTGGAAGCCTATAAAATTCCAGAGGGGAAAAACATAAGAGTCGATGATGGTTATGAGCAAGGAATGGAAATTCCGATTTTTTATGACCCTTTGATCTCTAAATTAATCACCTATGGCAAGACCAGATCAGAAGCCATACACAGAATGATTGAAGCCATTGACCAATATCTTATTGAGGGGGTTCAAACCACCTTACCTTTTGGGAAATTTGTATGTCAGCACGAGGCCTTTCAGCAAGGAAACTTTGACACGCATTTCGTACAAAAATATTTCAGGGCGGATCAATTAAAAGCAGACTTGGAGGACGAAGCTGAGGTAGCCGCATTACTGGCGTTAAAACTGTATTCTAAAGATCAGAACATAGTAAGAGTGCCTAATTGAAACACTTATACAGATGAAAGACAAGCAAAAAAAACTGCTGCAAAAAATAACCGAAGCCAAAATGGGAGGTGGCATTGACAGGATTGAAAAGCAGCATAAGAAAAAAAAGTTAACGGCCAGAGAAAGGGTTGGTTACCTTATGGATGAAGGTTCATTTGAAGAGATTGGCATTCTCGTAACCCATCGGAGCACTGATTTTGGCATGGAAAAGCAGCTCTTTCTTGGTGACGGTGTGATCACAGGATATGGTACGATACATGGACGAATGGTATATATTTATGCACAGGATTTTACCGTTTTTGGCGGGGCTTTGTCGGAAACTCATGCCGAAAAAATTTGTAAAATAATGGATTTAGCGGTTAAAGTCGGTGCTCCTGTTATTGGTCTTAATGATTCAGGAGGAGCCAGAATTCAGGAAGGAGTTCGTTCCCTGGGGGGCTATGCCGACATTTTTTACAGAAATGTGCAATCATCAGGGGTGATCCCTCAAATCTCGGCTATCATGGGGCCATGTGCCGGTGGCGCCGTTTACTCGCCTGCAATGACTGACTTTACAATTATGGTGGAAGAGACGAGCTATATGTTTGTAACCGGTCCGAACGTTGTAAAAACAGTCACAAATGAGGAAGTGAGTTCAGAGGAATTAGGTGGCGCCTCCACACATTCGACCAAATCAGGTGTGACCCATCTTAAAGCTTCTAACGATATTCAATGCATGGAAGAAATAAAGAAACTGCTGAGCTACATCCCACAGAACAATCAACTCAAAACACCAAATTTACCCTATACCCTTGACAATGAAATAAGAGACGAGCTTGAGGCCATTATCCCGGATGATACGCATAAGCCCTATGATATAAAAAAAGTAATCCTGGGTATTTGCGACACCGATTCATTTTTTGAGATCCATAAAGATTATGCTGAAAATATTGTTGTTGGCTTTATCAGACTGGCAGGAAGAAGTATTGGCGTTATAGCCAATCAACCCTTGGTTTTGGCAGGCGTTCTGGATGTCAACAGTTCCAAAAAAGCAGCGCGGTTTACAAGATTTTGTGACAGTTTCAATATTCCATTGCTTGTTTTAGTTGATGTTCCGGGATTTTTACCAGGTACAGATCAGGAATGGAATGGCATCATTGTCAATGGCGCCAAATTGCTTTACGCCCTGAGTGAGGCAACCGTGCCCAGAGTGACTGTAATTACGAGAAAGGCTTACGGCGGTGCATACGACGTAATGAATTCCAAACATATAGGGGCCGATATGAATTTTGCCTGGCCTACGGCCGAAATTGCCGTCATGGGGGCCAAGGGAGCGAGTGAAATTATCTTTAAAAAAGAAATCGCTGAATCAGATGACCCGGAAGCGAAATGGAAAGAAAAAGAGGCGGCATACGCGAATAAATTCGCAGATCCTTACCGGGCTGCTGAAAGAGGGTTTATCGATGAAGTAATTTTACCAAAAAGGACAAGAAGAAAACTGATTAAGGCATTTTCTATGCTTGAAAACAAGCAATTGGATGGGCCAAAAAGAAAACATGGTAATATTCCCTTGTAAGCAAGTCTTCGCATACAAGCTTGATAAGCAGCGCTTATTCAGGAAAAAACATTAGACAATTTCTGCGCTTAAGCCACGTTGAAGCAAGGAGGTGCATTTGGGCTTTAACTCTTCGTATTCACCTGTTTTAACAGCGCATTTACCTTTATAATGTACCAGATAGGTACATTGTTCCGCCTGTTCCATCGTATGCTCACATACTTCAATCAAAGCGTCTATCACAAAATCAAAAGTGTTGACATCATCATTGAATAAAAGAATTTCATGCAATTCAACCTCTTGTTCTGCAACATCAAAAGATTCTTTGGTCTTTTCTTTCGTGAAAAAAATATTATGTGCCATATTAAAATCTTTGCAGCTAATTTACAAATTTTAGCGCAACCCAATTATTTCTCTCAAATTTCTTCTTAAAAGTCAGTCCGTTTTTCTCAGCTTCCTCTTTGATAAATGGGATATCTTCAGTGTAAAACCCACTTAAATAAAGTTCGCCATCTGGCCTTAAACATGTAACGTAAACCGCCATATCATTGAGCAAGATGTTTCTATTGATATTAGCAATAATCACATCATAGCTGGAAGAACCAAGCATTGAGGCATCACCCTGATAAACTTCAATATTTTTACAATGATTTCGCTCAACATTCTCAACTGAATTCTCATAACACCATGCATCTATATCAATTGCATCTATATCATCAGCTCCTTTCATTTCGGCAAATATGGCAAGAATTCCAGTGCCACATCCCATATCCAGCACTCTCTTTCCGCTTAGATCAAGCTCCATCAAATGCTTGATCATCAAGTATGTTGTTTCATGATGACCCGTTCCAAAACTCATTTTGGGCTCTATCACGATATCATATGCAAGCTTAGGATCATCGTGAAAAGGAGCCCGGATGCTCACTTCATTTTCCACCACTATAGGTTCAAAATTCTTTTCCCATTCCTCGTTCCAGTTCACCTGTTCAATTTCCTTAACTTCATGTGAAAACTTTACTTCATCAGAATGCAGAATCTGAATATTATTCAATAGCTCTGCATTCCATTCTGCCTCCTGGATGTAGGCCACTACGCCATCTTCGTTTTCAGTAAAACTTTCGAACCCGAGGAGTCCCAGTTCAGCTACTAAAATTTCTATCGCTGTCTGTATTTCCAAAGATCCCGAAATATATGTAAAAGAACACCCTATATAGTTCATCCGCTTATCATTTAAAAAATCTGTGACACCTATTCATTTTCATGCAGATATCACAGATTTGTATTTCATATATGATCTGATTTCTATAGACCTTAATCTTGCCTAAATGGCCTTTACTATTGCCATAAAATCTCCAGCCTTAAGCGCTGCACCCCCAATCAATCCTCCATCTACATCCGTTTTGGAAAAAATTTCCTGGGCATTATCTGGTTTTACACTGCCTCCATAAAGAATGGAAACTTCCTCTGACACATCACTCAGGTACCTTTCGGCTACCAATTCTCTGATAAAAGCGTGCATTTCCTGTGCTTGATCAGGAGAGGCGGTTTCACCCGTGCCAATAGCCCATACAGGTTCATATGCCAAAGTAATCTTTGACCATGCCTCTGAATCAAGGTGGAACAGCCCATTCTTAATCTGACTTTCCACTACTTTAAAATGATTACCACTCTTGCGATCTTCCAAAACTTCTCCAAAACAAAAGATCACTTCCAAATCGTTCTTTAAGGCGGCATCTACTTTTTTTGCCAGCAATTCATCTGTTTCACCAAAATACTCTCTTCTTTCAGAATGTCCCAAAATAACTGTATCCACATAAATACTCTTCAACATCTGCGCTGAAATTTCTCCGGTATAAGCCCCACTTTCTGCCTGATGCATATTCTGAGCCGCAACCTCAATTACCGATTTTTTTGTCATTTTAGAAGCCTTCTGTAAATTGACAAAAGTTGGCGCTATAATGACACGTGTATTATCTAAGGTTACATCTTTAATTGAATGTTCCAGTTCTTTGACCAAGGCCTTAGTTTCTTTATAAGTCTTGTTCATTTTCCAGTTTCCTGCTACAATTTTAGTTCTCATTAAATTGAATTTTTGGTTGAAATTAAAATGAATCACAAAGATAACCTAAACTGATAAATTGTTTACTTTTGCAGCAATCAATTTTCGAAAAAAATGAATAAACAGCAGCTAATAGATCAGATCAGAAACAAGGCATCTTTTTTGTGCATTGGACTTGACGTTGATCTGGAGAAGATACCGGCTCATTTGCGCAAACTTGAAGACCCTATTTTTGAATTTAACAAGGCGATAATTGATGCCACGCATGATCTGGCTGTTGCTTATAAACCAAATATTGCATTCTATGAGGCCTATGGATTAAAAGGCTGGAACAGCCTTGGTAAAACCATCGATTACCTGAATGAAAAGCATCCCGAAATCTTCACGATTGCCGATGCCAAACGCGGTGATATTGGAAATACCTCTACAAGATATGCAAAGGCGTTTTTTGAAGATATGAATTTTGATTCCCTGACCGTTGCCCCTTATATGGGTAGCGACTCTATAGAACCTTTTCTTTCCTTTAAAGACAAATTTACCATCATGCTTGCGCTGACATCCAACAAAGGAGGTCTCGACTTTCAGTTACTTACTGATAACAATGGAGTGACTTTATACGAAAAAGTACTGAAGACATCTTTGGGATGGAAAAACAGTGAACAGCTGATGTATGTCGTTGGCGCTACCCGACCTGAATTTTTCCAGAAAATCAGAAGCATCGTTCCTGATCATTTTTTACTCGTTCCCGGCGTTGGTGCACAAGGAGGAAGCCTTCAGGCCGTATGCCAATACGGGCTAAATGATGATATCGGGCTCCTAATCAATTCTTCAAGACAAATTATTTATGCTTCTTCGGACATTGATTTTGCCAGTAAGGCAAGAGAAAAGGCGCTTGAATTAACAACTGAAATGGCGTCTATCCTGAAAAATTTAAAAAACTAGACTGTGATCGATTTAAATTTTTTAAGTGAATTGGTGAGCACCTCATGGAGCTCCACCATCTGGTCATAACCGAATTTTTTACCCAGTTGTCCCGTAAAATACAGAGCTACCCACACTACCGGCATCACTAAACACATGATCATAGAGACCATATAGTCCTGCTTGAGGCTCCATTTGCTGTAAAAAATCACGAAAAAAACAAAAAAGGTAACGGCGACGGCAAAATGCAGGAAAATAAAGAATGTCCATATTTTTGGTTTGGGGCCCATGATTCCCTTTACAATGGTAAATCCCTCCTCTTCCTCAACTTCTACATGTAATTGCGGCGACCAAAAATGTTCCTTTTCCCGGGGTACATCTATCACAATATGGTGATCAATGATCTTACTGATAAAACCACCCGTATCCTGCGCCAGACTATGCTTGAATTGCCCCAATATATCCTCTTTGCTTTCTTTGAATTTCAATTTGAACCGTGGTTTTAAAAAAATTCTGTTCAAGTCATCATTATGGATAGGTTGGTTCATACTATTCTGATTTAAGAGAAAAAGTCAGCGGCTGGAATGAGCCGTAAATACAATGTTTAACATTCCAACTTTAAACTTATTAACTTTTAAATATACTCTTTTTTTTGAATCCCTAAGGATGGCTTTCATTATCGACTTTATAAGCTTATCTTTGCAGCGATTTTATTCAAAAACTCATGGGAAATATTGTTGCTATCGTTGGAAGGCCAAATGTTGGAAAATCAACACTTTTCAATCGATTGATACAAAAAAGGGAGGCTATTGTAGATGCCGTCAGCGGTGTTACCAGAGACAGGCATTACGGCAAAACGGATTGGAATGGAAGAGAGTTTTCCGTAATTGATACCGGCGGTTATGTTGTTGGTAGTGATGATGTTTTTGAGGCTGAGATTGACAAACAGGTTGAGCTGGCAATTGATGAAGCTGATGCCATCATCTTTATGGTAGACGTTGAAAGCGGGGTTACCGGAATGGATGAAGACGTAGCCAAGATTCTCAGGCCCGTTAAAAAGCCTATTTTTTTGGTAGTCAATAAGGTAGATAATTCAAAAAGGGCTCAGGATGCCGTAGAATTTTATGCGCTTGGTTTAGGAGATTACTATACGATTGCGAGCACTAATGGCAGCGGGACCGGTGAATTACTGGACGACCTGATCAAGGCGCTTCCCGAAAAAGAAGAGAATTTAGACGATGACCTTCCACGATTTGCGGTGGTGGGAAGACCCAATGCTGGAAAATCATCTTTTATAAATGCGCTCATCGGTGAAGACCGTTATATTGTTACTGATATTGCCGGGACAACGCGTGACTCTAATCACACAAAATATAACCGCTTTGGTTTTGATTTCAATCTGATAGATACTGCCGGAATCAGAAGAAAGACCAAGGTAAAAGATGACCTCGAGTTCTATTCGGTCATGAGATCTGTCAGGGCCATTGAATACAGTGATGTCTGTATTCTGATCATTGATGCCACCAGAGGCTTTGAAGGACAGGACCAGAGTATCTTCTGGCTTGCAGAAAAGAACAGAAAAGGAATTGTGATTTTGGTCAACAAGTGGGATTTGGTTGAAAAAGACACACATACCACCAAGGAATTCGAAGCCATGATTAGAAGGGAGACTGCTCCTTTTACCGATGTGCCCATTATCTTTATATCGGCCTTAACCAAACAACGCATCTTCAAAGCCATTGAAACGGCGGTTGAAGTGTACAATAATCGTAAACAGAAAATTCCGACGAGCAAATTGAATGAGGTCATGTTAGACATCATCAAGAATAACCCGCCTCCTGCGATCAAAGGAAAATATATAAAGATCAAGTATTGCATGCAGTTGCCCTCACCAACACCACAGTTTGTGTTTTTTGCCAACTTGCCGCAATACGTCAAGGATCCATATAAGCGATTTGTAGAAAACAAATTAAGAGAAATCTACGATTTTAAAGGTGTCCCGATAACGATTTATTTTAGACAGAAATAATTGAATCTGCCAGATGCTTACGCTGGTAAAATACCAAAACCGGCAGGTTGACATGATCGATCCATTTGAGATATTCCCTTTGTTAAATACCGCTAGATTGCATTTGCGAAGGCTCAACCTGGAAGATGCCGAGCAGGTGTTATTCTTAAGATCCGACAAGGTAGTCAATGAATTTATCAAAAGACAAACGCCCACAAAAATTCAAGACGCCATAGATTTTGTCGATAAAATTCAACTGGGTTACATTAAAAGAGAAACCGTTAACTGGGTCATTACAGTAAAAAACAATCCTGAAATGATCGGATCCATTTGTCTCTGGAATTTTTCCGCCGACAGGAAAACAGCTGAGGTTGGCTATGATCTTTATCCTTCTTTTCAAAATAAAGGGATCATGACCGAAGCCCTGCGAGAAGTGTTACATTTTGGTTTTCACAACTTGAATCTGGAAAACATAGTGGCTTTTACGCATCGCGCAAACGAAAATTCAAAAAAGTTGTTGATTAAAAATGGGTTTATGCTTCAAAAGGAAGAAACTGATCCGGATAATGAAGACAATATAATATTCTCTATAAGCAAAAGCTAATTACCAGCCTCCACTTGCGCCTCCACCGCCGAAGCCACCGCCTCCGAAGCCACCGCCGAAACCGCCGCCGCCGCCAAAGCCTCCGCCTGAACTGCCTCCGCCAAAGCCTCCTCGCCCCCCGAAGCCACCTCTTCCGGCGCTACTCAATATGATGGCATCCAGCAAAGAGAAGCCTCCTGATCTACGGCCACCTTTTTTACCTCCGCCGCGTCTTCTCGATAAAATCATCATAATCACGATAAAGATGATCACGATAAAAAGCGCAGGAAACTTACCATTCTCACCTTCATTATTCCTTTCCCCCTGGTATTCACCACTCATGATTTGCATGATGGCTGTCGTTCCATTATCCAGTCCATTATAAAAATTGCCTTGCTTAAATGCCGGTGTAATTACGTTCTCAATAACTCTTCTCGACAAGGCATCGGTCAGTTTGTGCTCCACCCCATAACCCGTTCTGATCGTCATGCGTCTATCTTCCTTAGACACCAAAAGCACGATACCATTGTCTTTATCCTTTTGACCTATACCCCATTTATGCGCTAGTTCAGTCGCATATAAAGCGATCTCATTTCCATCTAATGAAACAACTGTGATCACTACGATCTGAGTCGAAGTGGTGTCACTATAATTAATTAGTTTTTGCTCCAGCATACCGGCTTCTGACGCACTCATCATTTTTGCCATGTCATAGACGCTTGTCTCTTTCTTCGGTTTTTCCGGCAAATAATCCTGTGCCAATACCTGGAATGAATTCAGAAAAAGAATCACAAATATCAATCCAGCATATTTAATCAATTTAGTATGCATTTTATTCAAAAAGTTCTTTGTATTATTGATATGCAATATACCAAAAAAGCAGGAATCCGCTTCTAATGACATAACAAATCTAAAATGATAAGAATAATCTTTAGCCTATTGCTGGTTACTTCTCTGGCTCAGGCGCAGCAACTTGAAATTGAAAAACTAAAAGGAATGAAACCCCGTGCCGTCGGACCAGCAGGAATGAGCGGAAGAATTACGGCAGTTGATGTGGTCAACAAAAACCCTAATGTAATTTACGTAGGTTCTGCTTCGGGTGGCGTGTGGAAATCCGAAAGTCAGGGCATAGACTGGAAACCCATATTTGACAAGGAAAACCTTCAGGCCATTGGAGCCATAACGATACAGCAAAGTAACCCCGATGTGATTTGGGTTGGCACAGGAGAAGGGAATCCAAGAAATAGTTTAAACGGAGGCTATGGCATTTATAAAAGTCTTGACGGTGGTGAAAACTGGCAATTGATGGGACTCGAAAAAACCAGGAACATCCATAGAATAATAGTGGACCGGGATAACCCGGATGTCGTTTTTGTGGCCGCGATAGGTTCGCCATGGGGGGAACATCCGGAAAGGGGTGTATTTAAAACTATTGACGGAGGAGTCACATGGAAAAAAATACTTTATGTCAATAATCAAACGGGCGCAGCAGACCTTGTTGTAGATGCCAATAACCCAAATAAACTTATTGCGGCCATGTGGCAGCACCAAAGAAAACCATATACCTTTAATTCAGGAGGAGAAGGCTCTGGATTATACATCACCTTTGACGGAGGAAAAAACTGGACAAAGAAAACGAAAGATGATGGTTTACCGGATGGAGAACTGGGCAGAATAGGCCTGGCCATTTCACAAAGCAACCCCAAGGTTGTTTACGCCTTGATAGAATCGAAGAAAAATGCACTCTATAAATCAGAAGACGGAGGGTTTAAGTGGAAGCTTGTCAACAGTAATAGCTCGGGTAGAGGGAGCGCAGGAATTGGTAACCGACCCTTTTACTATTCAGACATTTTTGTCGACCCCAAAAACGAAAACAGAATTTACAGTGTGTTCACTTATGTGAATTTTAGCATTGATGGAGGCAAAAGTTTTAAACAGCTCATGCCGGCTTATGGAAGTAATGCCGGGATTCACCCTGACCATCATGCCTGGTGGATACATCCTGAAAATTCAAATTTTATGATCGATGGGAATGACGGGGGCCTGAATATCACCAAAGATATGGGTAAAACCTGGCGCTTCGTGGAAAACCTTCCTGTGGGGCAGTTTTATCACATCAGTGTTGATAATGATTTTCCCTATAATCTTTACGGAGGCATGCAAGATAACGGATCATGGGCCGGCCCTTCCTATGTGCTTAAATCACAGGGTATTAGGAATTCATATTGGCAGGAAATTCTATTTGGTGATGGTTTTGATGTCATTCCTGATCCTAAAAACAGCAGGTATGGATATGGTATGTCACAAGGCGGTTCCGTGAGTCTGTATGACCGCGAAACGGGTTCGTCGAAATTCATAAAACCTACGCATCCGGATCCTGACATCAAATTAAGATTTAACTGGAATGCCGCCATTGCCTTGGATCCGTTTGACGAACAAACCATCTATTTTGGAAGTCAGTTTGTCCACAAATCGTCTAACCAAGGACATGAATGGGAAATTATCTCACCTGACCTCACAACGAATGACCCCGAAAAACAGAAACAATATGAAAGTGGTGGCTTAACGATGGACGCCACCGGAGCAGAAAACTATTGCACCATCCTGGCGATTAGTCCAAGTTTAAAAGAAAAAAACGTGATCTGGGCCGGAACCGATGACGGGCGGGTACAATTGACAAGAAATGGGGGAGAAAGCTGGGTGAACGTCACCCCAAAAACAGAGCGTTATCCCAAGAATGGATGGGTTGCCCAAATCAAGACCTCTGCCTATAACAAAGGAGAGGCCTATGTTGTCTTAAACAATTATAGAAATTTTGATTTTAAACCATATCTCTTCAGAACCCGAGATTATGGAAAAACATGGGAGAGCCTTCTCAACAATAAACCTGAAACTTTTGGTTATACGCTCTCTTTGGTACAGGACCCTGTTGAGAAAAAACTGCTGTTCCTCGGTACTGAAAACGGTTTGTATATCAGCATGGACGAGGGAAATAGCTGGACCAAATGGACAGAGAATTACCCAAGTGTTCCTACCATGGACATGGTCATACATCCCAGAGAAAATGATCTTGACATTGCCACTTTTGGTCGGTCCTTTTATGTATTTGATGATATCAGGCCCTTACGTGAACTGGCATCAAAGGGAATGGGTCTGCTGGATGAAGAAATAAAAATATTTGATGCTCCAACTGCCTATTTGTCAAAGAATCAACAGCCAAGCGGAACCAGATTTGGCGGAAATGCCATGTTTAATGGTGAAAATCGCAAAAAAGGAGCCATGATCAGTTATGTAATCAATAAAAAGGAAGAAGATGCCTCTGATACAAAGGATGAAGACGCGAATGACAATGAAGAGGAAGGGGAAGAGGAAAAGAGTGATGTCGCTAAAGACTCTCTGGTATTAACAATTTACAATTCAAAAAATGAACTTATCCGAACCTTGAAAAACAAGGCGCCCGAAGATAATGGCTTAAACAGAATGTATTGGAACCTTGATGAAAAAGGGGTTTTCAGACCCTCGAGAAATGAAAACAAAAGTAAAACTGAACCATCCGGAGTTAAAGTAATCCCGGGCACATATAAGTTAGTACTCACCTATCAGGAGTCAAAAGATTCAGCTGCTATCGCAGTTGCCTTTGACCCAAGAACACCCGTTTCTATTGACATTCTGGAACAACAACACAATCTGCTTAAGCAACTGGAAGTTAAGATGGATCTTTGCTACAGATCAGTTGAGCAACTCAAGGCTTCTAAAACTATTGTTAACAGTATCAAGTCTCTGGCTTTAAAAAATGACAAGGACAGCTATAAGGATCTGATAAAATCAAGCGATAGCATTCTTAAGAAAATAGATGGATTTATTGATGATATGCTGGGAAAAGAGGATAAAAGACAGGGAATAACTGATAGAAAGGACCCTACAAATATATCCTATCTGAATAAGGCAATTAGTTATGTGCGTTCTTTAAATTCAGCGCCCGGTGCAACTGAATTGACATTAATTAAAAATGCTGACGCGAAATTAGACCCTGTTATTGCCAATATCAATGGATTTTACGAATCTGATTGGCTGGCATACGGAACGCTGGTTGAGAACGCTAAACTCTCCGTATTTAAAGATTATAAGATACTGGAGTAACTGTTCATTTATAAAATAAGCCTAAAGACAAGAAAGCAATTTTTCAGAATTAAGGCTGTTTTGCTTCTAAAATTCATAATTTTGATAAACAAAAGATAAAAAAACTCATCCATGAAATATTTCCCGATTGATCGTCAATTATTTGTAAAAAACAGAGCTAAATTTTCTGGAAAAATGAAGCCAAATTCAATGGCCATTTTTAACTCAAATGATATTTACCCCATTAGTGCTGACAGCACCCTGCCTTTCGCCCAACACCGTGATATCTTCTATTTGTCGGGAGTAGATCAGGAAGAAAGTGTCTTGGTAATTTTCCCGGATTGTCCTAAAAAGGAAAACAGAGAGATCCTCTTTCTTAAAGAAACCAATGACCATATCGCCGTCTGGGAAGGAGAAAAACTGACTAAGGAAAAGGCCTTTGAGACTTCGGGAATTAAAACCGTGTACTGGTTACAGGATATGGAAAAAGTGCTGTTTGAACTTATGACTCAGGCCGAAACAGTTTATATCAACACCAACGAGCATTACCGGGCCAGCATTCAAACCGAAACAAGAGATGCCCGTTTTATCAAATGGTTACAAGATAAATATCCTGCACACGATTATAAAAGATGTCAGCCCATCATACAGAGATTACGTGCTGTTAAGGAACCCCAGGAAATAGAGTTGATCCAGAAAGCCTGTGATATTACCGAAAAAGGTTTTAAAAGAGCTTTAGGGTTTATTAAACCTGATGTAATGGAGTATGAAATTGAGGCGGAATACATTCATGAATTCAAAAGGAACAGGTCTGATGGCTTTGCTTATACGCCAATCATTGGTTCCGGCTATAATGCCTGTGTCTTACATTATGTAGAAAACAACCAGATCTGTAAGGCAGGAGACATGATTCTCATGGACGTGGGTGCAGAATATGCCAATTATGCCAGTGATATGACACGATGTGTTCCCGTTTCAGGGAAATTTACAGAAAGACAGAAGCAGGTTTATAATGCAGTTCTCAGGGTTAAAAACGCCGCTGCGAAAATGTTGGTCCCGGGAACTATCTGGGCTGATTATCACGTGGAAGTAGGGAAATTGATGACAGAAGAGCTGATCAACCTCGGATTGATTTCCAAAGAAGATGTTGCCAAAGAGGATCCGGACTGGCCAGCCTATAAAAAATATTTTATGCATGGTACTTCGCATCATATGGGTCTGGACACTCATGATTATGGAATTCTGACCGAACCGATGGTTGCCGGAATGGTTTTTACGGTTGAACCTGGTATTTATATCCCTTCCGAAAATATGGGTATACGGCTTGAAGATGATTATGTAATCCAGGAAAAAGGGGAACCCATTAATCTGATGAAAAATATTCCTGTTGAAGTTGAAGACATTGAAAAATGGATGGCTAAATCTTAGTCTGCCTTAAGAATTTCCTGTCTTTTGAGAAGAGAAATCAACAGACTTCTTTTGACGCAAAAGCAGTAAGGAATTAACGATTATAAACGTTAGCAGGGAAGGGAGCACCCATCCCAGCCCATTTTTAGAGAAGGGTATCATGTCGTAAATGACCTCCAGCTTGTCAGGGGTTATAAGAAACTTGAGAAAATCGGGTACGCTAAAGACAAAGGTTACCAAGACAACGGTTCTGAAGACGGCTCTACTTGCAAATTTTTCAGGCACTACATTCAATAGAATTAATACAATGGTCAAAGGGTAAATAAACATTAAGGCATAGACCGCCAGGTCAATAATAAATTTAACCTCGAACTGTCCCATAAAAATACCTAAAGCCGAAGATAGGGCAACGGTAAAAATATAGACCCGAGTAGAGCCCTTAAAAAGGCCTTTGAAAAAGTCAGCTGTTCCTACAATGATGCTAACCGCCGTTGTAAAACAAGCCAAGGCTACCAAAACGGATAGAAAGGAGGCTCCGATCTTACCCAATGTAATAGAGGCTAAGCCGGCAAGCAACTGCGGCCTGCTGATGGATGAATCGAATAAAGCGTTGTGTCTTGCCCCTAAATAAATCAAACCGATATAAATAAATAACAAACCGAGCATGGCAATCAAACCAGCCTTCATGATGATCAGTTTCTTTTCATATAAGGTTCCTTCCTTTTTTGAATTGCGCAGGGTAATCACAACAACTCCACCCATGAGCAGTCCTGCCAAAGCATCATAAGTTTGATATCCCTCTAAAAAACCATCTATATAAGGCGTTGCATACTGCCCGGTCAACATCGTATCAGCGGGACCAAAAACACCCATACAAATGATGGCCAAAAGAATGATTCCTATAATTGGGGTCAAATACTTACCCAGGATTTCTATAACCTTTCCTCTATTGATTGCAAAAACGAAAACCAATAAAAAATAAATGCTGCTAGTCAACAAAGAGCCTGTTTCAAAATAGGGTTGTATCGCCATTTCATGAGTTACCGCTGCCGTTCTCGGACAGGCTAAAACTGTAGCAATGATATACACACAAATACTGAAAATCAGACTAAAACCGAAGGATACTTTTTTCCCAAAATCCATCATCGTTCCCTGTAAACGGGCATGGCCCAATAAAGCCAACAATGGAATAACAACCGTGGAGCCCAGAAATCCCAGTGCCACGATCCACCAGTCTGAACCACTTTTGAATCCTAAAAAAGGAGGGAGAATTAAATTTCCCGCCCCAAAAAAGGCGGCAAAGATGGCAAAGCCAAGAACAAAGGCTTCTTTGGTCTTGTTCATTTTTTAATTGTTTTGATAAATATACTGTAAATTAGCTCAATCAATTTCCAGACATGTCCTATTATTTATTTAAAAACCTTAAGGTTCATTATTCAGATCAGGGAAACGGACCTGTTTTGGTTCTTTTACATGGGTTTCTGGAGGACCTTACCATGTGGAAGACGTTAGTTGATGAGTTTAAAAAAACGACCAGGGTAATTTGCGTAGACCTGCTCGGTCATGGAAAAACTGAAAATCTTGGCTATATCCATAGCATGGAGGATCAAAGCGAAATGCTTAAACAGCTGCTCGACAGCCTGAATGTAAAACACTATGCCATGGTGGGACATAGTATGGGAGGTTATGTTGCCCTTGCTTTCGCCGACAAGTATCCCGATGCTTTGACCGGCTTGTGTTTGATGAATTCTACTGCTCTGGCTGATGACAAGGAAAAGAAACGCAACAGAGACAGGGGGATTAGAGCGGTAAAACAGAATCACAAAACCTTTATCAGATTATCCATTCCAAATTTGTTCGCAGAAGAGAACAGGGATCCTTTTTCCGAGGAAATTCTCAAAATCACTGATGCTGCCCTGAAGATGACCCAGCAAGGCGTGATCGCTGCTTTGGAAGGAATGAAAATCCGGAAAGACAGAACAAAAATACTGGAAGCCGGCGATTTTCCCATCCTCATGATTATTGGCAAAAAAGACCCCGCTCTGGACTATCAAAGCCTTTTACAACAATCTGAGTTGGGAAAGGTCAAAAAAGTAGTATTCGAAGATGGTCATATGAGCCATATTGAAAATACAACGGATCTGATAAAAGCCTTAAAAGATTTCAGCAACGCCATAGAGGAAGAATGATTAATTCAAGACTTATACCAATTAAAACAAGTAATGGTTCCTGATTGTCCGCTTTGCCAAGGAAAAGGCATCTTATTTTTTAAAGATAAGCAACATACATTTTACGAGTGTCTGGATTGCTCTGGCATCTACAGAAACCCTGTACAGTTCCTAAAACCTGAGAAGGAAAAAGAGCGGTACCTTCATCATATCAGCGACATTAATGACATGGGTTATTATAGATTTGTCAGCCCCATACTGGAGGAAGTGCACAAATATTTTCCAAAGGGAAATAAAGGTTTAGATTATGGATGCGGTCACACTCCCGTTTTGTCTGAACTGCTTAAAAAAGAGCAGTATGAAATGGAAATCTTCGACCCGGTTTTTTTTAAAGACACCGCACCTCTCGATAAAAAATATGATTTTATTGTTTGCTGCGAAGTCATGGAGCATTTTTACGATCCGCACAAAGAGTTTAAGCAAATGCTGGAATTATTGGTTCCCGATGGGAAACTTATTTGCAAGACTCATCTCTATGACAATAAAATTGAATTTGACAGATGGTACTATAAAAATGATCCCTCGCATGTTTTTATTTATCAGGCTGAAACCATAAACTGGATCAGCAGTCACTACCATTTTAAGGATGTTAAAATTGACCAAAGATTAATTACCTTCTCAAAATATTCCTAACTTTATAAGGAACTATTATTTATTCATCATTCACAAAACGCTTCACCGATGAAAATGATTTTTTTTATGACGCTTTGTAGCTGCCTTTTCTTCGCTCCGGTTCACGGACAAACCAAGGAAGAGAAAAAGGAAGAAAAGGCGAAAAAGGGTGCTGAGGAGTTTGAGAAGACAAAGGCCTTGATTGACGGCAAAGTTTATGAATTTGAAGCTTCCTGGACGACTTCATCCCAAGGTGGCAGGGTAAATTTGATGTCAAGAGCAAATCTGCTTCAAATACGAAATGACAGTGTAGATGTTCATTTGGCCTATTTTGGCGTTCTGCAAGCCGGCGGTGCATCGCTGAATAGAGAGGGCGGAATTGTATATGAAGGTTTAATGGACGAATATGAGACCAAGATCAATGCTAAAAAAAGCACGGTTACGATCAAATTTAACACCAAGAAAAGCCCCGATTACTACCAATTTATCATGACCGTTTATAAAAATGGAAGTACCACTATCAGCGTCAGCAGCAATGTTCGCTCAAGCAGCCAATACGATGGCATTACAAGGGCCATTAAAGAATAAAAAACTATTCCTGCTCCATAGCATTCCATCCCTGAGCCGTAACGGCAACTTTTTGACCGCCTCTGGTAACCAACTCCACTAATCCTTCATCCTTGGTCATATGCCCGATGATACTAAAATTTGGGTTGGCCTTGATCTTTGGAAAATCCTCCTGTTTGACAGTAAACAGTAATTCATAGTCCTCACCTCCGCTTAAGGCTATGGTCGTACTATCCATATTGAATTCCTCGCAAGTAGAAATGACCTGTTGATCAAGTGGGATTTTGTCTTCGTAAATCTGACACCCGGTTTTAGATTGCTTGCACAGATGTAAAACTTCTGAAGACAGACCATCTGATATATCTATCATGGAAGTCGGCCTCACCTCAAGGTCACTGAGGAGCTTCACAACATCTTTTCTAGCCTCAGGCTTTAATTGACGTTCTACTAAATAGGTATAAGCATCCAATTCATGCTCCGCGTTTGGATTCACCTGAAAAACCTGTTTCTCTCTTTCTAAAACCTGTAAACCTAAATAGGCTGCTCCCAAATCACCGGTAACGACCAATAGATCATTCTCTTTGGCTCCATTTCTATAGACACAATCACTTTGTTTTACTTCGCCAATGGCTGTGATACTTATTAATAAACCTTTGGTAGAAGAAGTGGTATCTCCTCCAACCAGATCAACCTTATAATTATTGCAGGCCAGATGAATTCCTTCATACAATTCTTCAAGTGCCTCCAGGGGAAACCTATTGGACACCGCGATTGAAACCGTAATCTGTTTGGCTGTTCCGTTCATCGCATAGATATCCGAAAGATTTACCATTACAGCTTTATAACCCAGATGTTTTAAGGGAACATAACTCAAGTCAAAGTGAACTCCTTCAATCAAAAGATCCGTAGTAACCAATGTTTGAAGGTCCTGGTTTCCAAGGACGGCACAGTCATCACCAACACCTTTTACTGTACTCTTATGATGTGTAACCGTGTGCTTTGTCAGGTGATCTATCAATTTGAATTCTCCCAATTCTGACAGGGATGTCCTGGCTTGATTCTTATTTTCTAACATTCTGCAAATATAGTTTTTATCAAGAAGGTTTTTATGTTTTGCCTGCTGAAAAAACAGGCGTTCAATTCCTTTGATGACCGATCTTCCTAAAATTTTAAAATCAAATGAAGCATGTCAGGTTCATTAATGAGCTGAACAAAATTCAGGAACGAACCCTTATAATCCTCTCTCCTTTTGAATCTGTTCGTAGGCATTTTGAACCTGTCTGAATTTTTCTTCACCTCCTTTAATGTGCTCCGGACCAAGATTCCTAAGTTTATCCGGATGGTATTTTTTAACCATTTTTCGATAGGCATCTTTCAATTCAGTATCCGTTGCTGACTTTTCAATTTCAAGAATTTTATAGGCACTGTCAACTTCATTGTAGAACATGGCCTTAATTGATCCAAAATCACTTTGATTGATGTTCAGATAGCCTGCGATGGTATTTATTTTATTCAATTCCAATTGAGTTACCATCCCGTCGGATTTGGCAACCCCAAATAAGAAATGCAGCAATTGAAGCCTTGAGGCGTGATTCATATGTCTGTTAATCTGAAAACAAACCTGTTTTGTGGAAATTTTATTATTAGATATGATCCCTTTAAAAAGTTTGAATGCATGATTCGCTCTCTCTTGTCCGTACATCCCTATAAAAGATGTTCTTACAAAATCCAACTCTCTCTTGTCAACTGATCCATCAGATTTGATAACGATAGCCGCCAGAACCAGTAAACTTATTTCGAAATCACCTGATTGAGTGGATTTTACAGAGCCACTTCCCTTTTTATACTCAAGAAGTTCGCTCTCAGAAAACTCATCTACAAAACTTCCCAGAACAAAGCCTAAAATTCCACCTATGGGCCCGGCAAAGGTCCATCCCAACCCGGCCCCAAGCCATTTAGAAAAATTTGCCATAATTATAATTTAATCAGGCAAATATACATTTATAGGCAGAGAATAATAGTCAAATACTGCCAATATTTTGTGAAATATTTAATTTAACAAACTACTTTCAAGCTATCGGGCCGGTAACTTAAAGTTTGAAAATTAAAGTCTTAGGATGCTGATAGGGTTATACTTTGCACAGCATAGAGCATGTATTTCACATAAATAATTCCATCTCCATTTATTTTCATTTCATTGCGTATCTTTGCATTCTCAATAACTAAAAAAATAAATTATGTATCCAGAAGAATTGGTAAGACCTATGCGTCAGGAATTGGTAAACGCAGGTTTTCAAGAATTATACAGTGCAAATGATGTAGAAGAAGCCTTAAGGAAAAAAGGAACGACCCTGGTCATGGTGAATTCGGTTTGTGGTTGTGCCGCAGGTACGGCAAGACCAGGAGCAATAGCATCTTTAGAATTAGATAAAAAACCTGATCAATTGACAACTGTATTTGCAGGAGTTGATGTAGATTCTACGTCGAAAGCGAGAGAAATGATGATTCCATTTCCTCCTTCATCTCCTTCTATTGCTTTGTTTAAAGATGGTCAGTTGGTTCATATGCTTGAAAGACATCATATTGAAGGAAGGTCGGCCGATATGATCGCTGCTAATCTGGCAGGGGCTTATGAAGAATTTTGTTAATCTGATGCTATGAAATTTTTTTTCTTATTACTGTCTTTCCTGGTCATTTATTGTGATGATTCCGAAGTTCTGAGTCCTCAGGAGTCCGAAAAGGAAGTCATCGACAAATTGAACATAGAGATCAAATCTCTCGCAAAAGAATCTGTTTGCGGTGATGAATTCGTCTGTTATAGTGTAGGGATAGGCTCCAAGCCTTGTGGTGGTAATTGGGAATATATTGTATACTCCAGCTCGATTGATGTGGTTCTGTTTATGACAAAAATTGAGAAAATGAATCAACTGGAGAAGGAATACAATGAAAAATATATGATTCTATCAGATTGCTATTTAGCCATGCCACCGGTAAGTCTGACTTGTGAAAATGGAAAATGCGTCGGGATCTTTGAATAAAAGATCCTTATTGAAAAATCGATTTAAACCTCTTTATCTAAAGAGGTTTTTTTATTTTGCAGTATGGATAAGAAAATGGTAATCGAAAAAACAAGGGCTTTTGTCATAAAAACACTGGAAGGTGCTGAAGGCGGGCATGACTGGTTTCATATTGAAAGAGTGTACAATAATGCCATACATATTGCAAAATATGAAGATGCAGACCTGTTTATAGTTGAATTAGGGGCACTTCTTCACGACATTGCCGACGCCAAATTTCACGATGGTGATGAAAGCATAGGGCCAAAAATAGCGGCCTCATTTTTACAGGGGATTCATGTTCCCGGAGACATCATTGGCCATATTGTAAATATAATTACCCATATCTCGTTTAAATCAAGTCTTGACCCGAATAATGGCCTGCGCTTTAATTCAAAAGAACTTCAAGTCGTGCAGGATGCAGATAGATTAGATGCTATTGGGGCAATTGGTATTGCCAGGGCCTTTAATTACGGCGGGTTTAAAAACAGATCCTTATATGACCCCAACATTGCGCCCAACTTAAATCAGGATAAGGCTACCTACAAAAACAGTGCGGCACCCACCATCAATCATTTTTATGAGAAATTATTGCTTTTAAAAGACAAGATGAATACCTCTACCGGCAGAAAATTAGCCGCTAAAAGGCACGTTTTTATGCTGCAATTCTTAGATGAGTTCTATGCCGAATGGCACGGCAAAGTATAATTTATCCAGGATTAGAAGTTTGGTTTTCTTTTCTCAATAAAAGCAGATGTACCTTCTTCAAAATCGCTGGTGCCAAAACAATTTCCAAAAGCTTCAATTTCAGTTTTAAAACCATCCACACCATCTCTAAAATTAGCGTTGATGGCCTTGATGGCTGCCCCAATTGCATTGGGAGAATTTCTTGATATCTTTTCGGCAAGATCCTCACAAAAAGAAATCAGTTCATCCATAGGCACCACGTGATTTACCAAACCATAATTTAAAGCATCCGCAGCACTGATCATTGAGCCGGTGGTTATCATTTCCATAGCCTTACCTTTTCCTACCAACTGGGGGAGTCTCTGAGTTCCTCCATAACCGGGAATCAGCCCCAGTGAAACTTCAGGTAATCCCATTTTTGCCTGATCACAAGCTACTCTGATATGACTCGCCATGGCCAGTTCCAGACCTCCTCCTAATGCAAATCCATTGATAGCGGCGATTACGGGTTTAGTTAAACCCGCAACAAAATCAAACAAGGTTTCCTGGCCTTTTTTCGCAAGCTTCTTGCCCTGCTTTTTGTCGAAATCAGCAAACTCAGCAATATCAGCACCGGCAACAAATGCCCTTTCGCCCGCACCAGTGATGATAATTACTCTGATATCTTCATCATTATCAAATGCTTCAAAAGCCATATGCAACTCGGCTATGGTCTGCTTGTTCAATGCATTTAATTTCTTGGGTCGGTTAATAATAATGGATCCCAAATACCCATCAAGTTCAACTATAATATTTTTAAAACCCATAATCGTTTGATTTTATTCAGTTATTTTTTCTTTAGGTAATTTTATTAGAAAGATGGTGCTATGATCAATTCCGGAAACAAAACTAATAGTCCCATTGTAGGCTTCAACGATATTTTTGACCATAGGCAATCCGAGCCCCATCCCACTGGATTTAGTAGTGAATTTGGGCTCAAATATCTTCATCGCATCCTTTTCGCCAATACCCTGGCCATTGTCCTCTACTTCGATGAGCACATCCTCTTCATTTTCCGAAACTCTGATTTCTATTTTAGGGTTTTCCCTGTTTTTCAACGCATGAATGGCATTGGTAACCAGGTTCGTCATAATTCTGGTAAGCTGAATCTTATCCATTTTAGTGACAATCTCTTGTTTAGAAGGTTGATACTCGATGTATGGCTCATGGAATATGTCGAGACTCTTTTTTACTTCTTCTACGATATTCAACTTTTCTTTATTCGGATTTGGCATCTGGGCAAAACTTGAAAAAGCGGAAGCTATGGAGCTCATGATGTCTATTTGCTGTATCAGCGAATCGCTGTATTCATCCATTCTTTCTCTGATATTCGGATCTTTAGGGTCGAAATTATGGTTAAAACTTTGAATGGTTAGCCTCATAGGGGTTAAAGGATTTTTAATCTCATGAGCCACCTGCCTGGCCATTTCCCTCCATGCCTGCTTACGTTCACTTTCAGCAAGCTTTACCGCTGAATCCTCCAGCTGGTCTATCATATTATTATATGAATCCACGAGAGACATGATTTCCTGACTTGCATCATTTAAAATTATCCTTTCATTTCTCTTTTCCATCGTTGTTTGCCTCATTCTCCTGCTCACATTTTCCAGTGACTTGGTGATATACTCAGATAAAAAGTAGGCCATAACGATGGCTATAAATAAAATCAACAGGTAAACCACTGAAAGGCGTCCTAAAAATTCTTTGAGTTCATTATCTTGAAATGTATTGTCTTGTAAATAGGGTACGCCAATGATCCCAACCTGTTCATCCATATAACCCATAAGATAGGATAGGGATGATTTAAACTTTTTCCCATCTGCTGACGTCTTTTGAAATACGATCCTATGGTCATCAGTGATCAGAAGCTGTCGCATGATGTTTTTTGAAAGATTCGTATCTGTAGTGTCAGTGACATTCGTGACATAAGAACTTCTCAATAAATTACCGTCAAGGTCATAAATATTTACATCCAGATTATGGATGTCTGAAATTTCATTAAGTTTCCTTTCAAGAATATCCGGCAAAACATAAGACTCAAAACCTCTAATCGTATCTCTTCCAAGCTCATAGATAATCGCTGACTTGATCGCTTCTTCCTTTCGTTCAAGCCGACTTTTATGATATTCTTCAGCCTGCTCATTATACTGATAAATGGTAACGGCAGCGATGAGAAGAGAGGCCATCACAACGATGAAAATCATCGCAATAAAGATTCTCAGGCAAAGGATCAATTCAAGTTTGAACAATTGAACC
>NODE-135-length-25581-cov-6.51191_pt1 | contig 25581 bp, 21 predicted proteins | sample MGYA00139097_ERZ477577 | MGnify/ENA metagenome assembly ERZ477577
CTTAACAGAAGGGACAAAGAGTAAAGATTGCCCCCCCTTTCCACTTAAAATTATGACAAAAAAAAGCCTTCCATAAGAAGGCTTTAACTTTTTTATTAATGAATCTACTTACCCATCGCCGACTTAGCAAACATAAGTAAACCGTCCTTGCTCTGCATTCCGACAATTTGTTTTACCAAATTACCATCCCCATCAATAATCAACAACGTTGGATAAGCGCGTACTTTATAACGCTGTGCCAATGCTCTGCCATCTGGGTTTTTCTCCATTTCTACTTTAAGTTTAATGAAGTTGTCATTGTAAAGTTTGCCAACTGTTTCATCTTTAAAAGATGTAGCTGCCATACGCTTACACGGTCCACACCAATCTGTGTAACAATCAATAAAAATTAATTTTCCGGTCTTTTTGGACAATACTTTTGCTTTTTCAAGAGTCATATCATCAAACTCAATACCTGTAGTTACCAACGATGACGCAGACGTCATTAAAAGGAGAGAAAAGAGGGCAACAAATAAAATTCCGATACGCATTTTCATAGTTTTATATTCTGTGACGTTAATTTACACATTTAATTACTAGCTGTCAAACTCGCATGTGTTGAATCTTGGATTTCAATTCTTGTTTCCAAAGTTGTTACCTTTGAAGCAAATCCCATTCCAAAAAGAGATGCATATCCATTTTCATACCACAGATTCTTCTCTACGCTCCGCTGTAGAGGACTTTGTAGACGAATGGAATAATATTAAAACAACTATCAAGGTTCAGTCTTCAGGCTCAACAGGCGCCCCTAAATCAATTCAGCTGGAGAAAAAATTTATGGAAGCCTCAGCTCGAATGACCGGAACTCATCTAGAATTGAACAAAGGTGATTCAGCCCTGCTCTGCATGTCACCTGAAACTATTGCTGGAAAAATGATGATCGTGAGGTCTATCGTTTTAGAAATGGAACTTCACGTCGCAAACATCACTTCTACCCCATTCACAGATATTGACATTACTACTTCGATTGACTTTGTAGCCATGGTACCTGTTCAAGTTGAGGCTTCCATTCTACATACACCTGATAAATTTAAGCGGATAAAGAAACTAATTATTGGCGGAGGTAGTATTTCCACCCAATTGAATGAAAAAATCATTGAATCTGGTATTAACAGTTGGCAAACCTTTGGAATGACAGAAACAATATCGCACATCGCAATGCGAAAAATTGAAGGCAATAGTACTGTTTATCGCGCTCTCCCTTTGATTTCCCTATCCACTAACAAAGGCTCCCTCGTCATCTCAGCGCCTCAATTGGGTATTAAAGAGCTAAAAACCAATGACGCTGTAAATTTGATCAGCTCAACAAGTTTTGTGTGGTTGGGGCGTCTTGATTTTGTAATTAACAGCGGTGGAATTAAAATTCATCCAGAACGAATTGAACAAAAGATTGGTAGGATAATAGCCTCACCATATTTTTCAGCTGGCATTCCTGATGAGCATTTAGGTCAAAAACACATCCTTTGTATAGAAGGAAATAAGTCTTCACTAGTCAAGAGTCAGTTTGAGACACTTTTGGATAAATACACTGTGCCAAAAGAGATCTATTATTTCCAGTCTTTTGTATATACTAAAAGTGGTAAGATCAATCGATTAAAAACTTTAAAAGCCATAATAAATGCCGAAAAGCAGGTACTATAGGCTACTAGGCTTGCCCATTGGTGCTTCCGAGAAGGAAGTCCGCAAACGATACAGGCAGCTAGCGATGAAATACCATCCGGACCGCAACCCTAATCCTGGAGCGGAAGAAACTTTCATACAACTGACGGAGGCCTATGAAGTTCTTCTCGGAAAAAAAGCTCCCACTAACACAGGAGTAAAACATCGCGACGCCAGAGAAGGCAGAAAGACTACTCCAGAGGACAAAGAAAAACGTGTAAAGACAGCCAAAAGAAGGTATGCAGAGCAAGTTGTACGCGAACATATTGAAAACGAGCGTTACTTCAACTACTTGACAAAGGGAAAGAAATGGAAAACGATTCGTGTTGGCGCCTTCCTTGGTACCATTCTCTCTTTGCTGATTATTTTGGATTATTTTTTACCACACCACTTTGAAGAGGACCAAGTTACTCATTTCAGTAAAAATGTCGGATATTCCCCGAGTGGACAAATGGTCGGTTTAATAAAAACTGAAAGAAACGATTATTATTGGGTCAGTCGAATGACACACTCTCTTTATGGAAAAACACGTCATATTTACGTTGAATCGAGTTGGATTTTCCATAATCCCATTCGAATTATTTCACGTGGCAAAGTTCGATACAAGTATTTTGATCCACACTTTACCGTATTTAATACTACATGGTTAGTGATTATGCTCTTCTTACTCCCATTACTTACAATACAGTACAAACGTAAAAGTTTAGGCTTCACATTGCTGTATCATGCGAGTTATTATGGATCTAGCGGAGCAATTTTAATCTATTTATTGACAGGAAGCCGATGGGCACATTTGCTGACTTTCGGTTTTATATAACCGCATATGTGTTTACTTGAATCTTTTCATTGCACGATCCATATCTCGCTTATCATCCTTCGCCTTAAGATCCTCACGTTTATCGTGCAATTGTTTCCCTTTCGCCAATGCAATTTCTAATTTCGCCCAACCTTTTTCAGAAATAAACATTTTTAGGGGCACAAGGGTATTTCCTTTGTCTTTAAGAAACTTCTCAATCTTCCCAATTTCCTTTTTGTTCAACAAGAGTTTACGATCTGCACGTGGACTATGATTGTAGAAAGATCCATTCGCATACGCAGTAATATGCATATTTCGAATCCACACTTCTCCGTCATTAAAAACGCAGTACGCTTCAAGAATACTAGCCTTTCCACTCCGAATACTTTTGATCTCCGTTCCAGACAAAACCATACCTGCCACGAACTTATCTAGTAAGTGATATTCAAAGCGTGCCCTTTTATTCTTTATGTTGATCTTATTCTCCATAGCTATAAAGCAATGACAAAGGTAATACTAATCTGCATTATTCTCTATACGTTAGGTCGATGACTACACTTTATTCAATTATCAATAATGCCTTATGCATAAGTTCTACAAATCTTAGCACATCCGACATGAATAATGAATATTTTTGTTTTGTGAAAATTCCTTCAAAACATATTGAGAATGCCGTCGACCAGATTTCCTCGTTGCCGGGAATCGGAAAACGTACCGCCTTACGTTTAGTTCTTCAGCTTTTAAATCGAACACCTGAAGAAGTTCAAGACTTTTCCAATGCTTTTACTGCAATGAAGGAAAATGTGAAGAAATGTACTTCTTGTGGTAATGTTTCTGATTTAACTGTCTGCTCAATTTGTTCCAATCCAAATCGAGATACCTCATTGGTTTGCGTAGTAGAAGACATTCGGGACATATTAGCTATTGAAGCAACCGAATCGTACAAAGGCCTTTACCACGTTCTTGGGGGGATTATTTCTCCAATGGATGGCATTGGACCTTCTGATTTGAATATTGATAATTTAATAGAACGGGTATCTAATGATAACATTTCAGAAGTAATTTTTGCACTTAGTGCAACCATGGAAGGAGACACTACTAACTTCTACATATACAAGAAGTTAAAAGAATTTAATATCCCCATTTCAACGCTGTCAAGAGGTGTTGCAATTGGATCCGAATTACAATATGCAGATGAGATCACTTTGAGTCGCTCATTAGTCAATCGACAGCCATTCGAAGTATAGTTCTTCAACTTACTCTGTGGAAAACATTAAGCAAACCTCTGAATTATCAACATTGCTTTGCTTTTATTTGTTATAACCAAATAAACAAAAACTAATATGTTAAAGGAATTCAAAAAGTTTATCATGACAGGGAATGTCATCGATTTAGCGATTGCGGTCATCCTTGCTGGAGCAGTAGGAACCGTTGTTAAAGGCTTTGTAAGTATGATAATGATGCCATTAATCGGTGTGTTTACCGGCGGTGCAAGTTTCGCGGATAAAGTATATGAGTTGTCACCTGCGGTATTAGATGCTGAGGGCAATGTTATTCAGCCAGCAAACCTATTGCAATACGGAGCGTGGATCGATACCATTATCAACTTAATCATCGTTGGATTCGTATTGTTCATGATCGTAAAAGCATACAACAAAACGAAAAAGAAGAAGGAAGAAGCACCCGCTGCGCCACCTGCACCAACTATGGATCAGGAATTACTCACGGAAATTCGTGATCTTCTTAAAAAGTAAAAAAAATCAACCATAATTAAAAAAAGGCGTTCCTAGGAACGCCTTTTTTTATCTCTAAGTTCATTTTGAACTTAACAACCAAGATAGTCAGAACATCTTCATTTTCTATTCGACTTCGGAAATACTGTCAGTTAATGCAATAAGGAACAATTTTTGATAACTTTGTGTCAAGCTTTGCAAACCTAGGTAAGCGAAGTCGTTCTTTGGGGTCGTATTGGATTTGACAGCGATAGCAGTTGTTAAGTGTAAGCATGTCGAGCTGTGTGGTGAAGCTCGTAAATCTCTGGTCACAAACTATAATTGACAACACGTCATACAGACTTGCTGCCTAATTTGACTCAGTCGAATTACGCTTAATCTAGTGGAAGTATAGTACACAGACAAGTTCCTTCTCCCCCGATTCCGCCTGATAACCGAGGGAGCCAGAAGGACCATTTCTTTCAGGATAGCATACGTGACGCTTCTAAGCGTGTGTGAGATCTAGAAGATAAGCGTAGTAGTTGGGTGTCTCTGTCCGAGACTACGTCGAAAACCTAATCAAAGAATAAACATGTAGAAAGCTTGATTATTCGTCGTTTGGACGAGGGTTCGAAACCCTCCGACTCCACTGATAGCCCTGACTCCATTTGGTTTCAGGGCTTTTTTATTTATTGACAAAAAATTGATCTTATAAAACCACAGTTCATTGTTTATTTGGTCCCTTTTTTATTTCAATTCCATGTATAAAATAGATTAATTCATAAAAAAATATAAACGAACTAAATAAATCTTGATGTATCAAAAAAAGCGAGTTTCTTTGTACCTTATAAATCGTATGAAGGATGAATTTTCTGAATAAATCAGGTCTATTAGTACTAATATTACTAGTTACATTTAGAAGTTTTTCTCAAGAGAAAACTTACAAAGGAAAAGTGATTGATGAGATGACGAATGAGGTAATCCCATTCGCTACAGTGGTGTTGGTTTCGAAATCTATGAATACTGTTATTGATGGAACAACAACGAATGAAAACGGCCAATTTAGTATAAGTAGCGATTCCACAAATATCTTCATAAAGATTACCTTTTTTAATAGCGAGGAAAAAATTCTTGAAAATCTCTCCTCTAGCTCCAACACAATTGATTTTGGAGAAATTAAGTTGACAACTTCTACTACAGAGATTGATGCCGTAGAAGTGACAGCCGAAAAATCATCAATGCGATTTGAGTTAGACAAACGCGTTTTTAATGTTGGAAAAGACATCAGTTCTACTGGCATGGGGGCATTGGAAGTCTTAAACAATGTACCATCCGTCAGCGTGGACATTGAAGGTAATATTAAATTGAGGGGTAACTCTGGCGTTCAAATACTAATCAATGGAAAACCTTCTGTACTTTCTGATGATCCAGCTAGTGCATTAGGAACAATCACAGCAGATATGATTGAATCAATTGAAGTAATTACAAATCCCTCCGCCAAATATGACGCTGGTGGAACCTCTGGAATCCTCAACATCATTCTTAAAAAGAATGAGAAAAATGGATTTAATGGATCCATCTCATTAAACACTGGCTGGCCACACAATCACTCTATTGGTGGAAGTATTAACTACCGTACGAAAAAACTCAACTTGTTCACACAATTTGGTGCAGGGTATCGTTCCCTGCCGAGTTACAAAGAAAATGAAAACCGAGATGTGTTGTCGGGTACATCTGTGCTTAGCGATGGAGTCGCTTATCGAGATGAAAACTTTTACAACATAACACTTGGCTCAGACTTCTATTTAAACGAATGGAACACCATCACGCTCTCTGGGAATTTCGCGTATGAAATTGAGCAACAACCTTCAGAAACAAACATATCCATATATAATGAAGACCATGATTTACTCTCACAATACCAAAGAACAGAAACCACATCTGCATTGAATCCTAAATATCAGTACGACCTTCAGTACAAGAAAGAATTCAAAAAAAACAAGGAGCACAATCTACAATTCAGTGCATTAGGTCGTTATTTCGGTAAAACACAAGAGTCTGATTTCATTAATTTGAACATCGTTGGAACTAACGCCAACATAAATCAGAAAACTGAAACGTCATTTTATCAGTTCAACCAAACATTTCAGCTTGACTATGTCAATCCATTCACGAAGAATTGGACCATTGAGTCTGGAGCAATGTATGATATAAATGATGTTGGAAATGATTATGCAGTATACAATGAAGAGGTTGGAGTTTTTGTGATCGATTCGAGTTTTACCAATAATTTCGAGTATAATCAAAAAGTATTGGGCATCTACGCAACAGGAGCCTATGAAGGTGATAAATGGGGCGTGAAATTAGGACTACGTATGGAAAACACCGATCTAACCACAATACTAACAAATACCAATGTTAGCAATAATCAGAATTTCACGGACCTATTCCCTACTCTTCATACATCTTTTAAAATCTCCAAGAAAGTTCAGTTTCAAGCAGGGTATTCAAGAAGAATATTTAGACCTAGGTTGTGGGATTTAAATCCATTTTTCAATATTCAAAATAACTTTAACATCCGAACTGGAAACCCTGAGTTATTACCAGAATATGCTGACTCATATGAGTTAACCAATATTCTATACCTCAAAAAAATAATGTTGAATACGAGTTTATATTATCTACACACCACCAATGTTAAAGAGCGAATCACTTATTTTGAAGATGATGTTTCCATCACACGACCTGAAAATGTGGGAGTAAATCACAAAGTAGGAATTGAATTAAACTGGAAGTATTCAGTAAATAAATGGTTTTCCGCAAATGGCGACATAAACTATGGCTACTTCAACCGTTTGGGAGAATTTGAATCTCAAAACTTTGATTTCCAAGGTGATCAATGGTCCACTATGTTGATGACCAAATTCAAATTGAAAGGTGGAATCGATATTGAATTGTCAGGCAATTACGAATCAGCCTTCAAATCAATTCAAGGCACGGTCTCCGGTTTTGCTCATGCTGACGCCGGAATCAGAATGAAACTATTAAAAGGAAAAGGTGTTGTGAATTTAGCTGTTAGAGACATTTTTGCATCTAAAATTAGAGAGAGCATTATTGATCAATCAACCTATTACCTCTATAGTTTTTCTCAAAGAGGACGCTTCATCACACTCGGGTTTAGTTACAGTTTAGGTAAAGGCGAAGCGATGTCCTACACAGGCGGAAGGAGACATTAAACGTTCAAAACAAATATTCACAGAAAAACATTGCTATAAAAGCAGTACCCTTGCTACTCTCGCTAGGCCTACTCAGGCTGCATCGCTTTTTTTAGACTTTCGGTAAGTAAAATTTTATAAATGCTTCTTTTCGCAAAACGTACTTGCTTATCAGAGTTAATTAGTTTTTTGAATAAAGCTGGGCTAAATCCAAAATACTCATAAATGGAGCCGTTAGTGAATGAAACCTCTAACAAGAAGCCGCTTTATTGTTTTCGATTTTATCAAGTTTGTCTCTAAATATTGAGCGCCTTTTAGGCAACCCCAATAAGCACCTAGTTCTGAATATTAACCAGCTTTGTAGCTACTTTTGAATTATTATCCATCAAGGTAACCCTATAGAGCCCTGTTGGAACGTCTGATACATTGAAACTGATTTCATACTCATCGAGCATTACATTTTTAGTTCTCACTACTCTCCCCTGAAGATCAGTCAGCAACAGCTCCACTGGTCCACTTACATTTACTGAAACTTGTATCGTGATTATTTCATTGGCTGGATTTGGGAAAACAGTCAAATCAGCACGGACTAATTCATTCAACCCAGCGGCCGAACAAATATTACTTGAGTCCAATACTTCAAAAGGCTCAGAACTAATGAATCCATCTCCAATATTCGTCCACAATTGATAAATTCCAGCTGAAGTAATCGTTATTGACTGGGTTGAATCTCCTGTGCTCCAGAGATATGATGAGGCACCAGACGGTCCAGACAAGGTTGAGTTAATCCCATCGCAGTCTATTTCAGGGCGATTTATCTCCCAAGGAATTGTTGCTTTTAAAGCTCTGTACGAAACGAGGCCGTCTTCAAGATCAAGCGACATTGTCTCATTCCAAAACTCATCAAACTCTTGAATGGACTTTCCAACGCTGTAGTTATATCCTCCACCCCAACACACAAGTCGATGGTTCGGGTCAACATAGCGATAACTGCCCATAAACCCACTGTAGAAGTCATTTGGATGCCATTCACTTACGATTGCATTTGCAGTCATTGCAACAGTGTCCAACTCACATGTCAGCATTCGTGCAACTTCATGCGGCTCACTAAAGGTTCCATTGTCAAAAAGTACAACTCGACCATCCGAATAATACTGAGCATCATGTTGAGCAGTAAATAGGGTGGTATCGCCAATTAGCGTGAATTCATTATTCTTTCCGCCCAATCGCCACATGATATCACCCGTTGCATGATTTATTCGGGTAACTTCATTCAAAGACCTTGATGAAATAATGTAATTCCCTTCATGATCAACAAACAAAGAATTTACATGGGCATGATCAACAGTAGAGGGATCCAAAAAATAATACCAATAAATATCTTCTGGAGCAAAGTGATCCAGCGACTTCCATTCTCCAACTAATGTATTTGTCTCGTCAAACTCTTGGATAATGTGTCCAATTACTAGGCAGTTTGTATCTCCATAAGGACCACTTTCTGTAATACTTGCACTCATATCGATTATACGCTCTTCCATGGCTAGAAGGTGATAATGACCGTCATCTGTAATAACAAAATCATGACCATCTAGCTTATAGGGCGGTGTACATGTGAGTGTGTCAATGAGTGTAAACGTGCTGTCCATGATGAAAATGCTTTCACCTGGGCCAAATAAGGCATCCGTAAAAGACATCAGTCCATTATTATGGAGTTGGAAATTCCCGATCGCTTGCCTTGCATACGGTGCACTTGTGGAGTTGGAAACCGGCATATAAAACACAGGAGCTCCTTGGTTATCAAGCAAGAGAATCGTTGACGGCCAATTGGAGTTGGGTGTGGTCATATCAATAGGTGATACAAATAAATATCCATCCCCTTGTGTACCATTTAAGGTAACTGTAAACGGAGGCATATTATCAGGTAACGACTGCGCAATTCCATGTATTGAAAAAGCCAAAAAGATGATTAACTGAGTAGAGTAGCGAATAACCAAAGTATACGTAATATAGATGATTAATTATCAATAAAAGCCAAATTTAGGCCTTTTAAAATTAGGAATCAGAAAATGAAACGATTATACCACTTCAGGCTCCCTTGCCTTCATAGACTTACGATAGGTAAAGGAGTTATAGATACTCCTTTTCGCAAAACGTACTTGCTTATCAGAGTTAATTAGTTTTTTGAATAAAGCTGGGGTAACTCCAAAATACTCATAAATGGAGCCATCCGTAAAGCTTATCTCCAGGAGAAGTCCTTTATGTTTGTAGTTTTCAATACCGCACTCCATGATCGTCTTCGTGTATTCTTCAAGATTTGCAGCCTTGGTTTCTGGTGCAATGCTGACCAAAAAATGATATCCATCAACAACCTTCTGTCCCATTATCTCAGCTTCTTTCCGTTTTGAATCACCTTCTTGAAACTTATCCGGATGCCAATCTTTTACCAAGCCTCGGTACGTCTTCTTTAACTCTTTTAGGTCAATCTCACCTGATACCTTAAATAATTTTTTGTATTCGTTAATTCGCTTCATACCTGAGTATTACAATTAAATAATGGACTATTCTATCCACAACTATTCTTTAAATAGAGAGCAAAAGTACTGCATTCAAATGAAAGTCCCTCTGTATTTCTTTCAGAAGAAATTAATTCGTTAAAAAAGAGACCTGAAAAAGGACTGTCCTTCTAGCTATACTTGTAACTACTTAATCTGAAACAATAAAAATTAGAACGATACTCAATATTTTCTTGCCTAGTGTCTTGGTGTATTTTCTTACCAAAGAACGAAATGTTGAGACGAATTAACTAACTTAGTTTCATGACCAATGATCAGGAGAAAAAACTTGACACGCTGTTAGAGAAATATAACCCTATTCTTCTCAATTCAATGCGCTTGGCTGTTTCTGAGGACTTAATTGGTCTGATCATTCTCAATAAAGAGGATGAAGATTTTGAATTAAGTGACCTTCTTCAACACAAAGAGGAACTTTCAAATTATATAATCCGTCAGTTTTTAAAAAACAATAGTCCTTCTTCAGTATTGAAAGACTTAAAACATATGGAGGAGTCTACAGATTCTTTAAGAAAGAAGTTTGGACGAAGTCAGAAGAGTTAAGAAGTAAAAGAATCTATAGGTCTATTCGTAATTGTCAAAAGAAACATTAATTTTTAATAAAAATGTACGCATTCAAAGAGGTTGCTATTAATAACCAAATCAGGTATGGCAATACGAATAATGATTTTAATTTCAAGACAGGATAATAGGAAACAAAAATATAAGCTATCAGAATAGTCAGTGAGGAAATTACAATAAGTCCCATCAGCACATTCTGGAAATAGAAAAACGTTGGATTCCAGAGAAAGTTTAAGAGCCATTGCACACTAAATAAAATGATTAAAAGACTGATGTTTTCTGTCTCCTTTAATGCGTAAGTCATAAAGAAAGTAAAGCAAATCATTATAGCTGTCCAAGCAGCCCCAAAAACCCAACCAGGAGGCGTCCATGGGGCTTTATTTAATTCTCCATACCATTCTGAAGGCACTCCTTTACCAGTAAATAAGCCTCCTAAAGCCAATGCTGCAAAATTTATTATGAGAAACAGTACGAATTTAGTTGTCATGTTAACTTCTGTTTAGTTTGGAAAAGTATTCTGTTCTAAATAGTATTCACTTAAAGAAACCAGCGGTAAATCGCAACATATGTGAATTTGTTGTTTTACGAGTGAAGGAATATTGTTCCGTATAAACCCTTCTTCCGTAGTCATAAGCAATACCAAACAGAGCACCTTTTACTCTGAATTTCAATTCTGGAGAAATAGCAAACCCAACATGTCTAAAGTCTGCAAAATCTAATCGCGGACCACCAGATAGATTAAATTCAGCTAAAGAACCGTTTCTTCTTTTCCAAACATTTGCCCAACCGATATGCAAAGGGTCTAAATACCAAACTTCCAATGTAAATTCAGCTCGCGCATAGTTCACGATGATTCCTGTTTTGTATCGTTCTCCATTCGAAAAATACCATTTGTTACCAAGACTAATTCCTATCCCAATAGAACTGAAACCATGATTATATATATAGGTTTCTCCTTCATATACATCTTCACTCTGATAATCCCATGCGCCAAATGGCAGTGTTCCTTCCATGTAAAAGGAATAGCGTTTAATCCCTTCCTTCTTAGCCAAACCTGTTTTCCCCTCATGATTTACTACTTCAATAGCCGAATTTTGTTGGGGTTTCTCTTTTTTTTGATAGTATATGATCGTATCTATTTCATTCCTTTTCTTTTCACGGGGAACCGCACAATTCTCACAACACAGAAAATAAATCAATTTGTTGCGTTTAAGTTCTTTGACCTTTACCATTTCGACGGTTCCATCATTCATTACCACACTATCACAAATTGAATAAGTCTGAGAATGTAACTGTGAATTTAGATTCACAATAAAAAAGGATATAAGTAGGACAAGTAATATTTTCATGAGTAGATTTATTTTCAAGAGTTTGAGACTTGAAATTGCTCTAACCCTAAGAAAATTTATTTGAAGTTACGAAAAGAAAAATTCTTTAGATGTGACTATTTAGATTAATGGATCGAAATAATTAAATCATTCTCATTTCAATTTTACCATTTTTTCCAAGAACTGCTGATTTCTGGAAACTACATTAACAAGATTTGTACCCGTTGGAACCTCGCTGCCTATACTAATATTAGTATCTGTCAATTCTAGCTAGTATTATAATCGGGCTATTTTGGAAAAAATATTAATTACTTTCACTCAAAATTTACTATGGCTATTTAGTCGCCAAAACGAGCAAAATGCAGTTTAGTTTGTGGAGATCGAGAAGAAAGACAGCGGAAAAAGATCCAATCGAAAAAAAACGTCGGAGAAAAATTCGGCGGACACAAGCACTTATATTCCTAGGGTTATTTTTAATTGCAGAAGTAGTTTTACGAATAGTGGGTTACAAGCCAGGAGTAGCACAAAACTTCTACTATCAAAGTGGTGAGGTTATATATGACTCGATACTATATGCAGATGAATTAGGCATCACACACCATGTCCAAGGGGGTACTTTTATTTATGATGCTCCCGTGAATAAAGAAGGTTTTTTTAGTGAGGTAGAGTATACTAAAGAAGCCATGGATTCAATTCGTGCTCAGGGTAAGAAAATAATCATGTTGGTTGGAGATTCTTTTACGGCAGGATGTTGTCCAGATTCGTATAATTCATCCTACGCTTACCTTCTCAATAAATCAGACGAATATGAAGTGCTTAGTTTTGGGGTTGGTGGTACAGACCCACTTCATTATGAATTAGTTGTTGATAAATACCTACCCATTTTGGAACCTGATTTGGTAGCAGTAACAGTGTATTTAGGCAACGATGATATGCTATATGACAGAACAGCAAAACCCTACATTCCTGTTTGTTACCCTGTGAAGAATGGCCCATGGCTTAGTTCAGAAGCATATATAAATCTTCGGCCAGCCGATACCCACTTCAAAAATTTTCAGGAGGCCAAAAAATTCTTCTATTCATACTACTCTTTACGAAGCGAAGAGTCCAATTGGTTTGAAAAAATTATACGAAATAGCATTATTATCACAAGAGGGTATTTAAAAGCTAAAATGCTAATCTCACATTGGCGAATGGCAGACGAGCTAGGGCAATTTGATGATAAACCACCCTATTCATACAATCATTTGAACGGAATACATTCAGTATGTAAGGAAGCTAATGTTCCTGTTGTTTTTACTGCCATTCCATCTCCCGTCGATCTTGCTCAAGAAATAAATCTTAAAGAACAATATGGGCATATGTTTAACCAATTGATCTGGAGCTCTCCGGAAAACATCTCGATAGATGACTATGATGGGCTGACTACCGGAAATCACTATACAGCGAGTGGACATCAGAAATTCGCAGAGTTTTTAAGAGATAAAATCCAACTTAAGCTGAAGTAAAATGGCAGGACAATCACTTTTAGCTACATATAGTAAAAAGGTAAAATTAAACTATCCATGGATTTAGAAGCACCATTAATAATTTCATTTTAGTCATTTCTTCCTTAACAATTTTAGTCGTGAGTTGTTCTATTTACAAACGTAAATTCACGATCTAGAGACGAATATGTTTGAGCTCATTTTAGTTAATTCAACTTTCGTTAAGAATGTTGCTTGAAACGAAAAAAAACACGCTCAATTCTTAAATTGATCAAGAGGATTTGTTTTTATTCACGATAAGGATTGTATGTAACTCGGGCGTTGCGTCTGACTTTTTATATTCCTTTTGGAAATAGTCAACAATTGACAAATTGTTCGATGCAAGTTCGAATTTTATCGTTTCTAGTTCATGATAATAGAAATATGTCCTACCTCCTGAACTGCCAGAAATAAATCCTGATTTATCAAGATCTCCAGAAACAAAACTCAAATATAGAATGCCATTATCATTTAGTAACTGACTGAAATCAAAAATCAGTTTCTTACAGTCGCGTTTTGATAGATATGGGATAGTAAATCCACAGATTACTCCATCAAATTTATTGTGAATGTATTCAAGATTTCTACAGTCCAGAACTTGCACATCTACCGATGGATTGTTCTTTTTTGCCAAGTCAATCATATTTTTCGAAATATCTGTTGCCAAAACTTTTAGCCTCGGCTTTATACTTAAAATATGACGTGTGATATTTCCTGGTCCACACCCAATTTCGAGTACGGAACCATCCGGTTTCGCTAGTAATTCACAAAATCTGTTATAGGTATCATCATAGAGGTCGAATTCCATAAACCTCTCTTCATAGAGCTGAGCAATATTATTCCAAGTTATGTGAGTTTCTCTATACCTATCTTCCATTTCATCAATAAATACAAGTTTGATTTTCTCGAAAATCGAATGAACTATTAACATCAATTTATTCTAAATAAAAATAATCTACTTTCAATTAATTGTCAAGCGAAATGGAGTTCTTTCTGAATCTACTCTTTTTCTTTAAAAAATAACTTTCGAGAGTAACACTTGACATCCAAGAAATCAATATTGTACAGGAAATCACAAAACCATACATTACTAGGTTATAGGATACATCAGAAAAGAATGAATTTCGATTAATCACCTCTAACGCAATTAAAATTACAATCCAATGATACATATAAATACCGTAGGAAATTTTCCCAAGAAATCGTAAAATGAGATTCTCTTTTGGAATCACTAGATCATTTATTGTTGAAATATTCAAGATAGCTATCGCAAATAACACAACATATATTTCATCAGTGAAATAGCTAAACTCAACATGCATCATCCACATGAGCATCGAGCCATAAATTGCCACATATGCGACCACCTTTTGTCGCAAAACATTTAAGAGCCAATTTTTCTCAGCGTAAACATGCCCCATGAGACACCCTAGGGCGATGGAGCTAAATTTTGAATCATATAGAAATTTTTGCAAAGTCGTCCAAACATTTTCATACCCGATGGATCGGGAATTAAAAAAATCAGCAATGTGTGGTAAAATAGAAAAACCAATAAAAAATAATATCAAACTTAAAGAAACCCACCTTTTCCCAATGGTTAATAGAAGAATTGGCCAAAATAAATAGAACTGCTCTTCGGCACCAATTGACCATATTTGAGGGCTTGTTGGCCAACTAAAACCAATAGCATGCCCAACATTAGGAAAAATACTAAATGCGTACACAAAGTGTTCCATTTGATAGTCAGCACTGAAGAATAGCCAAGAAATTATTAACACAAAATAGTAGAGAGGCCAAATTCTCAAAATTCGCCGAATGTAAAAGTTTTTTAAATTAACTTTCCCGAATTCATTGCGTTCTGTGGATAATAAATAGGTTATTAAAAACCCGCTAAGTACAAAAAAAAGCATCACACCAAGGTGACCATCTGGTACGATTTCGGCAATATTTGCAATTCCATTCTGAGACTTCAATAACTCGATATGCCCTACAACTACAACCATTGCCGCAATTGCTCTTAGAGAATCCAATCCTTTGAAATACGTATTCATTGTTTAAAGTTAGAATAATCCAGTTGAATGAGTTTGATTGAGAATACTAATGCACATCTCGTCAAAAAGCTAGTTGAGTTCCTTAATTTGTGCAAACTAAGTTTTAAAATTCCCTATTTTTGTGTGAAACAATCACATTTTGGCGTTTTTTTCTACAAGAAATATCCTCACATTTACGTGTTTTTTATGCACGCTGACTTCATTTGCGCAATCACCCACAATTGGTCTACTCCATCATGATCCAGGCGTGTCGGATGGTTATGTACTATTCACTCCTGAACAAAACAAAAGTGCCTATTTAATTGATAACTGTGGAGAAAAAATAAACGAATGGACGTTTACTGAAATTCCCGGACTCACCTGTTATTTACTGGAAGACGGTACTCTTCTGAGAGCAGGGAAAGACTCACTGGAGATTAGAGATTGGGACAACAATCTACTTTGGTCTTACGCCACAACTGCCAACGGACTGCGACAACACCATGATATTGAACCACTTCCGAACGGAAACATCCTCTTAGTTGTGATGGGGTTCTATGACGATAGTACCATGAACGCTGCGGGCAGAAACCCAGCAAACCTAGTAGGAAATGTGAAATTGGATCAAATCGTTGAACTTGAGCCAGTGGGAACAAATAGCGCTAACATTGTTTGGCAATGGAATTTTTACGATCACCTCGTACAAGATTTTGACAGTCAAAAAGGAAACTACGGTGTTGTGCAAGACCATCCAGAGTTGCTGGATATCAACTACAACAATGGAAATAATGTCGATTGGACTCATGTCAACGCTATCGACTACAATTCGACCTTAGACCAAATATTGATTTCAGCGCGACACTTGGATGAAATCTATATTATCGATCATAGCACCACAACCGCAGAAGCTGCAAGTAATTCGGGAGGAAACTCAGGAAAAGGAGGTGATTTTTTATGGCGCTGGGGAAACCCCGAAGTTTATCGGCAAGGCACAAGTATTGATCAAAAACTTTTTCAACAGCATGATGCCCGTTGGGTTCCTTCAGGCTATCTGGATGAGCATAAAATTTCGGTATTTAATAATGGTGGTAACGGGGTCGCCTTAGAAAGCTATCTCCACCTCATAGAACCTAAAATTGTAAGCGGTGACTACACGATGTCAAGTAATCAATTCCTTCCTAGCGATTTTGACTGGACATGGGGAGGTTCGTTATTAGGCAATGTGTTTTATCAGAACAAAAAAAGTGGGTGTCACGCACTTCCAAATGGTAATTTTATAGTCACCGAGACAAGTCGAGGAAGGGTGTCTGAGATTATGAAAGATGGCACACTGTTATGGAGTTATAGGAATCCGACTGGGCAAAGTGGAGCGTACAATCAATTTGATGTCATAATTCTCAACTTGAACAGCTTCTTCCGAGGCGAAAAATATCAAGCAGACTATGCTGGATTTACTGGTAAAGATCTGACACCTCAAGGACTTATTGAAGATGAAAACTCAAATTCGAACTCGTGTATTTTGCTAGGGCTCGATAATTCTCAATTCGATTCATTCAATATTGAAAACCCAGTAAAAGATAGTCACATACACTTTAGCGAAACCATTAATGCTGAATTAATATTAATCACCAGCATTAGCGGGAAAGAGGTCTACCGGAAAACAAATTTCCACGGCAACCATATTGAATTTCACCAACCTCAAGGTGTTTATTTCATTCAAATATCTAGAGGCAACCAAATTGCTAGTCGAAAAATCATTCGTCTTTAGCTAACCATAAAAAGGTCCATTAAATTCAATGGCAGTAATTTTCAAAAGGACATGGATTCCTTATATGAGAAATTTTGCTTGAGCTTGTTTCAAAAAATGTTTTGCTTCTGCCTCGTTCACTTTTCCCGCTAACAAAGTAGCACCTGCCCAATCACTCCGCCAATCCCCTTGATCCAGTCCCTTAAAAGCTGATGTTGGAATCACCTTACCTTCCTTCCACCCTGAAGCATAATAATACACATCCTCAACTAAAGAATCTGAAATAGCTAACCCTGCGCTCAAATACAAACCCATTTCGGCATTTAATTGCGCATAAATACCTAAATCAAAATGATGTGGCCATAAACGAATAGGTGATGCTAGATCATTGTCCACAAGAAATCCTTTAAAAGCACGTTGAGCCGTCGTCAGCAAACGAATATATGCCAAGCGTTCCTCTTGATCAAAATGAAATGAATCCCCATTTCCAATGGGGGCATATGGCAAGTCATAATTAAACTGGTACTGGTAGTCTTTACCTATTTCATGGATCAATACTTCTCGATTAATCCAATTTAATAGATCCTTATGTGTAGATGTTAGAACATTAATCTTGGAAACTACCCTTCCATTTTTCAACCATTCCAATTCACCAGATTTAATATTCAAGCCAATTTGAAATTCAGCTTTTCCGAATGGATGTGTGGTCAATCGGTTATTCTCTTCATCCCAACCTAAATTGATGTGACTATCATCATCCATTTGCGGGAGAAAACTAATCCCTGCTGCCGCAAGATATTGGGACGCTAAATGAATTTGCTCTAAAGTCTGTTTCATACGTTTATTACGCTTTTCTCCTTAATAAACTGGTCAAAAACTGTTAGGAACCAAATCCTTAGTTTCCTTAGTTGCTTTTTAAATTTCTGGACGATTGTTTCTACCATAAATCCTTTAATACACCTTTTATATTCAATCGTGTTCATTTTCCAATTCTTAATTTTCAGAGAGTCTCACCAAATGACTAAAAATAGTAAATCGAAGAACTATTCTTCCAACTCTTCTGTTGACACTTTGATATCCTCCTTAATTACTTCTCTAGCTCTAATCCAAAAATCTCTTAGGTTTTTCTCAGAAAAAACATCGATATACTTCCTGCCAGAATCATCCTTAAACTCTTTATTCATATACTCTTCAAAAGGATACTTAGCTGTATAAATGAACAGAATGTCCCTTTCTAGTTGGTCAAAGCCTTGCTTTTCGCACACTTCAAACAATCCCGATCTCATGAGCGCTTCCTTAACAACGGAAGCATTAGGAATGCGAACACCTTTCAAAATCTCAAATGGAGGTATACTTTGATCCATTCGTACTTCTACAGAATCTCCAGTTTGAGCTGAAGCTATACTCGCAACTAGAAGAAATAGACTGCCAATGATAAAATGTTTCATAAAAGGATTAAGTTGGTACAATTCTATCAACCTCATTCAAATATCTTGCCTAAAAACAACTTCTATAAAATGTGTAGTTGAGATGAGTAAAAATAAGGGATAATAATTATAACGAGAAGTGAATCAGTGACCAATGAAATTTAATGGGACATACGTTTAACCTAAAAAAATATACGAATACTTCTTTCGGTTGAATACCAACATTGGAATTTTGGAATGAAGCATTAGCTCTCTCGTTACCGAATGATTGAAAAGTTTTTTCAACAGTGTCGTAGTATACGTCGTAACGGCCAGCAAATCGATGTTGTTCTTCTCTGTATACTCTATGATAGCATTCTCAATATCATCATCAATAAGATCTACATATTTGATTTTGTTATAGGAAGCCCTTTCCGAAAGATCACTAAACTTTTTCATACTCGCAGCTATACGTTCGGCACTTTTATCGATATGAAGAAAGGAGATCTGTGCTGATTGAGACTCAGCAAAATCTACCAATAGTTTAATTAAAGTCGTTTCATCATCGCTTAAATTCGTTGCATAAGCCATGTTATTAATCTCTTTCAATTTAGCGTTCTGTGGTATTACAATCACAGGAAATGGAGAATGTTGAACAACACTTTTAGCAACACTTCCTACAAACCAACGATCTGAAGTGGTTCCTTTTGTCCCCATAACGACAAAATCGAAATTCTCTTCTCTCGAAATTACATCTAACACAACTTCCACAGCACCACATTCTACACGAGGTAGAACATTTATTTTTTTCTCAGGAAAAGTTTTATAAATAAAATCTAATTCTAATTGTAAAGCTTTATTTGAAGTATCAATAAGAATGTCCTTCACAGATATCAAAACATCCGTATCATCTCCTGGTTCCTGACAAGCATTCAACAAAGAATAATTAACGTCTTCACCAAACAACTCCAATCCATACACCATCGCATTTCGCGCGTTCTCTGAAAAGTCAGTTAATAACAAAATGTTTTTCATTGTCTACAAATTAATATCTTTCTCTGCATTTGAGCTCAAAGAAAAGCATAATGAAGGGATAAATGCATGAGTTCTGTTACGGTAAATGATGACATGCGTTAGCCTTTTCAAAAATTAGAATCCAATTGCCGTTCTTTCCAATCCAGCTGGATCTAAAATTTTGATCTCTTGACCGTCAGTATCTAGCAGTCCTTCCTTCTTCAATTCAGACAATGATCTAATAAGCGATTCCTTCGCTGCGCCTACCATATTAGCCAAATCTTGTCGAGATATATCCAAGATGTCTTGCGTATCACTCTGGGATGATTTCGCTCTCAGCTTCAACAAGGTATCAGCCAACCGTTCTCGCACAGGCGCATATGCCAACTGAAGTAATCTTTTCTCCCTATCAATCACATCATTAGAAAGAATTTTAATGAAATTTGACGCTACGTCTCGATTCTTCCCAATTAAATCTAGGAAATCCTTTTTGGGGATGGCTGCTAATTTTGTTTCTTTCATCGTCACAGCCGTTTCACTATATGATCCATCCTTAATCAAAGCCATATACCCCAGAAATTCACCAACTCCATGCACTTCATGCACATACGACTTGCCGTAGTTGTCTGATCTTGAACACTTAACTCCCCCTTCCACTATGTAGTATAAATAATTAGCTTGATCATCATCCCTAAAAATTGTATCCTTGCGCTTATACTCTTTAATCTGTTTGTTTTTGGATAAGCCCTTCAATTCATCTAGCCCTCTAGCTTGATCCAAAAAAGAATGCAGACTGTTTAGATTATTCCCATGACTATTCTTAATACTCTCACTCTTTACTAATCGTGTTTCGATCGCATCAATCAAATCCATTTCATTAAATGGCTTGGTTACATAGTCATCAGCACCTAAATTCATTCCTTTACGAACGTCTTCCTTATCTGCCTTTGCAGTCAAAAAGATAAATGGAATGGTCGATGTTTCTGGGTTGCGGCTTAATATTCTAAGCACTCCATAACCATCCAAATCAGGCATCATAATATCACAAACTATTAAATCAGGCATTCTCGATTTTGCTAACTCCACTCCTAGTTTTCCATCGCCAGCTGAAATCACTTTATAATTTGCCAATTCCAATATTTCTTGGGTTGTCTCACGCACATCCAGATTGTCCTCAATTAGTAAGATTGTCTTCATGTTGGTTATATTAATTTATTGTAGGCTATTCAAAGTTATTCGGTATTCTAATAGTAAATGTAGTTCCTTCACCATTCTCACTGACAAAGCTAATCTCACCATCCACCATCTCCACATATTTTTTAACAATATTCAAACCGAGTCCTGTCCCTTGTATTTCTGTAACATTCTTTGCCCTGAAAAAGCGTTCAAATAACTGATGTTGTTCTTCTTCCGGTATCCCCACCCCTTCATCCTTAACAACTATGGTAAACCAATCTTTATCTAGTGATGTATCTAATGTTACTATGCTACCATTCGGCGAATATTTAATCGCATTAGAGAGTAAATTATTCAAGATCGTTTTAAGCATCATTTTATCAGTACTTAAAAGCTGTAAGCCTTCATGATTATAATTAATAATTTGATCTGTTTTTTGCATCCCACCCATATCTTCTATGGCTTCTTCAATAAACATAGGTAGATCAATCTCAGATATATGAATAGCCACCTTTCCTTCTTCTAACTTATCTATAGACAAGAAATCATTTAAAATATTGGTCAAATGAAGAATGGCTGAATTAATTCGATGCACATGTCTTTCTTGCTTATCCTCACTTCCTTCGACGAATATATATTTCGATAGTAGTGTTAAAGAATTCATTGCCGAAGTCAACGGTGTTCTAAACTCATGAGAAGCCATTGATACAAAACGACTTTTCAATTCATTTAGATGACGTTCTTTTTCTAGCGCTCGTTTCGTTTGTTGCTCTGCCTTCTTCATTCCAGTAACGTTCTGAGAAACCATCAGCACTTGATTCACTTCGTCTTGCTCACCTTTCATGGCTACCGCATATATTATATACGTTCTTCCATCCGTGTTCAATTCAAAACTAACATCATTTCCTTCGAATACACTCAATAATTGTTGTTCTACTTCCTCCCGAATATCCAAGCTAATACGACTAATAAAACTTGTCCCTATTAATACCTCACTTGTAATACCCAGTCGATACATCTCCATACCTTCAGCAAAAATATAATTGAGATCTCTATCTAAAACATTGATTACACCGTTTGGAAAATTTCGTGCAATCATTTTGTACATTTCTTGACTATCTTTCAGTGCTTTAGAGCGCTCTTCCACACGCTTTTCCAGTTCAACATTCAATTTCTCCAATTTATCCTTCGCCTCTTTTGCTGGAGTAATATCCTCAAAAGTCGAAACAACCTGATAAGGTTCACTTTCACCATCCTTAAACTGTGGAAAGGTGTTAATGTTAACCCAAACTAGCTTTGTATTATTACTATGATAAATTCCAGCAATAATATTCATAATTGATTCACCTGTTCTGAAAGCCTCATTGATTGGATAATCTTCAGGAAGAAACTCTGTACCATCTGCATGAACTAGCTTCCAACGAGGATTAAAATGATTAAGCCCTTCTAGCTGGCCTGGCTTAGCTCCTAAGATCTCATGGAAAGCTCGATTAGCCGAAATAATATCATACTTTCGGTCCTGAACAACAACACCTTGAACAATTGTTTCATATAAAGTTCTATACTTATGCTCACTCTTAATTAGTGCTTTTTCTACCTTCTTCCGTTCACTAATGTCAGAAACGATAACCATTGCAAGCACCTCATCATCACTTTGAAATTTACTTAAACTTATCTCTACGGGGAATTCTCTTCCATCCTTACCCTTTGCATACAGCTCCTGAAGTTCAGCCATTCTTCGTGAAGCACCTCCTTTCGCATAACGTTCAGCAAACTCTTTATGTCCAACTATATGTCGCGTAGGCATTAATACAGTGACATTTAGTCCAACTAGCTCTTCCCGAGTATATCCAAAGAGTTTCAAAGAGGCATTGTTAGCTTCAACAATCTTTCCGTCTTTATCTACAATAAAAACTGTCTTTACAGAAGATTCAAATAGAATTCCGTATAATCCTTCTTTCCGAAAAGCTACCGCTGACCTCCTATTATGCCAGATAGCAAAAATTACAACACCCCATATAATAGCAAAAGCTAGATATCTATTCATGAATACGTTCCACAATTCACTATTTGGATGTGAAAAATAGTATCCAAGAATAGTCATCAAGGTAGAAACAACTCCAACACCTAGAATGAAATTTGTACTCGTAAACCACATCGCCACCAATACGATAATTACATATGGCACGCCACTAGCAATACCCAAGGGAAGCATTAAATCCACGAAGAAGAATACAAGCAACAATAAAACCGCCCAAAGATATTTTGAATATTTAGTTTGACTGGAAATCATAACACCTTCTTAAACTTCATTTTTCATATCTAAACTTAATACAATATAATGTTAATGATACATGCTAGCCTATCACATGATGTATATTATAATATATAGTGATTTATGTTAATAACCATATAAATTCGAACAAATGCTTTTCCCAATACTAACATAAATCATCATAAAAGTGAATTTACAGAATTACTTTTGCACAGTATCGAAACATTATACTCAATGAAAAATTTTACTTATACATTTCGACAGTTACACAAGGGAAGTATGTTTATACTTTTCTTTTTTGTTTTCACCTTGTCGAGTCAGGCACAGCAGTTACCTGAGTGTGGCGGAGCAGTTCCATTATTCGTCATAGATTTGTCTAGCAACCCAGACAGCACATATACTACCCCCGAAATTATCAGAGATGATCAATGTTGTGGTGGAGGATCAAATGAAAACTATGTCTCATTCTATGTGACCCTTCACCCAGATGTAGCAATGATAGAAATTGGTATTGAGCCTGGTTACGCGGATCCCGGAGGATCAGGTAACTACAACATTATCTCCGGTGGTGATTTAGTCACTCCAGGTGCGTGCGGAACAGATATTCCTGGTGGTCAAACAGCCTGCATCACTGGAAGTGGACCGCATAAAATCACTTACCATAAACCAGGTAAGAATAAAGTAAAATACTATTTAAGACAGATACCAAGACCTATTTTCCCGCAAGACGACACTACAAGAGTCGGTTGTTCACTGCCCTTAGATATTTATGGATTAAGTAATATTTCCATTTCTTCGATAAATTCATCCACAGGAAATACAACTATTGGTGCATATAATTCACTTTTGAGTTGCACTGATTGCAGCAATCCAAGTTTTAGTCCTGGATTAGCGACACCAGCATGGATTGACTATGAAATTTGCGGAACACCTCAGGCATCAGCTTGTGGAGTCTACCAATCATGTGACACAGTAAGACTTTACACTCAGAATGAACTGGAATTATCTGTCACCCCAGATCCTGCTGAATTCTGTAGCGGTGGAAGTGTTCTGTTAACTTCATCCGCTATTGGTGGAGACGGCAACTACACATACAATTGGTACGACAGTGGCGGGAACTTACTTTCGATGACAGCTAACTACACTGCAAATTCAGAAGCAACGTACACTGCAGAGGTACTCGATGGTCTTGTTTCTTCAACATGTCCAGCTGAATTCTTATCTATACCAGTTACAATAGGATTACCTCCTGTTGTAGATGCTGGCCCAGACATAACAGTGTGTGCATCTGATCCTCAAGTTTTCCTTGCCGGTAACATAACTAATGCACCGAATGGCTCATGGTCTGGTGGAGCTGGGGTTTATAGTCCTAGCAGTTCATCATTATTAGTAGCATACACTCCGACAAATGCGGAAATATCAGCTGGTTCTGTTACAATGACATTGACTTCTTCCGGTGCAGCTGGGGGTTGTGCAAATACTACAGATGACATGACCATCTTTTTCTCGGACACCGTATTCGTGAATCCAACATTTACACCAATTTCTTGCAATGGAGGAACAACTGCGCTAAACGCAAACGCAACAGGAGGAACCATGCCATATTCATATTCTTGGAGTAATGGAAACACAAACCCTGCAACACTCGTATCTAGCGGAACTTATAGCATAAGCATTAATGATGTTTACGGCTGCTCAGCCACTACAACTATAACGGTTTCCGAGCCTTCACCGATCATTTTAACAATGTCGAGTACAAACACATCAACAGACATAGCCTGTGATGGTTCAGCGACAGTAGCCATTAGCGGCGGAGTTGGACCTTACTCAGTACTTTGGTCGAATGCAGAAACAACATTGACTACTTCTAGCACTTTGTGTTATGGAATCACAACGGTCACTGTGACAGACGCGAACGGTTGTGTATCAGTTGGAAGTGTAGTGGTAAACAACCCCACATGTTCTGCTTTCAGCGTTACAGCATCGAATACAGATGTTTCCTGTTATGGAGACATGGATGCTCAAGCATTTTCATTTCCAAGTGGAGGAACAGCACCTTACTCCTATTCCTGGAACACTGCACCTGTGCAGACAACTCAGGACGCAACAGGTATGGGGTCTGGGACATACACCGTTACGGTAACAGATAACAATGGCTGTATAGATGTGGCAAGTGTAACCATTCTTCAACCAACAATTATTACAAATACTATGACGCATACAGATGCGACATCGATTGGTGGAAATGATGGAACAGCAACAGCAAACCCGGCCGGAGGTACACCGGGATACACTTATACATGGAACCCAACTGCCCAAACAACACAAACAGCAACAAGCCTTTCAGAAGGAACATATTATGTAAACATTTTGGATGCCAATTCTTGTTTGAAAGTGGACAGTGTTTTAATCAACCAACCTCCATGTAACAACTTCATCGTTGCAGCAAATACAACAGACATCTCTTGTAACGGAGCCAATGACGGTGAAGCATACATTGTTATTGCACAAGGTACTCCACCCTATT
>NODE-136-length-25505-cov-5.58963_pt1 | contig 25505 bp, 25 predicted proteins | sample MGYA00139097_ERZ477577 | MGnify/ENA metagenome assembly ERZ477577
AGAAAAGGTGTCAACGATCGTTCTGGGTCTCCCTAAGCGATTGAATGATGAGGATACACATATTACTCAAAATGTTTATTTGTTGAAAGAGGCAATTGAGAAACAAATAAAAAGCGTTGTTGTTGTTTTGGTTGATGAACGGTTTACTTCAAAGATGGCAGCGCAAGCAATGCATACTGCCGGAGCATCTCGAAAACAAAAAAAGCAAAAGGGGCTAGTTGATAAAGTCAGCGCAACGATTATTTTGCAATCCTTCCTCGATGAGGGTGGAGCTGTATAGTCTGTAGTAAATTTCTTTAGTTTGGGCCTTTTTTCGAGAGGAAAGCATTAATTTTGTTACATAATTTGTGATTATGATTTTGCCGATAATAGCATATGGAGACCCAGTATTGAAAAGAGAGGGAGACGAGATTGATAAAGACTATCCAGACCTAAAAGGACTGCTAGAGAACATGTATGAAACGATGTATGCTGCGTCGGGAGTAGGTCTTGCTGCACCTCAAATAGGTAAATCAATCCGGATTTTTATTGTAGACGGAAGTCCTTTTGCTGAGGATGATGATGGGGAGGAACCAGATCACCGAGCGGAAGGAATGGAGAAATTTAAAAAAGTTTTTATTAATCCCATTATTGAAGAAGAGAATGGTGATGAATGGGGGTTCAATGAAGGTTGCTTGTCTATACCTACAATTCGCGAAGAAGTCTTTAGGAAGGAGGAGATTGTGGTATCTTACTATAATGAGAATTGGGAGTTGAAAGAAGAGACTTTTAAAGGGTATGCTGCGCGTATCATTCAGCATGAATATGATCATTTAGATGGTGTACTTTTTACTGACCACCTTTCTCCATTGAAAAAGCGTCTATTGAACAAGAAATTACAGAATATCTCTAAAGGGGATGTAAAGGCGGATTATAAAATGAAGTTCCCACTTCGAAAAAAACAAAGATAAAAACATGCTAAGAATCATCTTCGTCTCAATATTAGCCGTACTTCTTACCTCATGCGGAGGACAGGATTCTACCGATTTGAAAAAGAAAATAACGAATAAAGAAGAATTAATTTCCAAGTTGACATCAGAACTGCAACCTGGCGAACAACTGGATGTTGAAGAGCGTGTTGAGTTAATTAGATTGTTGAATGAGTATTATCATACATTTCCAGATGATGTATACGCACCAGAGTGTTTGGATAAATTGCATATGATGTATTCTGGTTCTGGTGATTATGAAACCTCTGTAAAATATGCAGATACCCTTTTGAGTGAATATCCTGATTATATTAATCGTGCAATGATCTTAGAAAGCCAAGCAAGCAGCTATGATATTTATATACAGCCTAGGGATACGGCAAAAGTTCGTTTCTATTATGAATTATTGCTAAATGAATTCCCTGATTTGGATAAAGAGAAAAGAGAAGGTATTGAATCAAGGCTAGACAGATTGCATCTCAGTATTGAGCAAATTATTATGCAGAACAATTAGATTGTTCCGTAGATCTACTTCTTCTTAATCTAAAGTTTCATTTTTTTTCTCCTGTTAACGTTGTGTTAAAAAAATCAAGTATCCATTTTCTTGCATTATATTTGATAGTGTATTTAGAAACTTAAAAAATTACAATATGAAAAAGGTATTATTTTCTTTCTTAATGATGTTTGTTGTTGCACTTAGTGCAAATACTGCGATGGCGCAGGATGAAGTTAAGAGTGGTGCGTCTATTGAATTCGACAAGGAAACGCATGATTACGGTAGTGTTGAGTATGGTGGGAATGGTCAATGTATATTTACATTTACAAACACAGGTACTGAGTCATTATTGATTTCAAATGCAAAAGGTTCTTGTGGATGTACTGTTCCTTCTTGGCCAAAAGAGTCTATCGCTCCGGGTGAAACGGGTGAGATTGCGGTTAAGTATGACACGAAGCGTCCAGGTGCGATCAATAAGAGTGTGACAATCACTTCGAACGCAACAAACTCACCAACTAAGGTGATTCGTATCAAAGGTACGGTTCAGCCAAAGCCAGAGTCAGGAGCGCCAGTAAGTACTGGAGCGCCAGCTAACAAGTAATAGTATTAAACATACAATGAAGCTATATTTCGCGATCATAATTATAGCATTGAGTTCCGCCTTTGGCTTCGGCCAAACGGCGGATCTTAGTATAGATAAGTCTGTACACAAGTTCCCGAAGACCTACGAAGGGACAGCATTGGAGCATACATATGTTATTACCAATAATGGTGATGCTCCTCTAGAAATCACCGATTATAAAGTATCATGTCCTTGCACAAAGGCGCAACTTCCTGAGGGACTAATTCAACCAGGTGACACCTTTAATTTAAAGGTAACTTTCGACACGGAAGGGAAGTATTATTTTCAAGATCGAACCATTTATCTTAAGACAAACACCAAGAAAGAATTGCATAAGTTGCGCTTTAAAGTGCACGTGATTCCTCGAAATGAATAAATCTTACTCAAACAACAGATAATCAATCGCTAATAAGTTGTTAAACCTGTTAAGTCGATGTTAAAACAGGGTAGGCAATCAAATTCTTCAATACTTTGGATACAATAAAAATCTAAAATATTGACGTATGAAAAAGTTCACATTTGCATTGTTAGCGTTTTTGCTAACCAGCCTTTCAACCAACACAATCTTCGCACAGGATCAACCAGTTCAAGACGGTTCCCAAATTGAATTCAATAAGGAAGTACATGACTACGATGAGGTAGCGTATGGCGACGATGGGTTCTGCACTTTCGAATTCACAAATACAGGAAATGCTCCATTAATTATTTCGGAAGCGAAGAAGTCTTGTGGTTGTACGGTGCCTTCTTGGCCAAAAGAAGCTATTGGACCCGGTGAAACAGGTGTTATTAAGATAAAGTACGATATGAAGCGACCTGGTGCGATCAATAAGAATGTGACCATCATTTCGAATGCCGTGAATGACCCAAACAAGATAATTCGAATTAAAGGAAGGGTTTTGCGTAAGCCAGAATCAGGAGTGCCTTTGAATAAGGTTGCTCCATCTTCAATATAAGGCGCCTAAACCAAAGGAAAAAGCCACCATTTGGGTGGTTTTTTGGGAACAAATTATTGCGTAGTATTTGTTAATAGGATGCGGCTTATCGGTAATATATTTTTTGATTAAATAATTTATCGGGTTGTTCGATTTGAATAAAGTAAATTCCTTTTGACAATAATGAAATATCGAAGACGTGTTCCTGAGTTTCTGAGAATGACAGTACAGATTGTCCAATGGAATTAAGAAGCGTGATTCCGGTGATGTTGTCAAAGCCTATTACATTAAGTTGAGCATTAGGATGATCAATGTAGACTGTTTGTTTACTTGTGGGGTCCTTTATTGAAAGTGTTCCGGGACAATCATCTGCCTTTTGGTAGAGTTGTGCTATGGATAAACTAGTTGACATTAATTCAGTTGTTTTGTCCGGACATACCTTATAAACCATGGGGTAATAAATCATGTTGTAATCATCGAATACTGTTCTGTCCGCACCTTCAACGTCTATCATAGGAATTGGATTTCCAGTTATCCAATCGCCTTGAGTATACCCTCCAAGGCCATGGAATGCATCTCCATTATATTCATCGTGTTCCAGCATTAAGACCATAATTTGGTCAGTACCATCTGGACCATATGTAGTATAAAGATCTTTCATCTTATTTGTGTTGTGGTAAGCCCAGCAAGAAGGGCAATGACATGCGAAAAACTCAATGTAAACTACCTTGCCATGATCTAAATAAGTATACAGGTCGTGCGTGTTACCATTCAAATCTGTTAACGTGAAATTTGGTGCAGTTGATCCGTTGGGGAGCTGAGCATTGGTAGAAAATGACAGCAGAATCACTAAAGCGCTTAGCAAAAGTTTAATCTTCATTTCGATGAGTTTGATGATAAGACGTAATAATTGTTGAAATATTACAATTATTGATTTCTTCGTTGATTTCTTGTTGATAAAACGGGTTGGGTTGCTACCATAGTACGTTGTTTAATTGCGTATTTTTAGTGGTTCGAATTCAGCGAGAATATGTACATCATTTTTGATACGGAAACTACCGGTTTACCGAGAAATTGGAATGCTCCAATTACGGATACGGATAATTGGCCAAGGGTGGTTCAAATCGCGTGGCAATTGCACGATGATATGGGACGGCTTGTTGAGCACAAGGATTATTTGATTGATCCGGATGGATTCGATATTCCTTATGATTCTGAGCAGATTCACGGAATTTCTACAGAATTGGCGAAGGATCAAGGTGTACCATTGGAGGATGCATTGCATGAATTCAACGAAGCATTGTCCAAGGCGAAGTTTGTAGTAGGTCAAAACATCAAATTCGACATCAATGTATGGGGGTGTGAATATCATCGTCTTGGTATTGAGACAACAATGGTTGAAACACCTATTCTTGATACTTGTACGGAAACAACTGCTGGACTTTGTCAAATACCAGGGGGACGAGGTGGAAAATTCAAACTACCAACATTAACTGAATTACATCAATATTTATTTCAGCAACCTTTTGCTGAGGCGCACAACGCAACGGCTGATGTTGAGGCTACTACACGCTGTTTCTTTGAATTAATTCGACGTGGGGTTTTTCTTCCGGAAGAATTACAACAGGAGGAAAAATATATAGCGGACTTTAAGGAGTTCAATCCGCAACCGATTGGGTTAGTTGGGTTAAGTCACTTGAATTTGAAGGCAGCTAGTGCTGAGTATCTTGTGCAGGAAGCAGAGACGACTTTTATCGATATTGATAAAGATGCTGTTTTAGACGAATTGGCTGAATTTTCTTTTGCGCATTTGCATAACCACACTCAATTTTCTATTCTTCAGTCTACCATTGACGTTAATGGACTTGTAAAGAAAGCTGGTGAGAATGGAATGCGTGCCGTTGCATTAACGGATACTGGAAATATGATGGCGGCCTTTCATTTTGAAAGAGCAATTGCTAATTTCAATAAGGATGTAAAAGCGAAGCGTCAAGAAGCAGAAGAGAAAGGAGAAGTTTTTGAAGGTCAAGAAATCATGCCGATAATTGGCTGTGAATTTCATGTGTGTAGAGATTTGACCGATAAGACACAAAAAGACAATGGATATCAAGTCGTCTTTCTTGCGAAGAATAGAAATGGCTATCAGAACTTAATTAAGCTTGCGTCCATCGCATTCACAGAAGGGAAGTATTACGTTCCAAGAATAGATAAGAAAGTTATTGAGCAGTATGCCGATGATTTAATCGTTTTGACAGGTAATCTCTACGGAGAAGTTCCAAGTTTAGTGCTTAATGTTGGAGAAGTTCAAGCTGAAGAAGCGTTGGTTTGGTGGAAATCGGTTTTTGGAGATGATCTATATGTGGAGGTTATGCGGCATGGGCAGGATAATGAAAAAAGAGTAAATGAAACCCTGATTCGTTTGGCAAAGAAACATGAAGTGAAACTTGTTGCTACAAATAACACCTATTATTTATCTAAAGAGGATGCTGGTGCACATGATGTTTTATTGTGTGTAAAAGATAATGAGCTAGTGACAACTCCGATCGGACGTGGACGAGGATTCCGCTATGGATTAGAAAACGAAGAGTATTATTTCAAATCACAGGATGAGATGAAAGAACTCTTTTTGGATCTTCCTGAAGCAATTAAGAGTATTGATGAAATCATTGATAAGTGCGAGCAATATGGGCTAGCAAGAGATGTGCTTTTACCGGCTTTCGATATTCCAGAGGCTTTTTTAGATTCCTTGGATAACGAGGATGGAGGTAAACGAGGTGAAAATAATTACTTACGCCACCTCACTTATGAAGGTGCAAAAAATCGATACGGGGAAATTACTCCTGAAATTTCAGAAAGAATTGATTTTGAGTTAGAAACTGTTACAAATACAGGTTATCCAGGTTACTTTTTAATTGTTTGGGATTTCTTGGTGGCTGCAAGAGAGATGGGGGTGTCAGTGGGACCTGGAAGAGGTTCTGCAGCAGGATCTGTTGTTGCGTATTGTCTAAAAATCACCAACATTGATCCTCTCAAATACGATTTACTGTTTGAGCGTTTCTTGAATCCTGACCGTGTTTCTATGCCAGATATTGATATCGACTTTGATGATGAGGGCCGAGCAAGAGTGATTGATTGGGTAATTGAAAAGTATGGTTCTAATCAAGTCGCGCAGATCATTACTTATGGAACGATGGCGGCAAAGTCGTCTATTCGTGATACGGCAAGAGTCATGGATTTACCATTGCCTGAAGCTGATCGAATCGCAAAGTTAATCCCAGATATTTCTTTATCAAAAATATTCAATCTTCCTGAGCTAGATTTACGCGATAAGTTAAAGAATAACCAAGATGATATTAACAGGGCGAACGAATTAATAACTTTATCAAAAGGGACTGATTTATCTGCAGATGTTATCAATCGAGCGCGCGAACTCGAGGGATCCGTTCGAAATACAGGGATTCATGCCTGCGGTGTAATTATTACTCCAGACGACATTACTAATTATGTTCCTGTTGCTACAGCCAAAGATTCTGACATGTACTGTACTCAGTATGACAACTCTGTAGCTGAGGATGCTGGACTATTAAAAATGGATTTCCTAGGGTTAAAGACCTTGACCTTGATAAAGCATGCTGTTCGAAACGTTAAGGAGCGCCATAACATTGATTTAAAACCTGATGATTTTCCTATTGATGACGAGAAGACATATGAGCTTTTCCAAAGAGGAGAAACCGTCGGTATTTTTCAATATGAATCTGCTGGAATGCAGAAGTATATGCGTGAATTGAAGCCAACAGTATTTGCTGATTTGATTGCAATGAATGCCTTATACCGACCAGGACCTTTAGAATATATCCCTTCATTTATTAAGCGAAAGCATGGGGATGAGGAGATTGTATATGATTTAGATGCTTGTGAAGAATATTTGGATGAAACGTATGGTATTACTGTCTATCAAGAACAGGTAATGCTATTGTCTCAAAAGCTTGCTGGGTTTAGTAAAGGTGAAGCCGATACACTTCGTAAGGCAATGGGTAAAAAGCAGAAGCATGTTCTGGACAAAATGAAACCTGCTTTTATTGAGCGAGGTGGGGAGAATGGACATGCACCTGAGCCTTTGGAAAAGATTTGGAAAGATTGGGAGGCGTTTGCGTCATATGCTTTTAATAAGTCGCACTCAACTTGTTATGCTTGGATTGCCTATCAAACTGCTTATCTGAAGTCAAATTATCCAGCTGAATATATGGCGTCAGTGCTCAGTAACAACATGAATGATATTAAGCAGGTGTCATTTTTCATGGAGGAGTGTAAACGAATGGAAATAGAAGTGCTTGGGCCAGATATAAATGAATCGAATTATCACTTTACGGTGAACCAAAAGGGGGCTATTCGATTTGGACTTGGTGCAATAAAAGGTTTGGGTTCATCTCCTGTCGAGGCGATTATTGATGAGAGAACTGAAAATGGTGCGTTCAAGGATATTTTTGACTTAGCCAAAAGGATCAATTTGCGCTCTTGTAACAAAAAGGCTTTTGAAAGCTTGTCTTATGCCGGCGGGTTTGATTCTTTCAAGAATGTTCATCGAGCTCAGTATTTTAAAGAGGATGGCAATGGCAGAACGTTCTTAGAGAATGTAGTTCGTTTTGGTTCAGGCTTTCAGGATAGTGAAAATTCTAGTCAGGCTTCCTTATTTGGGGAGGATTCTGGAACATCTCTTCCAGAACCAGTTATTCCAGAGGCAGAGGAGTGGGGTAATATTTACGCGTTGAATAAGGAGAAGGAAGTCGTTGGAATATTTATTTCAGGGCATCCATTGGATGATTTCCAAATGGAGATTGATGCGTTTTGTTCTGGAGATGTTCGAATGTTGAATAATCTAGAAGAGCATACAAATAAAGAACTGCTAATTGCTGCCATCGTTACTGAGGGAGAGCATAGGTTTACAAGAAAAGGAGATCCATTTGGTACGATTCTTTTAGAGGATTACGGAGATTCACATAAAATATTTCTTTGGCGCGAGAATTATTTAAAGTATAAGCACTTCTTGAATCCGGGAACATTTGTATCAATAAAAGGACGTATAGAGGTGCCACCTAGAAGGTCAGAGCTTGAGTTTGTCATTCATTCAATTGATTTACTCCATAACTTGAAGGATTCAAAAGCGAATGGCGTTCATTTAAAAGTGTCAACGAAGTCGTTGGATCAAATTATGATTTCAGATCTGAATAAATTGTTCAATGATAATATTGGAAGGTGTCCTGTTCATTTCACAGTTTACGACCCTTTGGACGGAATAGAGGTACGCATGCCTTCTAAGACAATTAAAGTTGATTTGAATAATAAGCTATTTAAAGCTTTGCAGTCCTACGATTTAGAGTTTGAGATCAAATAGATCTCTCAATTCTATCAGTTCGCTTACCTTTTCAGTACTTCCTGATTGTTGAAATGATGAGATTAGATTTGTTAGCATTCTCATAAGGATTGCGGAATTAGAGCAGGGCTCAAAATAGGTTCTTAATTCTGGTTTATTTAGTCCTTTTAAGAATTGTTTTATTTCCGATTCGTCAAAAATTCCACCTTTCGCGAAACCATTAATATAGAAAAGACTTCCGTGTTCATTGTCTGTATTAATAAATGGATTGATATTGTCTTCGTCTAAGTAGGTTAGAATGAAATGATTTGGAAGATTAACTCCATATATAGGAAGGTCAAGAGATTGAGCTATGATAGAGTATAATAAGCATAAGCTCAGCGGGTTTCCCTTTCGGGTTTCAATAACAGTGTTGATAAAAGAGTTTAAAGGTGAGTGGTAGTCTTTAGAGTTGCCCGAAAAATTATACTTCCCGTAAAACACTTTGTTAAACACTCTTACTTTTTCATAAGCCGTCTGTCGTTCACTAATTTCAAGCCAGATATCTTTGCGTATTTCTTGAATTTTTTTGTGCACGATTTGCTCATCCAAGTTTGGGTATTGATATCGACTAATAATTAATGCTCCAGTTAAGAGATCTTTGTGAGGCGAGTCGATCCAATTCTTTAAACCATCTTTTATAGCCCCAAATTGGATTTCATGAATGAGTTCTTCAATTCGAGATTGAAATATTAGTCCATAATCATCTTCTTCCCATGAAGATTCTAGAAAGGGAATCGCTTTGGTACCATGGTTAATTATTTCATCACGCACATGTTCAAATATGGCTTCATCAGGATCATCAATGAGCCTAACCAATGCTTGTATAGATTTTTCAGAATTCAACTCTGTAAAAATATGAAGTACTAATGTGCTGAAAACGTGAGGTGAAAATACTTTTTCATGTAGAAATGTTAATTCAGAAAAAATAGTTTCTTTAAAAGTGAAACCTTTTAATGTAATATGCGTTTATAGTATCACGGATCAATTATTAACAATTACAGGTTAATGGAAGGAGGGGAACTTAGGTTTCCCTCTTTTTTTTACAAAATTCGCTTTAACTGAGCGAGCGCATGTTGGTTCATCTTGCTCTTAAAAGCATCGATGATACGTTTTTTCTCTTGATTGGTTAAATGCCAGGAAAGGGATATTCTATCTTCTTCCTTCTCTCTCAGGTTAAATGAGATTAAGTCGATGGGAAAGTCTAAAGACTGTGCTCCGAGTCCTATAAGTTCTTCTTGATTGAAGTCCTGAACTCTTGGGAAATTTTTGTACATATTACCAAAAGGAAGTGTGATTTTGTCTATGAAAGACACTTTCTTGTAAGTTTGGTTGTCCAGTATTTTCTTGGTGTCACGAATTTGAAGAACAATTACACCTGATGTATTTTCTTTTATCCAACCTTTCATAGAAAAGAGAAATTCCATCATGGTTTTTACTCCATAATTGTCTCGGATACCAGCGTCCATTAGTTGTATTTCAGGTTTTGTAGGGAGTGTAACCATTGGCATTACAAACGGGAAGGTTGCGCTTGCTCTAATAACACTTGAAAACCTTACGTTGTTGGTGTTTTGATTGCTTAAAAGACTGTGGAAATCAATATTTTCATTAGAAGATGTCATTCCTGATCCTTTGTAATATTCGGTTAAAAAGTTGGTATGCTGTGAGGATATTAATAATCGTCTTCCGTCATTTATTATTGTAGGGGAGAATATCATCGTAGGTATTGATCCACTCTTCTCGTATTTCTCGTAATATCCTAGATTGTGTCTTAAAACATTGCCTGTATTCTGATGTAGTTGTTCTTCAAAAGCATAGCCTCGGTCTTTAGTGTACTTGAAGCCATTGTAATCGTATTTTTGGTAACGTATAAAAATATCATTTGTAGAGGCCATGAAAGAAAGCTTATTAAGCATGTCTTTACTGATGTTGTTACTATATATGGGGTCGTAAAGGTTTGTTATTTCACCTTTCTGCTGACGAAGCAATAGTTCGCGGAAATAGGCTGCGCCAACCATTCCTCCAGAAGCGCCTGTAATCAGTTGGGTGTGTCGGGCTAACTTACCTTCTAGGTGTTCATCGACATTTTGCATTACAATCATCGTCCATAGCGCGCTCCTAGAGCCTCCACCAGAGGTGTTGATGATGATTAGTTTAGGCTTTTCCTCGGTCGTGTAAGCTTTCCAAGAGTTAAGCGTTTCAATGTAACACTCTTTTGAATCTAATAGTAGGGCTTCATTAGAAGATATTTCTTGGATCTTCTCAATTGAATAGATGTCTTTTTGTCCAGGGTCGTAATTAAGTCCATAAGCATAATTGGTGTAGTTGAACACTCCTGTTTTTTCGCTTAAGAAATTCATGCTGAGCAAAACGATGATCATTAGCGGGTAGATCCAGCCCTTGAGCCAAGAATGAAGTGCGCTGAACAACATAAGGGAGATGGTTAAAAGAAGCATAATACTTACTGCGGCAGGTACCTCAAATGCCGGATATCCATTGAATGCTCCTAGAATAAAGAAAATGCTAATTGTCATCAATTCAAATATTGAGGCATTGATTTTATTTTTCGCAAAAACCTTTTCAACCAATGTTTGGTCAAAATGTTTCGAACTTCTACTTTGTGTTAAATGAAGCCATTTTCCAAAATATAAAGAGGTTCTATCTTCATTTTTTCGCGAGCGGTCAAACCATTTCTCTCTTTTATGAATGACCGAAGAAATTGGTTTTGTTATTGGTTCGTTCGCAGTGCTTCCAGCTGCTTTAGGACCAACTCTGAAGAAGTAAACAAAGGAGATGGATAAGAAACTGAAGATTCCTATACAGAATGCGGCAATATAAACCAGGATTGAACTTATCGGTGTTAATTCTTCGTAAAGCTGAAATTGGAAGATCCTTATAATGAAGAAAATGGTAAATGATAATGGTATTGATGAGTTATTGATGCAGAATTTTAAAAAGGGTTTGGCGAGTGTTGTTAGAAATGGGAAGTGAGGGCCCAGTTTCATGTAGCTGTAGGTATTGAAACCCATAATAAACCCACCAAGTGATAGTCCAAGTAAGAAAAATGACCAAAAGCTCACTTCTCCCAAGTATTCTGGAGATAGAAAAAGTAATGGTACTCCGAAAGCGTAACCAAGACTGTCACTTGCGAAAAGAAATAGAATACTCCAGAATAGAATGGCAAACAGGTTGTACTTAAGGTGAGCAATGATTAATTGTAGGGGGAAAAATGCACGGATATAATCCAAAAAATTCCATTGCTTGTTCTTTACATTCATATATTAATATAACGAAAAAAAGTAACTGTTCGTTGAGTGGTCTTAAGTGCAGTGCTTTTGGATTACATCTATAAATGACTTCGGTGGTTGGATCGGGCGCATTGTCTCTTTGGCTACAAAAACGAGTGTTGTTGAACCGGTGGCAACCACAATGTCTTTATCTTTTCTAATAGTGTATTCGAAATCTAAACGCGCTCCTTTGATGCTCTTGATTTTGGTTTCAATCCGTAAAGCGTCATCGTATTTCGCGGGCACCTTATATTTTACTTGAAATTCGGAGACAGGAAGCATCACTCCTTGGTCTTCTAAGCTTTTATAGCTCATGCCAATTGCTCGTAAGGCTTCAACTCTTCCTACTTCAAAGTATTGAGCGTAATTTCCGTAATAACTGTATCCCATTTGATCGGTTTCTCCATACCGAACACGAAGGGTAGTTTCGTGGCTAAAATTTACTTGCATTTTGTTCGTAAGTATTGTGGTCAAAAATAAACATTAGAATCTTGTGTTCGACTTAAAATAAAACCTTACTTTTAGTTAACTGTTTATGTAGTTAATCAGGTGGTTTCTATTACCTTTCTGAAGACTAGTAAGTTAGTCTTGCACAGTAAGTGAAGGAAGTTAAATTATCGTTAAGGTGTTAAATTTTTAGGAAGTAAAACTTTTCAAAAAATCAACCACCAATCGACTTTTTTTTTAACTTTTTTATGTAAATATTTGTCATCACAATTAGCCATTAACCAAACCACGCTGAATACGGTATACAATTAGCCAGAATTTAGCTGCAGGAATTATAAAAACGACAACGGAGCATGAGTAAAAATCACGACGGAATCTGGGGCGCATGTTTGCGAGTTATTAAGGACAATGTTTCTTTACAGGCTTATAAAACGTGGTTTGAACCTATAGTACCTGTCAAACTTGAAGACAATGTTCTGACTATACAAGTTCCGTCACATTTTTTCTACGAATGGTTAGAGGAAAATTATATCACACTTCTTAAGAAAGTTCTTCAAAAAGAAATGGGAACTGATGGAAGATTGGAGTATAGTATTATTATGGAGAACAACATGACTAATTCTACTCCTTACACGGTGAAACTTCCTGCTTTGAATAATAAATCATTGAAGAATTCTCCTGTATCAATGCCTATTGATGTTAGTGAAAAACAAATTAGGAACCCATTTATTATTCCTGGGCTGAAAAAGGTAAATGTTGATTCCAACCTTAATCCATCTTATTCTTTCGATAATTTTGTAGAAGGTGATTGCAATAGATTAGCAAGAGCTTCAGGTTATGCTGTAGCAAACAAGCCTGGCGGTACTGCATTCAATCCATTGTTAATTTATGGTGGTGTAGGTCTTGGAAAAACTCATTTGGCACACGCTATTGGTATTTCGATTAAAGATCAGTTTCCAGGAAAGACTGTTTTATATGTTGGTTCAGAAAAATTCGCTCATCAGTTTATTGATGCGATTAAGAATCAAACAACAAATGATTTTATTCACTTCTATCAAATGATAGATGTGTTAATAATAGATGATGTTCAGTTTTTCTCTGGCAAAGAGAAGACACAGGATGTATTCTTCCATATTTTTAATCACTTGCACCAGAATGGAAAGCAGATAATTCTTACAAGTGATAAGCCTCCTGTTGAGATGCAAGGAATGGAGCAGCGATTGTTGTCTCGATTTAAATGGGGGCTTTCGGCAGATTTGAGTGCTCCTGATCTTGAAACTAGAATGGCTATTTTGGAAAAGAAGATGTATGGAAATGGCATCGATCTTCCAAAGGATGTAACAGAGTATCTTGCATATTCAATTAATACTAATGTGCGAGAGATGGAAGGTGCGTTGAATACACTTCTTGCTCAAGCTTCATTGAATAAGAAAGCGATCACCATAGAGCTTGCAAAGCAAATGGTTGACAAGTTCGTAAAGAACACTGCTAGAGAAGTTTCTATCGAGTATATTCAGAAGGTGGTTTGTGATTATTTTGATTTACCACTTGAAATTTTGAAGTCTAAGACAAGAAAGAGGGAAGTGGTACAGGCGCGTCAGATTTCTATGTATTTCTCAAAGAAAATGACCAAATCTTCTTTGGCAAACATTGGAGCGCATTGTGGAGGAAAAGATCACGCAACTGTATTACATGCTTGTAGAACAGTGACTAACCTTTCTGAAACTGATAAGCAGTTTCGAGCTTACTTAGAAGATTTAGAGAAAAAATTGACAATTCAATAGAATTGTAAAATAATAATAAAAAAACCGGCACATTGATTGTTTCAATGGCCGGTTTTTTTGTGTCCACACTTTTAAGCTTCAAAACTGTTGCGTTCGGCTATGTCTTCAGATAAATATTGGACAAATTCATATTCATTCCCGTCCATGTCGATAAAGTAGTCACGAATTCTGAATTTCTCAACCTGTTTTGGATAATCACGTTTGTACCCAGCCGCAAGTAGTCGGTTTGCAATTGATTCTATGTCTGTTACGACAAATCCTATATGATTGAATCCATTTTTATCATAGTCTTTCTCATGAAAGTTATTCATACCTGAATCGATCAGTGAGTTAATTGCTAGATATGTGCTGGAATTACCAAAATGCACCCATTTCTTTCCGTTGTTTTCACCACCACCTCTAATTTTGAAGTTCGGAAAAGCTGTTTGGAAAAAAATGATTGAATTATCAAGGTTGCTAACTGTGATATTGGCGTGTTCTAAATATACTTCTTGTGTTTTCATAATCATTGTTTTTTGTTCTAATCCAAAGTTCTAAATAATCATTTATAGATATCATCGATAATAATTATTGTTAGATATAAAATATCTATCATCTCTTTGTGCTGAACGAATGGCTTGAACATCATCTTTTTTGTATATTGAATGAAACTTAATATTTATTAATACTATGGAAGAAGGAATAATTTTGCCTATAGTTCTCGGTGTGTTTGGCTTGGTAATTATATTGAAAGCCGTCATTATTGTAAGGGAACAAACGGCTTATGTAATTGAGCGATTTGGGAAATTTAACCGAATATTCCATTCTGGAATCGGATTAATTATCCCATTTGTTGATCGTAAAGCGGCAGTAGTTAATTTGCGAGTTCAACAGTTGGACGTGTCGATAGAAACCAAAACATTGGATGATGTTTTTGTGAATTTGCAGGTTTCTGTTCAGTATAATGTGAGACGGGATATGGTTAAGGAAGCATACTACTCCCTCGAGAATCCTAAAAATCAAATTGCGTCATACATTTTTGATGATGTACGTGCAGAGGTTCCTAAACTGGAGTTGGATGATGTTTTTGCTAAGAAGGATGATATTGCCGTAGCGGTTCAGCGAAATATAGCAAACAGTATGGATAAGTATGGTTATACGATTGTTAAAGCGTTGATTACAGATATTGATCCGGATCATAAAGTAAAGGAATCAATGAACAGGATTAATGCTGCAAAACGTGAGAAGGAAGCAGCGCTAGAAGAAGCTGAAGGCAAGAAAATCCGAATTGTGAAAGAAGCAGAAGCAGAAGCAGAAGCGAAGCGTTTGTCGGGAGAAGGTATTGCGCAGCAGCGTTTAGAGATTGTAAGAGGATTCAAAGAATCTGTAGAAGATTTTAAAAAATCATTGAACAACGTGACGCATGAAGAAATTATGCAGTTTGTATTAATGACCCAGTATTTTGATACGATTAAGGATATCGGTGCTAATTCGAAGAACTCATCTATACTTATGCCACATTCACCTGGTGGAATGCGCGATTTCCAAGATCAGATAATAAAGGGGACGTATGTTGGAAACCAATTAGATGATGATATTAATTCGAAAGATGATCGCAAACAAGAAGCTGAATAATTGACAGTTATTGAGCAAAAAGAGGAGCTATATTAGCTCCTCTTTTTGCTGTAATATATTCCTGTGTCAGCGGAGATTTTGAATCTTCGCTTGATTACCTAGAAACAATGAGTAAATGAATAATGATTACCGCTTAGTACGCTTAAAAGCTTAATATTGTAGTAGGTAAAATGAAACAGGTACAATCTAAATATCGAACGGTTTCGAGACCTTCAGAAGGGATTTATAAGGAGAAAGGGTCTAAATTTATTGGCTTGGTCCAAAAATGCTATACCGAAAAAGAGTCCAAACAGATTCTTGAAGATTGGAGAAAAGAACATCACCAAGCTCGACATTTATGTTATGCGTACCGTTTTGGTGTAGATAAAAAAAAATACCGTGCTAATGATGACGGAGAGCCAGGGAATTCTGCAGGACCACCAATTTTGGGACAAATTGAAGCTTTCGATTTAACCAACGTGTTAATTGGTGTTGTCCGTTATTATGGTGGCACGAAACTTGGCGTAGGCGGGCTGATCAACGCATATAGGTCAGCAGCCAAAGATGCTTTGGAAAAAAGTGAGATAGTAGAGCTTGAGGTTTTTCAGTGGGTTACGCTTTATTTTGATTATAATGATATGCCGCACGTGATGAATTTCCTTAAGAAAAATAATTTGGAATTGAATAACAAGCGCTTTGAAGAGCGATGCCAAGTAACTACCAGCTTATCCCTTCAGAGCAATACTAAATTGGTTAAAGAATTGGAGGGATTCGCTTCAATAGAAATAGAATACTTAGGGATTTATTAAACTTAGTTTATGAAATTAATCGCAATTGCATTTTCTTTTTTGATTTCCTTTCTGGGAGTCTGTCAACAAACTACAATATTTTATGACGAAATATATAATGTTGGTGTGCCGAATGTTCAGCTTATAAATGCTACAGGTGAATTCATTGGTTTGAGTAATAATTCGGGTAAAATCGAGTTCGAGGATACTCATTACCCACTTGTTACTACCCACTTTGGGTATGAGTCAGTTTCGATTAATACGCAACGAGACACAGTGTTTTTGACTCCCAAATACCAAGAATTGGATGAGGTTGAGATTAAGCCAGTTAATAAGATGGACTTGTACAATGAAATTCTGGAACATTCGAGCGGGATCATTGATAGAACCAGCGGAGTAGTTTCTGGAACTTATTTCGAATCGGCTATGGTCGTCTATAAAACAGATACGGTGTACCTCGATAATATTTGTGATATGGCTATTGCTAAAGAATTCAATAAGAAGAAGTATTCATATTCTATCCATTGTGAGAATGGACGAAGAAATTATCGCAATGAATCGACTGACATGACGGATTTTGATACGAGTTTAATGACTACATGCTTAAAATTCGTACGAAAATTTAAAGATAATTTCAAATATGATTTAGTATCTACAAAGAGTTTTAATTTGAAATTTGAAGAAAATGAAATTGAAAGAAATGTAGAAGGTGAGCTTCATCGATTAACATTTGAAAATGAAGCTAAAGACAAATCTCTTGTATCCGCTGCTTATAAAGGTAAGAAGTTATATACGTGGGATAACTCGCAGATCAGTAGTAAGCAGTATGACGGCAAGGGACTTTTTGTGAATTATAAACGATTTAATCGATACCATGAGTTTGGAGACGATCCAAATTACTTTTTCAATACTATTATTGTTAACGGACTGGTTCAGATTGCAGTAGATGGAAAGTTCATTGAGATTTATGTAGTAAAAGGATTTATTAAAAATGATGCGATTTCAGTAAAGTTGGATGTTCCAGTCAAAAATGTTGAAGATTATTTTGAGTACATACCTTATAGTGAAGAGAATACGAAGTTTTATACGTTTGAACAAAAATAAATCAAGGTATTGAAAGTATTAGAAAAGTTAGTTGAAGTTCGCGCGGCTGCGAGCGACGAGGGGAAGATGAAGGAGTTCATCATTGATTATATAGAAACCAACAGCAGTGATTGGAGTGTTCAACCTGAAATTATTCATGGAAAGGGATTTCAAGACTGTTTGATCGTTGTTTTTGGGAAGCCGACAACAGCTATTTATGCTCATATGGACAGTATTGGGTTTTCTGTTGGATATGATAAAGAACTGATCAAAGTAGGAGGTCCTCGAGCGATCGATGGTTTACAGCTTGTAGGTTCTGATAGTCAAGGAGAAATCTTAACTGAACTGATGGTGATAGAGGAGGAAGAGGGGCATAATAGTTATCAGTATATTTTTGAGAGAGAAATTGAAAGAGGAACTTTATTAACGTTCAAACCAAATTTCAGAGAGACAACTGAATACGTTCAATCACCGTACCTTGATAATCGATTGGGAGTTTGGGCGGCATTGAAAGTTGCTGAAACTTTGGAAAACGGAGCCATTGTTTTCTCAACTTACGAAGAGCATGGTGGGAATTCAGTTGCCTTTTGTGCACGTTACTTAATGAAGGAATATGATGTTTTTCAAGCGCTGATTGCGGATATAACATGGGTGACAACTGGGGTAAAACATGGGGGAGGTGTTGCAGTGTCGATGAGAGATAGTGGGCTTCCCAGAAGGTCTTATCTAGACAAAATCATTGAATTGGCTAAAGAATCAAAAATTGATTTCCAATTAGAAGTAGAATCTGCGGGTGGTAGTGATGGTGGGATGCTTCAGAAGTCAGATTTGCCTATTGACTGGTGTTTTATTGGTGCGCCAGAAGATAATGTGCATACCCCTGATGAGAAGGTTTTTAAGAAAGATATTGAGAGTATGGTAGAGTTGTACAAGTACTTAATGAAACACTTGTAGAGATTTCAGGTTTTCTTCTGTCAAGCTTCTAGGATTATTCATCTATTAGTCTAAAGTAGAATTGATATTGAACTAATTCTTTGTTGTCTAATAATTCCATTTCTGCAATATAGTTGGGGGTGCGAATTGTGTCTCCTGAATCATATGTTAGATTAAAATTGGAGTTAGAAATTGATATGCTATAAGCATCACCGCCGTTAATGAATATCCGGTCAATTGTCCATGATTGGCTGTCTGGAACGACAATATAACCTCCAGCGTAGACTCTTTTTTGATACGTCGAATCTTGAGAATAACCTGTAAACGAAATTGCCAGAAAAAGAAAATTTATTAGGCGTAGCAACTTATGGTACTATGTTAAATTCAATAGCTGAATATGAGAATACGGCATCTGTTTGAGTACTACCATAGGCTCTAATGTCATACGTTCCTGCGGAGAGCCAGAGTGGTAAATAGTGTCTTACATCAGAGGCGCCTGACCACCCAATTAGTCGGTCAATGAATACAGAGTTGTTTATATAGTAAAACTCTGTGCTGTTCTCATAAGTAAAGGCAGTACTTTCAATTTTCAGTACTTTTCCAACTGGAACAACAATTGTACCTAGAGTTTCTGTGTCGTAATTATAATTGACTGGAGATGTTTTGACATTAATTACTTGATTGAACTGGAGGTTTCCTTGTGCCGATGAATAATTCACCAAGGCTAGTAGGACAAATAAAGTTGAGATAAAATTCTTCATAACTAATTAAGGAATAACGTTAAATTCTATTATGCTGACTGTAGCTTTCGGGCCACTACTCGTGTTACCTACTCTTCTGAAGTCACCAGTAAATCCAGTTGGTAACCAGTATGGAAAGTTTACCCTATAATCCAAATTGTTTGCGTACAAAGTGGCTAGGTAATTTGCTGATGCATCTCTCAAATACACGGTAGAACTATAATAGCCTGAACTAGCACTTTGAATTTTCCAAATTTTTCCAGTCGGGACAGTAAATGGGTAAGGGGTGTCGATATCTAGTGTTATCAACACAACTTGATTAAATTGTAAGTTTCCCTGGGCTGATGCTAAAGGTGTTGAAGCAAGCGCCATTAAAACTAATATCATTGAATAAAACTTATTCATATACCTATGGTATTATGTTGAATTCTATCGCATTAATGTCGCCAACAAAGTTTTTTGTACTACTGTCCTCGTTGGAGACAATTACATTGTATGTTCCCGCTGGTAGCCAAACGGGAAACCTACTAGTATATTGGTTGCCTGATCCAGTAGAGCCTTTTGCCCTATGAATCAAAATGTTGTCAATAAAAAGAGAGTACTCATTATCATAGGTTTGTCTCAATGAATTTTGCAGCCAAAGATCTGCATGCTCAATTTTCCAGACTTTGCCTGCGGGAATAGTGATAACTGAAACTGTCGCAGTCGTCCAGCTTGATATGGTGGAAGTGAAATCTTGTACAATCACTTGGTTGAATTGTAAGTTGCCCTGAGCTTCTGCAGCTCCTGTAAGTAACAGAATGAGAAAGAACGTGCTAAATATTTTTTTCATGATAATATTGATTTAAAACCCGTCAACCGTGTAAATGAGTGAGTGAGAATCCGCGTTTGAAGAACCGGCGACTGACGCATCTTGCGATACAATTTGCCACGAAGAACCTGTCCATACGTAAGAAATGCCTACGGTACTATTGTAGTAACCATCATTAGTGTTAGGTGAAACTGGTGCGGTCGCCATACCGCCAAGCCAGTTTATTGCTACACCGTTAGTTCCGTCATTACCATCATTTCCGGCAGGACCCTGAGCTCCAGCTGGGCCAGTGTTTCCTATCGGTCCTTGGGCACCATCTGCACCGTCATTTCCAGCAGGACCTTGAGGTCCAGTCAGTGAATTAATAAAGTCAGTTTCAGTACCAGTATTTCCTAAAGACAACCAAACTTCATAGGCTGAATCACCATCAGAACCATTTGTGCCGTTCGTTCCATCGCTACCGTTATTCCCTGGAATTCCTTGTGCACCTGTAGGTCCGGTATTTCCAATAGGTCCTTGTGGCCCTACAGCTCCTTCTAATGCATTTAGAAAATCTGTTTGTGTACCAGTATTTCCTTGCGCTAGCCAAACTTCGTATGCAGAAAGTCCATCAGAACCATTTGTGCCGTTCACTCCATTTGCACCGTCAGCTCCATCATTACCTACCGGGCCTTGTGAGCCTTGAGGTCCTGCTGGCCCTGTACTTCCAACAGGTCCCTGTGGTCCAGCAGCTCCAACTAATGAATTAAGATAATCAGTTTCAGTACCCGTATTTCCTTGAGACAGCCAAACGTCGTATGCAGAAAGTCCATTAGAACCATCATTTCCGTCTAAACCATTTGTACCGTTTACTCCATCAGAACCATCATTACCCGCTGGTCCTTGTGAACCTGTCGGTCCAGTATTTCCGATTGGCCCTTGTGGTCCTACAGCCCCCTCTAATGAATTAATAAAGTCAGTTTCAGTACCAGTGTTTCCTAAAGATAGCCAAACTTCATAGGCTGAATCACCATCAGCACCATCTGTGCCGTTTGTTCCATCGCTACCGTTATTCCCTGGGACTCCTTGCGCACCTTGTGATCCTGTCGGTCCAGTATTTCCAATCGGTCCTTGTGGCCCTATAGCTCCTTCTAATGTATTTAGAAAGTCTGCTTGTGTACCAGTGTTTCCTTGGGCTAGCCAAATTTCGTATGCCGATAAACCATTTGTTCCATCTATACCATCTATACCATCTATACCATCAGGGCCTTGCGGTCCTACGGGGCCTGCTGGACCTGGAGTTCCAGAGTTTTCAGCATACAGTGCATACGGAACACTCATTAATTGTTGAGTCCCTAATACCGAATAACTAGTACCTCCAGTATGATCTGCCGCAACTTCAACATAATAGGGGCCATTTGCCCAATCGATGGAAGCAAAAACTCCTGATAGAACATTTCCTTGACCTACAACAAGATTTACTAGACCATGATTAGTTGTTGTAGAAGAGAATGATTCTTCGTAGACAACAGTGCCAGTAGGGGATGTTTGGATAAGTGATATTTTTAAGCCAACATTGGTATTCGAAAGAACAACCCCAGAAGTATTTCGTATAATAGCTTGATAGTTAATTCCTTGCGGTGCTTGAGCGAAGCCCAATAATGATAGAGTGATGAAAGCAAAAAGCAGTGTTAATTGTTTCATATTTAATGAATTGTTATAAATGGTAAATAATGTGGTTCTCCGTTTAATGGTCTATATTCTAAAATGTATTTCCCTTCAACTATTGAACTCAAGTTCAATATTAATGTGCCAGACAAACTTTGTCCATTTAAAATAATTCTACCAGTCACATCATACACGAAATACGTGAAGGGTAGATCCGATGATGAATGGAAATTTATGAGATTGTCAGCAGGGTTAGGGAACAATGACATTTGTTCATTACTAAATTCGTGTAAAGAAGCCAACGACAATTCTCCTTGCTGAAAACCCATGGTCATTATAATGTCAGATCCTGTGTCGAAAGTAGAGGTGAATACTTCTCCGAGCGTGAAATTAACTAGTAAATCTGAGCTTGACATTTCTGAGCCACTCGAAGCAAAAACATCTCTAGTGATATCTATTTGAGAATACAAACATACAGAAGATAGTAAGCTAAAACCGAGTAGCAGTGATTTCATAATGATTTATTAACGCACATAAGGTATGTAATCTAAAGTGTCTAAAGTTAAGAATTAGATTATAATTGGATAGGTCTAATCCATTTATTTTGGGAAAATTGACTCATGATATCAATTTAACTAAAGTTGTATTTTTGATCGTGTGTTATGATTTATTAATTCAGAAAATGATTAGAGAGGTTTTTCATTTATGCGTTGTTTTAACAGTCTCAGCGGTGTCATATTCTCAATATGAGCCTAGAGATTATACATATGCTAATACCAAAGAGAATGGAGAGGGACGAGAGCTTGAAGAATCTGTATAAGGCAGTTTTTTTTAGGTGAGCGTTCGTACTGTGATCTCGTTTACGAATACTGGAGCAGAGGGGGGGTGTTATGTGTATATGGCGAGGCTGTAAAATATATCAATGGCGTAGAGCAATAGTAGCCTATTCTCAAGAGTATTCAGTACTATACTACTGAGTTAATCTTTAAAAAAATCTAGAACTACTTTAGTATAGGCTTCTTTGTTAATTTTAAAATTGTCCTTTCTATCTGGGTTTTCAACAACATAAATATCCTTATTGATCAAGGATGTTGCGGTCTTATTTTTTGCACGTAAGTTTTTTAGATCTTCAGCGGAAAATAAATAATCGTTGCTCCCTATTATGAGTTTAACACTTTGAAGAAATTTGCCTGGAGCATTCTCCAAAGAATAAAGAGGCTCATTTCTTTTGTCATAGCCAGCAAAAGGAACTTCCATTGGTTCGTCCCAAGATTCAAAACGATTTTCTAAATCTTCCATACTCAAAAATGGAGTGTCGGCTATTATTTTTTTTGTTTCAGGTCTGGAATAACCAACGCCGAATACCAATCCACCTCCAATTCCCCATCCATATACATTGAAGGTTTGCGCATGTTGTTTGCGGCAATAGTCAAACATCGCCTCCATATCATTTTGAAAGTGAGGATAGATGAACATATTACGATCAATTTCAAATTCAGAACTTTCACCATAACCTCGATAGTCGAAAATTACTACATTGTATTCAGATCTAAATAGATCAACTCTTTGCAAATAGTCGCCCATGTTCCCTTCACCATTATGTGCAATTAAAATCAAATTGGTTGTTTTAGTATTCTTACAAGGGAAATTCCAAACATTAAGTTCAGCGCCATCTTCTGTTTTAACTTTCACTTCTTTGTACTCCATGTTGTACTTCTCTGGTCGCTGCTTATAAGTCCTTGATGGATTTAGCGACAGGGCAGTCGTAGAAAACAAAACAGTGAACAAAATGAAAATATAAGTTGTTCTCAATTGGGATTGAATATGTACCATGGTGTTGATCGGAATATTAAATGAATAGCGATTACAAATATTATGTAGCGTTAAATATATTAAGTTTTGGCAAAACTCCTGTATAGCTGGTATGGCAAAATAAAAAACAGTATGAATGAGTTGGACCAGTTGAATTTTACTATGAATTACGACAATACAAGCACAAAAAATGGCTTCTTAATAATAAGAAGCCATTATCATCAATTACTCAATCTACCTAGCACCCTTGAAGTCCAAAGAAAAAAACGAATTCTTGATCAACTTTTTCCCCTTTTGAATTGGTTGCTGGAACCCACTTTCCTGGTATATTCGTTACTGTTTTAAGCAATTCCTCATCCACCGTTGGATACCCAGAGGTTGACCATAATTCTACATTCTTTATTTTACCTTCTTTTGAAACGGTAAAACTAACTTGACCGGACTTAAGTTTATCTCGTTTGATTATACTCGTTTTATCACTTGTTCCATTTTTAAGGTAAGAAATTAATGCGTTTTTCCCATCAATATAGACGGCCTCCTGTTCTGGTACGATAGTGATATAATATACGATATATTCACGGCTCATTTCTCCTGTTTTCTCGTTCTTAATGAGATAATCAGCTTGAACGTAAAAGTTCGTAGAGTAATCAAATGACTTAATGAGTTCTAACTGACCTTTGTTGAGTATTTCATTGAACCCAAACTCTTTTATTTCTGATTCTGAATTCACGGTAGAGACCAAAACGGATTCATATGAATCAACGGTAATAGCAGCTTTTTTTGGATAGATATCAAAAATTGTTTTCGCTTTATTTAGTTCTTCCATCGTTATGGTATGCATAAATCTAGAATCTACATCGTAAACCAAATCTTCCACGGTGTCCTCCTTACCATATCTTGAATCAACTGCTTCTGCTGAATTTTGCATTCCACACGATGATACTATTTTGTTTTTTTCTTGGTTACTCCAGCTTATTATTCCGTATGCGGTTAAACTAGAAGATAGTAACGTAATGCAAAAAATGAATATGTTCTTTTTCATAATTAAAATTTTGATGATTTATTTCCATCAAATCTATTAAGGAAACAAGCCAGTCATAGTAAAGGAAATGTAAATTGATGTAAATTTTATGTAAATGATCTTAATTTGTATCAGAATCAAATAGATTTGTAAAATGGACCAACATCAATCTAAATTCACATTATTCGCTTCAATTTGTTTTTTGCTTTTTACTTTTAATAGTTATTCGCAAAATAAGCTTGATGAGCGACATCTTAAGGTTGCTTTGCGAATGATTGGACATCAGGTATTGCTCTATTCTGGAGATAGTACTTCCCTTGTTTTACCTATTGAAAAGGAGAATAATCAATACAGGGTTCAATTCGATTCTGAATTTGAGTTCAACCCAGAAGAACTGGTGGAAATTATCAATCAAGTTGTGGAGGATGCTAATATTTCTCAAGGCTATATTATGGAAGTTAATGAATGTGGGACAAATGATGTAGTGTATAGTTATGAAATGGGTAATGGTGAAGATGTCGATATAATTGCTTGTAAGACAAGGAGCCAACCTAGAGCTTGTTATAGTTTGTTATTTACTTTTTCGAACCAAAATGATCTAAATAATGATGAGGTGAGCTACCAAATAGAGGAAGCTAATGATTCTGAAAGTAATAGACTATATGTAATTATTACTGTTCTTACATTGTTATTTATAATGATAATCCTTTTTCTAAGAAGGAGAAAGGGTAGTAGAAGGATTGATCCAAACTTGATTCAATTGGGGATTTATAAATTTGACAAAAGGAATACAGAGCTTATCCTTGAGGAGCAAAGAATCGAGTTAACGAGTAAAGAAGCAGGCTTACTAATGTTGCTCTATAATGCTGCGAATGAAACGGTTGAAAGAGAAACAATTCTAAATAAAGTTTGGGGGGATGAGGGTGATTATATCGGTCGAACATTAGATGTCTTTATTTCTAAGCTCCGTAAGAAGCTGGAAGCTGATTCTAATGTAAAAATTGTAAATATTCGCGGTGTTGGGTATAAGTTGGTATTGAATGTTTAATTAGTTTAGTCAAGTTCTATTCCTGATTGGATTCAATTGACATTAACTTAATTATAAGATATAGAAAGAATGTATATACAAAG
>NODE-137-length-25504-cov-6.32485_pt1 | contig 25504 bp, 22 predicted proteins | sample MGYA00139097_ERZ477577 | MGnify/ENA metagenome assembly ERZ477577
ACCAAATAAAAAGTGAAGACCTGTCATTTTATAAAGTGGTCATGGAAAGGTTTAATGAGCGGGTTCTTGAATCGCAGGGCTACTATAGAGAGATTTTAAAAACCCCTTTCGATTTTGATGGCCAGGGAACTTTTGATATTGACTATGATAAAAAGACCTTTGCCAAAACTTCTGGTGAACTAATTAAGAATTGGCAAATGCAGCTGAAGGTTAGTACTTTATCCAGATTGCATGAAAAAATTGAAATGCAGACAAGTATGACCGATGCTTCTGAAGCATTAGATGAGGAAGTTACGACTGAAGAAGAGGCTGCAGAAGAAGAAGCTACAGAAGAAGAGGCCATAGAAATAAAATCGTTTGAAGAACTTGAAAAAGATTCCAGGGAGGCCACTGAAAAAAGCCTCGATGATCTCTATACGGTAATGTCTGAACTGGACGATACTGACTGGTTCGCTATATTTATAAATACACTGACCGTACAATTTGATCCTCATACAAACTATTTTGCTCCTAAAGACAAAAAAAGGTTTGACATTAGTATGGCAGGTAAACTTGAGGGTATCGGTGCAAGACTTCAAAAAAGGGATGATTATACCAGAGTTGCGGAACTGATTTCAGGCGGTCCGGCATGGCGAGGCGGGGATCTTGAAGTTGGTGATCTAATCTTAAAAGTTGGACAAGGATCTGAACCCCCTGTCGATATTGTAGGAATGAGACTTGATGATGCCATTGAATATATCAAGGGAAATAAAGGTACAGAGGTAAAACTTACGGTTAAAAAAATAGACGGTACTGTAGAGGTGATTTCTATCATCAGAGATATTGTTGAGCTTGAAGAAACCTTTGTTAAATCAAGCGTAGTAGAGGTTAACGACCGTACGTTTGGCGTGATTAACCTTCCCAAATTTTATATCGATTTCAACGAGCGGAATTTTAGAAATTCTGCAACGGATATGGAACAGGAGATAGAAAGATTAAAAGAAGAAAATGTAGAAGGTCTGTTGATTGACCTTAGAAATAATGGAGGTGGATCTTTAAAAACCGCCATTGAAATTGCGGGGCTCTTTATTAGTGACGGACCGGTAGTTCAAGTGAAATATCGTGGAGAGAATCCTGACATTAGATCAGATAAGGACAGTAAAATTCAATGGGACGGACCACTTGTTGTCCTGGTAAATGAATTAAGCGCTTCTGCTTCTGAAATTTTTGCCGCTGCCATGCAAGATTATAACAGGGCTGTTATTATTGGAAGCAAGCAATCCTTTGGAAAAGGAACTGTACAAAATGTACTTCCTTTAAATAATTACTTTAAATATTCTGAAGATCTGGGCGCCCTTAAAATGACCATTCAAAAATTTTATAGAATTAACGGTGGTTCTACGCAATTGAAAGGCGTGGAAAGTGATATCGCCATGCCGGATAAATATACTTATTTCGAAATTGGTGAAAGGGATGAAGAGAATCCTTTAGACTGGGATAAGATTGAACCGGCAGAATATGCTCCCGTCGATATTTATGAAAATTTCCATAAGGTGATAAATGACAGTAAGGAGAGAATAGCCGATAATCCACATTTTATAATCATAGATGATAATGCTAAATGGCTGAAAAAGGGACGAGACAACACGCTTGTAAATTTAAACTATGAGGGCTTTAAGAAAGAATTGGAGGAAAGATTGGAAGAAAGTAAATCTTATGAAGACATAGCTTTATATGAAAGTTCACTGGTTTTTAATTCGCCTAAGTATGAGCTTCCTATGATGGAACGTGATTCGGTTTTATCTAAAAAACGTGAAATATGGCATAAAAATTTAAGAAAGGATATTTATATGGAAGAAGCATTGACCGTGCTGTCCGAATTAGAAATCCGTAAAAATCTGCTTGTTAAAAATTAGTTTTTACATAGCTGATAAAAGTCCTTAATCAACGGTCATCGTTTTTTAAGGACTTTTTTTATTCCTTTTGTTAAATAATCTAACTTTACTGCGAGCAATTTTTAACTCATAAACCTTGTATACTCAATTTCAAACACATATCAGTCAGCACTTTCCTTCTTTAAAGGAAAAAAAACTGTTGCTCGCTGTTTCCGGAGGAATTGACAGTATGGTATTATGCGATCTTTTTGACCGGATGGGTGTACAATTTGATCTGGCACATTGCAATTTTAATTTGAGGGGCGATTCTTCAGATTTGGATGAAGCCTTCGTTCAAAAGGAAGCGCTAAAAAGAAATCTCGAGCTTTTTGTTATCTCATTTGATACGAAAAAATACGCTAAAGAGAAGAAACTGTCCATTCAGATGGCTGCGAGAGAACTCAGGTATAACTGGTTTAAAGAGATCCTTACGGAGCATAAAATCGATTATTTGGTTACCGCGCACCACGCCGATGACGTTTTGGAAACCTTTTTTATCAACTTATCGAGGGGAACAGGTATTGATGGACTTACAGGAATTCCTGATCACACCAGCTGGATTATCAGGCCCATGTTGCCGTTTACCAAAACAGAAATTCAGGCCTATGCTATTAAAAAAGAGCTCGAATGGAGAGAAGATTATAGCAACGAGGATACGAAATATCTTAGAAATAAAATTCGAAAGGAGCTGGTTCCTGTTTTAAAAGAACTAAACCCTGCCTTCATGAATTCTTTTGCTGCCGCTCTTGAAAACCTCTCGGGAAGTCGGAAAATTATCAAAGATAAAATGGATGAGGTCCTATTGGAAATTATAGAGCCTTCTGCAAATAATAACACTGAAGTATTACAATTCAAAGTAGAGAAAGTAATGAACTATGCAGATAACTCAGCCTATCTTTATCAAATTTTTAACCCCTATGGATTTAACCATTGGAAGGATATAAGATCCCTGCTTGAGGCTCAATCGGGCAAACAGGTTTTTTCCAATACACATCGATTGATAAAACATGGAAACTACTTGCTTCTAAGCCCTATTGAAGCAAAACCAGATCCTTCAATATGTTTTGAAGTCAAGGAAAATCAGCCATTCCTCAATTTGGACAGGGATATCATCAGATTTGAAAGCTTAGACCATATCCGGCAGTTCAGGAAAAATAAGGCTACTGATCTGGCTCAATTTGATAAGAGCAAGCTGCGTTTTCCATTAATTGTAAGAAAATGGAGAAAGGGCGACTATTTCTACCCATTTGGAATGAAGGGAAAGAAAAAGCTAAGCGATTTTTTTAAAGATCAAAAATACTCCCTTTTACAAAAGGAAAATATTTGGTTACTTTGTTCCGGAGAAGATATCATCTGGTTGATTGGTAAAAGAATGGACAATAGATATAAAGTAACCGAAAAGACAAAAATTATTTTAAACGTATCACTTGACTCATGAAGTTCATTTCAAAATTATTTATACTTTTTTTTCTCACTGGATCTTTTACCTATGCTCAGATTTATAATCCGGTTGAATGGATAAGCTCCGTAGAAAAAGTAACGGAGTCGGAGTTTAATCTTGTCATTAAAGCAAATATTGATGACGGATGGCACCTTTATTCTCAAAATGTGCCGGATGGAGGACCTATTCCAACAAGGATTGTTTTTGAAGAAAATAATGATGTTTACCAGATTATTGGCAAACCGGTCGAGGGTAAGGGGCATGAAGAATACGACAAGGTATTTAACATGATTATCAAATATTTTGACCAACAAGCTATCTTCAAGCAAAGAATCAAAGTTTTAACTGACAGTAAAATTACCATTCAGGGCACACTTGAGTTTATGGTGTGCGACGATACGAATTGTTTACCACCAACCGAAGTTGATCTAGTTTTCGACCTTCAGGAAGTAGCTGCTGACCTTTCCCTTGACAAAGATTCAGTTGCTGATAAGAGTTTTCTAGGTAAAAGTAGTATTGCTGATACCTCTTTGGACGCAGCAACGGAAAAGCAAAAAACAAAGATTACGGGAGTTACCAAAAAGGAAAAACAAAAAAGTCTATGGACGCTGTTTATCCTGAGTTTCTTTGCCGGCTTCGCGGCTTTGTTAACCCCTTGTGTCTTCCCAATGATTCCTATGACGGTAAGTTTTTTTACCAAGCAAAGTAAAACCAAAGCTATCGGGATTAGAAATGCGATCATTTTTGGTTTATCGATCATTTTTTTATACGTTCTATTAGGAACGGTGGTTACCTCAATATTTGGGGCTGATTCCCTGAATGCCCTATCAACTAATGTATGGTTCAATCTAATCTTCTTCTTATTACTTATCATTTTCGCCATTTCCTTTTTAGGCGCTTTTGAAATTACGCTACCCAGTTCCTGGGGAACAAAAGTGGATTCTCAAGCAGATAGAGGGGGGCTTATCGGTATATTTTTTATGGCGCTTGCCCTGGCTATCGTGTCGTTTTCATGCACGGGTCCGATAGTAGGAACGGCCTTGGTTGCTGCCGCTGCACAGGGCGGTGTTGCCCCGGTTATCAGTATGTTCGGCTTTTCTCTTGCCATTGCTTTACCTTTTTCTCTTTTTGCCGCTTTTCCAGGATGGATGAATTCTCTTCCAAAATCCGGCGGATGGTTAAATACAGTAAAAGTATTTTTAGGATTTCTTGAATTGGCTCTGGCTTTCAAATTTTTATCAAATGCTGACCTGGTTTTACAAGGGCACCTGTTAGAAAGAGAGGTTTTTATTGCCATTTGGATCACCATATTCGGAGCGCTGGCGCTCTATCTGTTCGGCAAGATAAAATTACCCCATGACTCCGATCTGCCCCATGTTTCAGTGGGAAGATTGATGCTTGGATTAATCACTATGTCATTTACGATTTATATGATTCCCGGTTTATGGGGGGCTCCCTTAAAATTAATCAGCGGTTTCCCGCCTCCTATGCATTATAGTGAATCTTCCTATGGTGTTGGTTATACAAAACTGAATGAGTCAGGTAACATGTCTGAAATGACTATGCCGGAAGGAGCTCATTTAGGCCCTCATGATATTATCTCTTTTTTAGACTATGAACAGGGAATGGCCTATGCCAAAAAGGTCAATAAGCCCGTTATGCTTGACTTTACCGGTCATGCCTGCGTTAATTGTCGTAAAATGGAAGAAAGAGTCTGGTCTGATTCGAGGGTGTTGTCAATTCTGAAAAATGATATCGTATTGATTTCTCTCTATGTGGATGATAAAAGAAAACTTCCTGAATCAGCGCAATATACCTCCGCTATAAACGGTAAAAAAGTAACCACAATCGGTAAAAAATGGAGTGAATTTCAAATTAATAAATACCGCGCAAATGCGCAGCCCTATTATGTGCTGCTTGATCATAAAGGCGATAATCTCAATGAATATTCTGCTTATAATCCTGATATAGAAGAATATTTAGCCTGGTTGCAACAGGGTATAGGTAACTTCGTGTCTGAAAAGTAAAACAAAATTTGGTATGTAATTTGCTATAGCATGAGTTGTTATATTGAATGAAAGAAAATTTTATCCATCGCTTTTAGCAAAATTCCATATGTACAAGGTTTTTCCTATACTTTTTATATTCTTTTCCAGTCTCGTCTTTTCGCAAAATGCATCTGTATCATTTCAGCGTGGGGAATTCTTAAAGTATAAAATTCATTACGGATTGTTGAACGCAGGATTTTCGACAATGGAGATTAAAGACTCGAATGAAACGAATGATTCCATTCTACATGCCGTTGGCAAAGGCTGGACTACTGGTATGGCCAAATTTTTTTTCCGCGTTGAAGATACCTATGAGAGCTATTTCGATGTAAACAACTTTCAGCCTAAACACTTTATCAGAAAGGTTAATGAAGGGGGATATACCCAGGATAAGGAAATTTATTTTGACTTTGAAAAGCACCAGGCTAAGGTTATCAATCATAAAAAATCTGAAGAAAACTCGCATTTCATACAAAATGACGTGCAAGATATGATCTCCTCTTTCTATTATATGAGGAGTGTTGATTTCACGAACTTAAAGGAAAATGATACTATCGATATCAATATGTTCTTTGATGGAAAAATGAATCCTTTCAAACTTATAATACTGGGCCGCGAAAGTGTCAAAACCGATTTTGGAAGAATTAACACCATAAAAATCAGGCCATTGGTACAAAAAGGAAGGGTCTTTCACGATGAAGAGAACGTAACCTTATGGATTAGTGATGACTTCAATAAAATCCCCGTAAAAATCAAGGCTTCTTTGCTCGTGGGCTCAGCAAAAGCGGAATTAATTGAATATAATGGATTAGTTCATCCATTTCCTTAATTTTTTAACTAATCTTAGGGCCTATTATTTGTTAAAATCGATAAATTTGCAGCGTCGTAAAAACAAATAATTCAAACGTGAAGAAAACCATCATATTATTTTTGGGATTAATCCTTTTTTATTCTTGTCAAAAAGAAGTAAAGCAAGTCTCTGAATTAGAGGAAATTGAAGAAGTGCAGCCAAAAATTATCGAAGAGTTTGGGTATATCTTAAACGATTATATTGTTATAAAGGACACTATCCAAAAAGGGGAAAGTTTTGGTGAAATACTTGACAGACATCATATTGATTATCCCACCATTTATAAAATTGCCTCTGCGGCAAAAGATACGTTTGACATAAGAAGGTTAAGAGCCGGTAAGCCTTATACCATATTGGCGAAAAATGATTCAATTCAACGGGCTCAAATATTCATCTACCAGCCAAATCTGGTTGAATACTTAATTGTAGACTTTACAGATTCCATACAAACAAAATTTGGGCGTAAAGAAGTGAAGGTTGTCGAAAAATCGGCCACTGGAATTATTGAATCATCTCTCTCAGAAGCCATTGAAAAACAAAACCTAAATTATATTCTGGCCCATGAGATGAGTGATATCTATGCATGGACCATTGATTTTTTTCATCTTCAAAAAGGAGATAAATTTAAACTCATTTATGAAGAAAAATTTATAAATGATACTATTCCGGTTGGAATCGGCAATATTAAGGCTGCCTATTTTGTTCATAAGGATAATCCGATTTACGCTTTTAATTTTATTACGGATTCGACTAAAAACATCAACGATTATTACGACGAAAATGCCAAAACGTTAAGAAGGCAGTTTTTAAAGTCGCCGATAAAATTTAGCCGGATTTCCTCCAGGTATAATCTGAAAAGAAGGATCAAGTATTATGGCAACAAAGTTCGTGCCCACAAAGGGACCGACTTTGCTGCAAATGTTGGAACACCAATCATGAGTACCGCTAACGGAACCGTTGTGGAATCCCGATACAGAGGAGGCAATGGTAACTACGTGAAAATCAGGCATAATTCCACTTATAGTACACAATATTTACACATGAAAAAAAGAGCGGTAAAGAAAGGAGACTATGTCAAACAAGGCGATGTCATTGGTACCGTAGGGATGACCGGTAATACAGCTGGCCCACATGTTTGTTACAGGTTCTGGAAAAATGGTAGTCAGGTGGATCCCTTTAAACAAAAATTACCCTCGGCCGATCCGATTAAGGAAAATTTGAAAGACGATTATTTTGCTTATATCGCTCCTGTGAAAATTCAAATAGATAGTATTCCTACTCCCTTTTTGGAAAAAGCTGTCATTCGTAACCTAAGCCCATAATTCATTTATACAACAAATAAAATATTATGTCATTAATCAATATCAACCCAACCACTACTGATGCCTGGAAAAATCTAACGCGCCATTATAAGAAAATGGAATCCGTTCAGATGAAGTCCCTTTTTCAAAATGAAGAAAATCGCAAGGAAAACTTATCCCTGAATTTTGAATCCCTCTCTCTTGATTTTTCCAAAAACAGAATTACGGAGAAAACTTTAGAGCATTTACTCAGCCTTGCAGAGCAATGCAAGCTGAACGATGCCATAGAAAAGTATTTTGGTGGTGATATTATAAATGTGACCGAAAACAGAGCCGTTCTTCATACGGCTTTAAGAAATATAAATGATCAGCCAATTATGGTTGATAAGCAGGACATCATGCCTGAAGTAAATCAAACCCTTGACAAGATCAAATCTTTTTCTCAAAGGGTTATTTCAGGTGAGTTTAAAGGGTATTCCGGTAAAAAAATCACTGATGTGGTAAACATTGGGATCGGAGGCTCCGACCTGGGCCCACATATGGTTGTAGAAGGGCTTCACTATTATAAGAATCATTTAAAAACGCACTTTGTCTCCAATATTGATGGAGATCATGTAGTTGAGGTGTTAAAAGCGCTACAGCCTGAAACCACCCTTTTCGTGATCGTTTCCAAGACCTTTACAACGCAGGAAACATTAACAAATGCCGAAACGATCAAGAAATGGTTTTTGGAGTCTGCAACAGAAGACGATATCAAACATAATTTTGTTGCCGTTTCTACAAATCTTGACATGGTTAAGGCTTTTGGGATCGCTGAAGAAAACATTTTTACGATGTGGAATTGGGTAGGTGGCCGCTATTCTTTATGGAGCGCCGTAGGCTTGTCTATAAGCCTTGCCATCGGTTTTGAGAATTTCAGGGCCTTTCTGGATGGAGCCTATGCCATGGATCAACATTTTAAGAACACTGATTTTCGAGATAACATACCTGTGATACTTGCCATGATCAGTATCTGGTATAATAATTTCTTCGAATCTGAATCTGAAGTTGTCATACCCTACACCCAATATCTTCAAAAATTAGCTCCGTTTCTGCAACAACTCTCTATGGAAAGCAACGGTAAATCTGTTGACAGAGATGGTAAAAAAGTAAACTATCAGACGGGCAACATTATTTGGGGAAATACTGGAACCAATGTGCAGCATGCCTTTATGCAACTTGTACACCAAGGTACTAAGCTTATTCCTGTAGATTTTATTGGCTTTGAACAATCGCTTTATGGTAATAAGGACCATCATCAAAAGCTTATGGCGAATTTTTACGCTCAGGCGGAAGCCCTGTATGCTGGAAAAACTGCTGAGGAGGTTCATCTCGACATGAAATTTAAAGGAGATACCAACCTCATTAACACGCTTCTCCCTTTCAAGGTATTTGACGGAAACAGACCCTCAAACTCAATTTTGATTAAAAAACTGGACCCGAGAAGCCTTGGGTCGCTTATCGCCATGTATGAACATAAAACTTTTATTCAGGGAGTTATATGGAATATTTATAGTTTTGACCAATTTGGTGTGGAATTAGGGAAAGAATTGGCCAATAAATTATTGATTAAATAATTGTTAAATACTGTTAAAATTAATAGTAATTTTTTAACAAGAATTTAAGAGATTTATAGTAGTTTTGCAGCAGTTATTAACTCAAATTAAACTACTTATGAAAACGTTTAAAAACGTAATTACATTGGCTTTGTTTCTAATGGCCTCTGTAATTTATTCTCAAACAACTGTCAACGGAACTGTGGTTGACGCCAATGGGCCGGTTCCCGGTGCCAACATTTTAGAAAGAGGAACTTCGAACGGTACTACTACTGATTTTGATGGAAAATTTTCCATTCAGGTTCAGGAAGGAAGGGGTGTCTTGGAAATATCCTTTGTTGGAATGGTTACAACCGAATTTGCATTTACTGCCAGTGGTGGTGCTATAGATGCAGGTAATATTATGTTATCAAGTGACGATAACGTCCTTGAAGAAGTGGTCATCACAGGAACCATTGATATCGCGAAAGACAGGGAAACCCCAGTTGCTGTATCTACAATTAAAGCAATAGATATTCAGCGAAACCTGGGCACACAGGAATTTCCTGAAATCTTAAGTTTAACACCTTCGGTTTATGCAACCAAACAAGGTGGTGGTTTTGGAGATTCAAGAATTAATATTCGTGGGTTTGATCAGGCAAATACGGCCGTTATGATCAACGGACAGCCTGTAAACGATATGGAGAACGGTTGGGTATACTGGTCGAACTGGGCCGGATTAGCTGACGTAACTACAGCAATGCAGGTGCAACGTGGGCTTGGTGCTTCCAAACTTGCTATTTCATCAGTTGGTGGAACCATAAACGTAATTACACAAACTTCAACCGCTCGTGAAGGCGGTGCTTTTGTTACTAGTTTTGGAAATAACAATTCAGTTAAGGTATTGGGGTCATATAATACAGGCTTGTTAAAAAGTGGTTTTTCTGCCAGCGTATTGATCAGTCATTCACAAGGTGATGGTTATGTTGACGGAACCAAATACGATGGAAACAACTATTTCATCGGTCTTGGATACAAAGTAAATGACAAGCACGATTTACAGTTTATTTTTACAGGTGCTCCACAATGGCACCACCAAAAAAGTTTTGCTCCGTCTATTGCTGACCACCAATTATATCAAAAAGATGGACCAGATGCCAGTGCAACAACTCCTAACAGAAGATACAATTCAGACTGGGGTATCTTAGACGGTAAGGAATATGGTTTCAGAAGAAATTTTTATCACAAGCCTGTAATGTCATTGAACTGGGAATGGGTGTTGAATGATCAGATGAGACTATCAACAGTTGTTTATGGCTCATGGGGTCGTGGTGGTGGAACCGGTGAAATCGGTAGAATCAATGGTAGACGTCAGTACCAGTTAAAAACCCCAACCGGCTTAATTCCGGTGGATGACATTTATGCCTGGAACTCAGGTGAAAGTGTACCGGATTTTGGTGATGACAGAACACTATTTAATAATGCATTTTCAAATACTGGAAACAACGGTCATCCTGACGGTGGCGGAAGAAATGGATCTGATAACGGTATCTCAAGAAGAGCCTCTATGAATTCTCATAACTGGTATGGTAGTATCATTAATTTCCATGATGATATTAATACAAACTGGAGTTTTGATGTAGGGCTTGACTTAAGAACATATAAAGGAATTCATTACAGAACCGTTAATGATGTGCTTGGAGCGGATAATTATATTGATTATGACAACATCAATGACAGGCCTAACGTGATTGAGCCTGATGAGTTTGTTGAGGCAAGTCCAAGCTGGAATCCTTGGGATGATATTGACAGCCAGGAAAAAATTGATTATTATAATGATGGTCTGGTAAACTGGTTTGGATTGTTTGGCCAGGTAGAATATACCAATGAAACGATTTCGGCTTTTGTTCAGGGATCTTTCTCTAATCAAGGTTTTCAAAGAGTTGAATACTTTAATGAACTACCTGAAAATCAAAAATCAGTTAAGGAAAATATCGGAGGCGGTAATATCAAAGGTGGTTTGAATTATAACATCAATGAAAACCATAATGTGTTTTTCAATACGGGCTACTATTCTAAACAACCTAAGTTTGATGCCGTATTTATCAATTTTGGAAACAACCTGAATCCTGACCTGGTCAATGAAAAAATTATCGGATTTGAATTAGGATACGGCTTCAGAAGTTCAAGGTTCTCCGCCAACGCGAATTTATACAGAACCTCATGGGCTGATAGATTTGAAACCGGGGTCGTTACGCTTAACGCGGGTGAATCAAATGAATTCAGGGGAACTGCCAATTATCAAGGCGTGACTCAGGTACATATGGGTTTTGAGCTTGATTTTCTTTGGAGAGCATTGGATAACTTAACTATCAACGGTATGGCTTCCTTTGGTGACTGGAAATATGAAGGTGACGCTGATGCTAGCCTATTTGATGAAAGCCAAAATCTTGTTGGTACTGCAACCTTATTCTTAGATGGTGTAAAAGTAGGTGATGCTGCTCAGGTAACTGCAGCCTTAGGTGCTGATTATACTTTCTTTAAAAACTTTAGAGCTGGTTTAAACTGGAGATTGGCAAGCAGTTTATATGCAGATATTGACGTAACTGATTTTGTAACTGAAGACAACGATGGTTCTTTAGAGCTTCCTTCTTTTAACTTGTTTGATGCGCGTTTAGCATACGATTGGAAATGGAAAGATGGAAATTCACTCGAATTTAGCGTAAATATAAATAACCTATTTGACGAATTATACATCTCAGAATCTGATACCAACATTCATGCTGATGCTGGTGATGATACATGGAAAGGCGTACATACTTCCAACAGAGTTTACTTTGGTTGGGGAAGATCATGGAATACAGCAATAAGATTTAGATTCTAGTAATCTGTTCTTTACGTTATCAAAACCTACACTTTATAAACAATTAAAGTGTAGGTTTTTTATTTTGATTACTTTTGCCCTACTAATAAAAAAATAATACCATGATTAAAATGTTACATTCAGGCTGGGCCTACATTACATTGATTATTCTTATCTATGCCGTAGTAAATGCTATAATTGGACTGACCACAAAAAAAGAGTTTAAAGACAAAGATCTCAGAGTTTCATTATTTACTTTAATTGTTGCGCATATTCAATTAATTATAGGGTTCATTGCCTATTTTGTTTCTGCACAATTCGCTTATTTATTGGATAATGGAATGGGTGCCACCATGAAAGCACCAGAAATCAGATTGTTTATCATAGAACATCCTTTGATGATGATCCTGGCGCTTACTGTTTTGACAGTTGGATTTTCTAAACATAAAAAACAAACTTCTGACAATGGTAAATTCAAAACCATTGCCTTATATTATGGTATTGCGTTGGTATTTGTTCTGAGTAGAATTCCATGGAGTCAGTGGTTGAACCTTTAAGATTTTGTGATTATCAATAGTTGACTATTCTAAGGTTTTAAAGAAATGGCACAATTCTTAAAATTTATTTCTTATCCTTTATCGGTATTACATTATATCGCATTTGGTGGTATTTTACTTGTTTTTCATCCGGTTCAATGGATTGCTTTCAATGTCTTCGGAAGAAAAGCACACAGAAAATCCGTCATTGCCTTAAATGTTCTCCTGACATGGAGTTTGTATTTTTTATTTTCCAGGGTCAAGTTTATCAACAGGCATGACCTCCCTGTAGATGCGCCAATCATCATCGTATCAAACCATCAAAGCACTTATGACATTCCTCCAATGTACAAGGGTTTTAGAAAATCTTTCCCCAATTTCGTCTCAAAAATGGAGCTGGGAAAAGGTATTCCGAGTGTCTCTTACAACTTACGCCATGGTGATAATGTACTGATTGACCGAAAAGATCCGAGACAAGCCATAAATACCCTGATGAAATTTGGTCAAAAAGTTGAGGAAAATAAGTTAACTGCGGTTATCTTTCCCGAAGGCACAAGGAGTAAAACTGCTGTTCCAAAACCCTTTAGAGAGAGCGGATTAAAAATGATGGTAAAGAAAGCGCCTTCAGCTTATATTATTCCGCTGTCAATCAATAATTCATGGCGACTGGTGAGAAAAGGTGCCTTCCCTCTTGGAGTGGGGATAAAGGTTACCATGGAGGCGCATAAACCCATTAAAGTTGATTCTATGCCTTTTGAAGAATTGTTTTCAAAAACTGAGAAGACAATTAATGATGCCTTGATCAAGCTAAACCCAGTTGATAAGGAGGCTTAAAGGATCTTAAACTCGTCTTTGTCATCCAGAAAGCGAAATTGGTCTCTGACTTGGTTAAGATGTGATTTATCAATTGTAAAAGACTGTATATCTTCCTTGCCTTCTTGAAGCTTCAACAAAGAGGCTCCCATGGCATCATATAAGCCTGAATGGCCGGTATACACCAGATCATTATTATCCACTCCCACTCTATTCAATCCAGCCACATAACACAGGTTCTCGATCGCCCTGGCCCTTAAAAGGGTATCCCAGGCAAGCATTCTGGCATCAGGCCAGTTGGCCGTAAAGATTAACAGGTCAAAATTATCGGTATTTCTGGACCAAACAGGAAACCTCAGGTCATAACAAATTAAAGGGCAAATTCTAAATCCCTTATACTCAAAAATTAATCGATCCTTACCTGGTACGAAAACTTTATCCTCCCCGGCATATGAAAACAAGTGTCGTTTGTCATAATACTGAATTTTACCGTTTGGAAAAGCCACAATCAATCGGTTATAGAAGCTTCCCGCTTCCTTGATCAGCAAACTACCGATGATCAGGCTATTTTTTTCTGAGGCCCGTCCCAACATCCACTGAACGGCTTCTCCTGTCATAGATTCGGCAACTTTTTCAGCATCCATCGTAAATCCTGTAGAAAACAACTCAGGCAGGACGATGATATCCACCTCACTTGATATTGCCTCCAGCTTTACGGATAATCGTTTTAAGTTTTGGCCAATATCCTGCCAAACCGTATCAGATTGAACCAAACTTATCGCAAGTGTATCTTTCATTTTTTATTATTTCAAATTCAAATTACCTGATTTAAGATCCTATTCTATTCAATATTTCAGCGCCTCTTAACAAAGTTTCATCACTTTTAGCGAAACAGAAACGCAACATTTTATTGTCAATTCTTTCTTTATAAAAAACAGAAATTGGTATTGAGGCTATTTTATGCTCCCTGGTCCATTTTTTAGCCAACTCTGTATCCTTATCGTCAGCAATACGCTTATATCCGAGTAGTTGAAAATAGGTTCCTTTGGAAGGCTTAATGCTAAATTTAGACTGTTCCAGGGCTCCAAGAAACAAATCCCTTTTTTCCTGGAAAAATTTAGGTAATGAAAGATAGTGGTCAGGAGATGACAAATAAGAGGCCAAAGCCCTTTGAATCGGGTGGTTTACACTAAACACATTAAACTGATGCACTTTCCTGAATTCAATCATTAAGGCTGCCGGAGCCGCGCAATAACCCATTTTCCAGCCTGTGTTGTGAAAGGTCTTTCCAAAAGAAGACACCAGGAAACTTCTTTCAGCCAAACCCGGAAATTTGGCTACGCTTTGGTGGGCTTCACCATCAAATACAATATGTTCATAGACTTCATCGCTTAAGATCACAATGTCAGTGTCTTTTACAAGGGTCTCCAATTGTAGCATGTCTTGCTCACTCATTACCGTTCCCGTGGGATTGTGAGGGGTGTTAATAATGATCATTTTCGTTCTTTCATTAACAGACGATGAAAGCAATTCCCAGTCAATTTTAAAATACGGGGCTTTTAATTCTAACTCTATCGTTTTCCCTCCATTGATCCTGACAGACGGATCATAACAATCATATGCCGGTGCAAAAATGATTACCTCATCTCCTGGCTGAATCATCGCAGTAATTACAGTAAAAATGGCTTGAGTAGCACCCGCCGTTACCGTAATCTCATGCTCCGGATGATAAGAAGTTTTGTAAAGACTGGATATTTTTTCAGCTATTACCTCCCTCAATGAAAATATTCCAGGCATAGGGGCGTATTGATTAAACCCATCCTTCATGGCCTTGTTGACTAGTTCTATCAATAAAGGAGAAGATGGAAAATCCGGATAACCCTGTGATAAATTAATGGCATCTTCTTCATGTGCCAATTTGCTCATCACCGCGAAAATACTGGTGGTTGTATCGGGTAATTTTGAAGTAATTCTGGAAAGATAGTCAGGCATATGAAATGGCTTTTAATACCTACTAAAATACTGCTTTTTGCTAAATCCATTGAAATTTAGCCGCTCTTTCTGCTTAACAAAAAAGCAAAAGACCCTGACAAAGTGAAACTATCACTAGTGACAGGGCCTTGATTTTTTTTAAAGACTTGCCTTCAAAAATTCCCGATTCATTCGGGCGATATTCTCTAACGAAATATCCTTCGGACATTCTATCTCACAAGCTCCGGTATTGGTACAGTTTCCAAACCCTTCTTCGTCCATCTGTTTTACCATATTCAAGACACGCTCTTTTGCTTCAATTTTACCCTGAGGCAACAAAGCAAACTGAGATACTTTGGCTCCAACGAATAACATCGCTGATGAATTCTTACAGGAGGCTACACAAGCACCGCAACCAATACATGCCGCAGCGTCCATAGAAAGGTCGGCATCATGCTTTGGAATAGGTAAGGAATTTGCGTCTTGTGTGTTCCCTGAGGTATTTACAGAAATAAAAGCCCCTGCCTGCTGAATTCTTTCAAATGCCGTCCTGTCAACAATAAGATCCTTGATGATAGGAAAAGCCTTGGCTCTCCATGGCTCTATATATATGGTATCACCATCATTAAACATTCTCATATGCAATTGACAGGTGGTAATTCCCCGGTCAGGTCCATGAGGTTCTCCGTTGATGTGTAAAGAACAAGTTCCGCAAATACCTTCTCTACAATCGTGATCAAAAGCGATCGGATCTTCATCTTTAGCCACCAGACTTTCATTCAAAACATCCATCATTTCCAAAAAAGACATATGCTCTGAAATATCAGTTACTTTATAATCGACTATTTGGCCCTTTTCTTTCGGCCCCTTCTGTCTCCAAATTTTTAACGTTAAATTCATAATGTCTTTTTATTTATACGAACGTGTTTTCAATTCAATATCCTTAAACTCCAATTCTTCTTTGTGTAAAATGGCTTCACTAGGTTTACCTGTATATTCCCATGCTGCCACATAAGCAAAGTTTTTATCATCTCTTTTAGCCTCACCATCTTCAGTAACATGCTCTTCCCTAAAATGACCTCCGCATGACTCTTCTCTTTCCAGGGCATCCTTAGCGAACAATTCACCTAATTCCAAGAAGTCAGCAACCCTGCCGGCTTTTTCCAATTCCGGGTTTAATTCATTCAGTTCACCTGTAACTTTCACATTCTTCCAGAAATCTTCTCTAATCTCCTGAATCTCTTTAATAGCTTCTTTAAGGCCCTTCTCATTTCTTGCCATGCCAACCTTATCCCACATTACTTTACCCAGTCGTTTGTGATAATAATCTACGGTATGCGTTCCATTATTATTGATGAAGAATTCTAGTCTTTCTTTTACATCTTTTTCAACTTCATCAAACTCAGGACTATCCGTCGGAATTTTACCAGTCTGGATATCATCCGCTAAATAATCACCAATTGTATATGGTAATACAAAATATCCATCAGCCAGACCCTGCATCAAAGCTGAGGCACCAAGTCTGTTCGCTCCGTGATCTGAGAAATTCGCCTCACCTATACAGTATAAACCAGGTACAGTTGTCATTAGATTGTAATCAACCCAAACACCACCCATAGTATAATGAGTAGCAGGATAAATCATCATAGGCGTTTGATAAGGATTCTCATCGATGATCTTTTCATACATCTGGAATAAGTTCCCGTACTTTTCTTCTATAATAGCAGCACCCAATTCCGTAATTTTCTCTTTTGTAGGGTTTGCAATATGCTTAAGTTTCGCTTGCTCAGTTCCGTATCTTTCAATGGCCGAGGCAAAATCAAGGTAAACAGCTTCTCCTGTTGCATTCACACCAAAGCCTGCATCACATCTTTCCTTCGCTGCTCGCGAAGCTACGTCACGAGGAACAAGATTTCCGAATGCAGGATATCTTCTTTCCAAAAAGTAATCTCTGTCTTCTTCGGCTATAGCTGTAGGCTTTAAATTACCTTCTTGAATAGCTCTTGCATCTTCTATTTTAGCAGGAACCCATATTCTTCCATCATTTCTTAGAGATTCAGACATTAATGTCAATTTTGACTGATAATCTCCTGATCTCGGTATACAAGTTGGATGAATCTGAGTGAAACAGGGATTGGCAAAATAAGCGCCTTTTTTATGTATTTTCCAGGCAGCTGTTGCGTTAGATCCCATGGCATTTGTCGATAGGAAATAAACATTTCCATATCCACCTGTTCCAATAACTACAGCATGCGCGCTGTGCCTTTCTATTTCTCCTGTCACCAGGTCTCGAGCAATAATCCCTCTTGCTTTTCCGTCAACAATAACAACGTCAAGCATTTCATGTCTGTTGAACATTTCAATTTTTCCTCTGGCTATTTGACGGTTCATCGCCGAATAGGCCCCCAGAAGTAACTGCTGACCTGTCTGACCTTTAGCATAAAAGGTTCTGGAAACCAATACCCCTCCAAAAGAACGGTTATCGAGCAATCCACCGTAATCCCTTGCAAAAGGAACTCCCTGAGCTACACACTGGTCAATAATATTTCCTGAAACTTCAGCCAAACGATGCACATTGGCTTCTCTGGACCGATAATCACCACCTTTTACGGTATCATAAAATAAACGATAGTTTGAATCTCCGTCACCCATGTAATTCTTGGAAGCATTGATACCTCCCTGAGCAGCTATGGAGTGAGCTCTTCTGGGAGAATCCTGATATGCAAAGGCTTTTACGTTGTAACCTAATTCCGCAAGCGTAGCCGCTGCAGAGCCTCCGGCTAATCCGGTTCCTACCACAATGATATCAATATTTCTCTTATTCGCAGGATTTACCAGATCGATCTTATCTTTATATGTTGTCCATTTATCTTTTATTGGACCCTTCGGTACTTTCGAGTTTAACTTAGTCATAAATGAATAGATTAATGGTTAAAATGGTGGTATAAAGCGATGATGATAAACCCTAATGGAATAGCAAAAGAATAAAACTTTCCAAAGGATTTCACTGCACTCGTATATTTATTATTAAAACCGACTGATTGAAAAGCCGATTGAAAGCCGTGAAGTAAGTGTAATGCCAAGAGCCCAAACGCAATAACATAGAACCCTGTTCTTAATGGGCTTACAAACTTATGTTGCAATTCAGTAAAGTATCTGTTAGGGTCTTCCGGTAACATCTCAATGTATTTATGATTCATTTCAGGGAACCAGAAATCAATAAAGTGTACGATCAGAAAAGCCAGAATCACCATCCCTGAAACGATCATGTTTCTGGACGCCCAACTGGCATTGGCTCCGCCATTGTATTTAACATAACTAACATTTCTTGCCGTTTTGTTCTTCCATTCCAAAATGAATCCCATTACAAAATGAAAAACCACTCCAAAAAGAAGGATAGGCTGCATACCAAATTGTATTAAAGGGTTTGTTCCCATAAAATGGGACATTTCATTAAATAGCGTTTCACTAAAAAGTGACGTTAAATTTACCGCTAAATGAATGATAAGGAAGATGATTAAGAAAAGTGCTGACAAGGCCATGGCAACCTTTCTTGCGATTGATGAAGATAAAAATCCGCTCATTTTGCTCAGTTTATAAAATAAGATACAAATATACCAAATCCATAAATTTATGTAGCCTTAATTTGCAGGATTATTTTATATAATTTAACATGCTTATATTTACCTTAATTAAAAAATTCAAAGAATGCCGGATCAGGTAAAACATACATTGAACCCCGATAAATGGATTGTGCAGTATGCAGATTATCTATTTAATTATGCCATAACCAGGGTTGATGATCAGGAGCTGGCAAAAGACCTGGTACAGGAAACTTTTTATTCGGGAATCAAAGGAAAGGAGAACTACAGAGGCGATGCAGCTGAATTAACCTGGCTTGTCTCTATACTTAAAAGAAAGATCATTGATCATTACCGGAGAATAAATTCTGCAAAAGGCAAGAAGGAAATTCGAATGAGTTTTTATGAAGAAGGCAAAAAGAAGGGGAGCTGGATCGAGGAACGGGTTCCTCAAAGTTGGGGAAATGAAGCCGCCAAGGAAATTGAAAATGATGAACTAAAAAATGCCCTTAATGCTTGCATCGAAAATTTACCAGAAAAATACAGGATGGTTTTTTTATTGAAAACAGTACAACAATACGAAACGGAGGAAATTTGTAATGAGCTGGATATTACGCCGTCAAATCTATGGGTTATCATTCATAGAGCCAGATTACAATTAAGGAACTGTATGGAAAACAATTGGTTTAAAACTTAAATAATTGGGTATGAAATTAATGATAAATTGCGACGAGGCAACTGCTATTTGCGACAAGAGCCAATATGGAGAGGCAAGTCTTTCTGAAAAAATTAGTTTGAATATCCATTTGCTTATTTGCAGGTACTGTAAGAAATATACCAAGCAAAACAGTTTAATGTCAAATCTTTTCGGCAAATACCTAACACCTTGTGACGGGTCAGAAAAATTGAGCGAAGAGGAGAAGCTTAAATTGGAAAAAAACTTACAGAAAAAATTGAAAAAAAAATAAACCTTATTTGTATTCGCCATCTCAGAAATTGATTTTATTTATGATTTAAAATTATGGATTACATTGAAACCATAAAGCCCTTTTTCCTAATCATATATTATGTTTTCATCAGTGTCATTATTATCACCATCATTTTAGATAATAAAAAACCGGAAAAATCTTTTGCGTTCATTTTTTTGATTTTATTGGTCCCCGTTGCCGGAGTAATCATTTACTTATTGTTTGGAGCACAGTATCAAAAGAAAAAATTACTGACAAAAAAAAGGTATTTTGATAAAACCTACCTCAATCAAATTACAAAGCTGAGTAAACAGCCACCGGATGATTTGGAACTTGCCACCTATGCTAAACTGCCGACACTTTTTTACAATATCGAAGAGGTAAACTTCACCCGCAAAAATCAAATTGATATACTGATAAACGGAGAAGAAAAATTTCCTGCTTTACTCCGGGAAATGTCAAATGCTAAAGAAAGTATTCATCTGGACTACTATATCATAAAAGACGATGAGATTGGAACAAAAATTATTGATCTGCTGTGTAATAAGGCAAGAGAAGGAGTCAAGGTAAAACTCATCTATGATGATGTTGGAAGTTCCCTTAGTAGAAACAGCCTGCGAAAGCTTAGAGAAAGCGGTGTAGAGGCTTATGCCTATATGCCGGTTTTATTCTCCAGACTGGCCTATAAGGCAAATTATCGAAATCACCGAAAAATCGTTATTATTGATAATGAAATTGGATTTGTCGGGGGAATAAACATCAAGGATAAATATATCAATAATGGCACACATGCTCTTTTCTGGAGAGATACGCATCTGTTGATCAAGGGTGAATCGGTAATTGAACTCCAATATATTTTTGTCAGTGACTGGTATTTTGTCAGTGGACAAAAAATGGATCTCAGTGAGCTTCGTTTTCTCAACCGAAATCAAATTCAGAACCAAATCCCAACGAGTATATTAGGAAGCGAGTATGGCAGGAAAAATCAAACCATAATGGAAGCTTACTTTGGAATGATCACCAGCGCCAAAAAAGAAATATTAATTACGAGCCCCTATTTCATACCCGATGAATCTCTATTGAATGCCTTAAAAATTACCTCTAAATGCGGGATCAAGATCAAGATCATTCTTCCTGAAAAAACAGATATAAAAACGGCATACTTCGCCTCTCAAACCTATCTAAAGGGTTTGCTTCAAAGTGGCGTTGAAATCTATTATTATACCAAGGGAATGATGCACTCAAAAACCATGATCATTGATGGGACCGTTTGTACCGTGGGAAGCACCAATTTTGACCAGAGAAGTTTTAGCCTGAATGCCGAAGTAAATGCGTTTATTATTGATGAAACTATTGCGGGTCGGTTAAAAAATCATTTTGAAGAAGATTTAAAAGATTGTTATAAATTGCAGCTTGAAGAATTAATCAATCGGCCGTGGTATTTAAAGGTTGCCTGCTCTATTTCCAGATTAATCGCACCTGTGCTCTAATCATTTTTTATGAATTTCTTACCTGATAATATTGATCGTTACGCTACCGAACACTCGCAAAAAGAATCGGTTTTACTCGCTGAATTATACAAAGAAACGTGGCAAAAGGCCTTGGTTCCAAGGATGATCAGTGGTCATTTTCAGGGAAGAGTCCTCTCAATGGTCTCCAAACTCACGAGACCTGCAAGCATTTTGGAAATCGGAACCTACACAGGATATTCCGCACTTTGTTTAGCCGAAGGGCTGCAGAAAAACGGGGTTTTACACACCATAGATCATAATGAAGAATTGTTGGGCCTACAGAAAAAATACTTTGATCGCTCAGCGTATAAAGATCAAATAAAACAATACACCGGGGAGGCTTTGGAAATTGTAAAACAACTGGAAGGCCCTTTTGATCTGGTATTCATTGATGCCGATAAGGCCAATTACAGCAATTATTTTTATGCAGTCATTGACAAAATGAATTCAGGGGCTGTGATTTTGTCTGATAATGTGCTTTGGAGCGGAAAGGTGATCGAAATTCCTAAAGAAAAAGATGAAGACACCAAGGCGCTTATCGAATACAACAAAATGATCAATGAAGATACCAGGCTGGAAACGGTATTACTGCCTATTCGTGACGGACTCACGATTAGCCGGGTAATTTAGTGAAATCAAGTATCGAAAGGATAATTTATTCCTTATAATGAATGGAAAAGAAAGTCGATAAACATTGTTCGTGATCATCTAAAAACTCATTAATCTCTTCCAAAAATTCCTTTTTAATCTCCTGGCGATTAATGGTCAAGTGAATCACCACACTTTTCGGTGCCGGATCATATCCGGTTGTAATGGTCCAGGCCAAGGCATTTGGACATTCCAACAAAGCAAAACGTACACCGCCTTTAATTTTATTCCGAATTAAATTAAATTCACCCCATAAACCTCCTATTTCAACCTGGTTATTATGAGGTTCTGCAATTGGAAATATATGATTGCTTACGTTTTCAAGATTTCTAAAGGATAATTGTTCGGTTAGCTCCTCCTGGGTGACAGTTATGTCAATAATTTTAAAAAATTCCATCTTACTTTAATTCTAAGCTAAATATTTTATACCCCTCTTGTAAATACCCTTATCTCATACTCAGAAGGTGCGGGTCAAATGACTTTTAATAGTCTAATTTATAAAAACCGTATAAATTCCTGATTGAGTATCCAGTTGAAATTCTGCATTGGCAATCCGGATTTCATTATACCTGGTAAAATTACAGCAATTTTCGCTAACTCTTTCAGAATCCACATAAAGCGTTACTATTCTATCATCAGCAATTATGATATCCACTTCTTCAATTTCGGAGGCCCATCCAATCGAGCCTATACTTATCAGGTTTATATCATCTTCATCTAAAAATACAAATTGCTTATTGGAATTATTTTCTGTATTCACAACATTTATTTCCTCAGGAGAATAAGTGCCATTCGTAAAAAGATTTTCCCTGGTTTCCTTGTCAACGATCTCGAAAACAAAACTCATTGGTGGGGTAAAACAAGCATAATCTTTACAATCATCATTATGACAGCCCTGAATAAATAATAATGCAGTAAGCGTAAAATATTTTGATAGACGATTCATCCTGATGAAATTAAAAGAATCTGTTCGCTAGCTCTATTTTTGTCGGGATTTCCACTTTTCCAAAATCGACTTTTCATTTAAAAGTACTGAGCCTGGTTTTTGCTCGAATTTGTTACGCCTATCATCTGTCAAGGCATCTGAATACCACCAATCATAGGTGTCTTTAATGGAAACTTTTACATCTCTAAAAGTTAAACCGGCCTTTTTACCTTTTTTATTAGACGCCCTGGCGGTGCCAAAGTTATTGCCTTCAGGCATGATCCATGGAATTAAATACGGAATGTCATTTTTTTTCAGAAATTGTTCATCGTCTATTACCACCAAGCTGGATTCAATATCAAAAGATTTCCTGGCTTCTTCTACGAATTCCATCATCGTCTGCTTTTTTTTAGGTCCAACTGCGTTGAAGGTTCCTGTTATATTCTCTTCTGCCAGTCTAATCATCCATTCGGCTACATCCCTCACGTCAATATACTGAACCGGGTCATTTGGGCCGGGAACTATCATTTCTCCTCCTCTCGACAATCTTATGGGCCAGTAAATGAATCGGTCCGTTTTATCTGCCGGGCCCATCATATAGGTTGGACGAACGATAATCGTTCTCTCTTTCCCAAAGGCCTTTAGGGCTTCGGCTTCGGAAGTAGATTTCATGACTCCATACCAATACTCTAACTTCATTTCCTCATCAACTATGTCTTCAGGCTCTTTCATTAAAAGCGCTGTATCTTCATCAATGTTAACACCTAAATATGGGTAATACACGCCTGTGGATGAAGTGTATAAATAAACCCCGGCCCTCTCTTTTAACAAGGTTGCCGTTTTTCGCGTCCACTCCGTTTTACTCCCTGAATTATCAATAACCAAATCCCATTCCCCTTTTTCCAGAGCGCTCAGATCATTTTCCCGATCGCCGATCAACATATCAACCTTTTCGTACAGATCCTGATAAATTGTGGGTTTTGTTTTACCTCTGGTAAAGGTTGAGACCGAATGACCTCTTCCAAGTGCATAAGCAATCTGATGAGGGCCTAAAAAACTTGTCCCTCCAAGAATCAAGATACGTAAAGATTTTGATTTCTCTAAGTCCTTAAATGATATTAAACTTGTGCTGATCAATGGAGTTGCAATAGCTATTTTCAATCCATTTTTTACGAATTCCCTTCTTGTTTTCTCCATAATGCCGCAAATATTATTTGTTTCTTGTCTGCATTTTTAAAACCTGTCTAACCTAGTTTTCATATAAACCAAGCCTGTTTTTAATCTCACTTAATTCTGTTTGCAACGCTTCTATTTTTTTCAATAGATGTAATACTGAATCTATCCCCTCAAAATTTATATATAAATCCTGATGCAAACGAATTATTCTTTCAAATTCATGCAGGCTATCAACATGTAAATAGTGAGTTTGTTCAATTGTAGTGACCTGAATCAGATCAAATTCCATCAAACCCTTAAAAAATGACCTTTCCACATGATAATGGGTGCATAATTGGTCAACTGGTATTAAGTTATCCATTCTCATCATGACCTTATTTTATTTAATTCGCTGAATAATTCTTTTTCTCTATCCGTAAGTTTAGTAGGTAATTTAATTTGGTAAGTAAGGAACAAATCTCCATACTGCCCTTCCTTCTTGTAAACTGGGAAACCTTTTCCCTTGAGCTTGACCTTTGCGCCGTTTTGCGTCTCGGGTTTAACTTTTAGTTTTACTTTTCCCGTAAAAGTTTCCGCTGTTATTTCTCCCCCCAGCATCGCAGTATACAAGTCAAGATCAATGGTTTTGTAAAGGTTATTACCATCAAGTATAAAGCCTGTATTATTTGTAATCACAAACCGAATCAAAAGATCACCTCTGGGCCCACCGTTTATTCCTTCTCCACCCTGGCCCTTAATTCTTATGACCTGATCATTTTTTACCCCGGCAGGTATAGTGAGCCTGATGTTTTTTCCATTAACGGTTAAAGTGCGTTTTCCCGTATGGTATATATCCCTTAAGTTAAGGTGCAATTCGGCGTTATAGTCCTGACCCTTAAATTTAACCCCGGCGCTTCTGCCTCTTCCTCCACCAAACATAGATCCAAAAAAGTCAGAATAATCATCATCAGTATAGGCGCCTCCAAAACCACCTGAGGACCTTTGACTTTGCTCATATGACGCTTGTTGCTGCTTTGCCTTTTCAATTTCATCGGCGTGTTTCCAATCCTTCCCGTACTTATCATATTTCTTCCGATTATCGGGATTACTCAATACTTCATTGGCTTCATTAATTTCCTTGAATTTTTTTTCAGCTTCTTTGTCATTTGGATTTAAATCGGGGTGAAATTTACGCGCCATCTTCCGGTAAGCCTTTTTGATTTCACTTTCGCTTGCCTTCTTCTCAAGACCAAGAACTTTGTAATAGTCTATAAATGCCATGGTTATAAATTAATGCCTGATAAACACGATTAAATTACTCCATCTGATGCAAAAATCCAACAAAAACAGATTAAAGTATAAGGGTTAAACAAGGTATAACCCATTCGGTTAAGCGTAAGCCGGGG
>NODE-138-length-25500-cov-6.27746_pt1 | contig 25500 bp, 15 predicted proteins | sample MGYA00139097_ERZ477577 | MGnify/ENA metagenome assembly ERZ477577
TTCTTATTTTAATGGAATCTCTGATGACGGTTCCTATTTTTTTGTCCGACAAAGCTTTAGAACAACTCGAGGCAATGAGTACTGGCTGGAAGTCTATTTTCCAGAAATGGGTTTATTGCGATTAAAAGAACACCCAGGAGAAGAAGGAGAAGGATTTCAGATGGGCAACTTACAATTTAATAACACCGATCCAGGAAGTCAATGGAAAGTTAATTATCAAGGCGAAATGGATTTAAATGGCATTTCAAAAAAAGTCAAAATTGATTTAAATTTTATAGCAGAAACACCAGTTATTGATTTTCACAATGCAATGATTCTTGATTCGACTGCTAGAGCAATTTCAAAAGCTAAATGGTCTAAATCATTTTTTGAAAAATTGAAAGATTCTAAAAAACATCATTTTGAACAAGGCGGGCGTCTTAAAGGACTTATTGAGGTTGATGGACAATCGAAATCAGTTGATTTTTCATCAATGCGAGATCATAGCTGGGGAATACGCAAATGGGCTGGTTGGAAGCGTCATGTATGGATTTGTGGAATGATGGAAAACAAACAATGCTTCAATGTGTCTATGGTACAATACGATTATATGGGTCAATTAACAGCTGGGTTTATCACTGATGGAAATCAAGTTCATTATTTAAGAGAATTTCCGGAAATAGAAGATTTTGCTTTTAACCCAATATTCCCCGAAAAACTAGATTTAAAATTTAAATACTCTGATGGAAAGGAATATCACTTGATTACTGAGCGAAAAACTTTTGTTCCGTACAATATGGATAATGAATACAGAATCAATGAAGGAGTTTCGTTTGGAACGGTAAATGGAGTCCCAATAAAACTGGTGACAGAATTTGGATTTAATCCTTTACATTATGATATATAGATTTGATAACATTACTAATGACCTTCCTGTCGGTGGTAAGGCTAAGGGATTGGCTTTCCTTCATCAAAAAGGATTTACAATTCCAAAATTTTTAGTAATTACATTAGAAGGTCGCGAAGCTTTTTTTAAAGATGCTGAGTCTCATTGCGCTTGGATGTCGAACGGCAATAAAGCTGTTCGTTCAAGTGGAATACGAGAAGATGGAGAAACTCAATCATTCGCAGGACAGTTCGAAACTTTTCTAAACCTAACTAGTTCAAAGGACATAGTGAAGGCCGTAAAGGATTGCGTAGCGTCTGGGGAAAATGATCGCGTCAAGAAATATGACTCAACGCTTTCCGACAATAACAAAGACAATGATGTTGCCGTAATTGTTCAAGAAATGATCGATGCTAAATACGCTGGAGTGGCGTTTTCTGCGGATCCTGTGACAGGAAGAAGAGACATAAGCGTCATCAATATTGTTGAAGGATTAGGCGACAAACTAGTTGATGGAAAAATTGAGCCCGAACAAATCATTTCTAATAAATACGGAGAAGAACAAAACATACTAACATCGAAAATTGCTTCAACAACTATTCTAGACGAACTACTTAGTGGCCTAATTAAGCTTAAAGAAGAATTAGGAAAAGAAGTAGATGTAGAATGGGCCGTCGATCAAAATGACATACTTTTCTGGTTGCAAGTAAGACCAATAACTACTCTTACTTCTGTTCATCCAAATGAATTGGACTCAAAGCTTTCTACAGAAGGTGAGGTTTTAACAAGGGCAAATATCGGGGAAATGATGCCTGGTCATTTATCTCCTCTTTCTTTATCTACATTTGGAAGATCCATTGAGTACGGTATTCAAGACTTTTATATGCAATGTGGTGTTCAAAAAGAAATTTTTGAAGAACATTTTAATATTAAGTATTTCTACAATCATGGATTTATCAGCCTGACTGGACTTTACGCTATTTCCGACTATATTCTTCTTCCAAAGAATGAGTACATTGAATACAGCATTTTGGGACGAGAACTGGAACGAAAGTCGCCTGGAAATCCAAAAAATAAGTTCATTCAAATTAGAAATCAATTTAAGCAGTTTAGGTACTTCGGAAAAGCAAAAAAAAGACTGGTAGAATTGCAGAACATGTGCAATGAAATACATCAGCCTAAACATTTAATTCTAAAAGACTTATATAAATGGATAGATGGCCAACTCAATAATTTAGACAGGGCCTATAGTTATCATTATTGTACTTCTGGTAAATCCGGCAGCCAGTATTCAGCATTAATTAGTGTAATCAGCGGAGGTCCAAAACCAAGTCCTGAAAGTAACACATACGCCTCGCATTTTTTAAGAAATATTGAAGGGATAGTTGGGGCTGATTCAATCCAGCAAATTAAAAATCTTGCAAAAGAAATGTCTTTGGCAATACCTCAAATTGAGTCCTTATCAGACGTCGATCTCCTGAATATCATAATGACAGAAAAGGGCACCCTCGGAAAGACATATAAGCAGTTTATCGAAGATCATGGGCATAGATGTGTTCGAGAAGCTGAAATGGCTGAAAAAGATTGGTCTCAAGACCCTCTAAAGCTTGTTCCTGTATTGAGGACTATTTCTAAAAATGGGCAATTTGAGAATAATTCTAGGTCATTTGACATGAAAGAAGCAATGTCAAAACTACCAAAGTCAAACCTTCTAAAAAAAGCAATAATTAAAAAATTAGCAAAGTCTACAAGAGAAGCTGTTGCAATGAGGGAATTGAGTAAATCCGCAGCTATTAAATTTCAACAGAAATTAAAATTTGCATACATAGAGTTAGCTCAACAGCTAACGGAGAATGAAATTATTGAAGATAATTCCGATTTATTCTACTTGACACACAAAGAAATAGGATTATTAATCAATGGGCGTTTAGAGAATACTTCAAAATTAATCAGTGAACGAAAAAGGTTAAACTCAATTTACTCCAAAATTAAATTCAAAGAAGTTTATTTTGGTCACCCATACCCTGTAAACGATCAAGCTTCAGAAGGAACCAATGAAGGGACAGTCGTAAGCCAAGGGAAAGTCATTGGAAAAATAAAAGTAGTTCGAAACTTAGAAGAAGCCGACAAGTTAGAAAAAGGCGACATAATGGTTTGCCAATACACTGATATTGGATGGTCTCCTTATTTCGCCATTATTGGAGGCATCATCACTGAAATTGGCTCACCACTTAGTCATGGTGCCGTAGTCGCGCGCGAATATGGAATCCCTGCAATTGTAAATATGCACGGGGCAATGAAGAAATTTAGCGACAACGAGAAGGTCGAAATAAACACAGATTTAGAGGAGTTCATAAAAAGAATATAGCCGTACTTCTATCTATAAATGAATTTAAATCAGGCTCAAAATTTCTCTCTATCTAAACTGCGATATTGAATTGCTTCTGCAATATGTTTAGATGCAATTTGCACTTCTCCTTCTAGATCTGCAATCGTTCGCGACACCTTCAATATTCGATCATATGCACGTGCAGATAGTCCCAAGTTACTCATAGCTTTCTTTAAAAGCTCTGCACTGGATTGATCAAGCGTGCAAAATTCTCGAATTTGTTTGCTCCCCATTTCTGAGTTAGAATGAATTGTTGAAAGACTCAATTCGGCCGAATCATTCTCTATTGCTTTTTCAAATCGCATTATCTGTAAATCACGAGCTTTCACTACTCTATTCCGAATTTCTGCACTTCCTTCTTTGGGCATATCATTTGCAAGATCTTCGTAATTAACCGGGGTCACCTCTACATGCAAGTCAATACGATCTAAAAGGGGACCTGAAATTTTATTTAAATAGCGTTGTACAGAAGCAGCTCCACAAGTGCATTCCTTATCAGGATGAGAATAATATCCACAGGGACATGGATTCATTGTAGCAATGAGAGAAAACCGTGTTGGATATTCAACACTAAACTTTGCACGAGAGATCACTACAGTTCTGTCTTCCATAGGTTGCCGCATGACTTCGAGCACTGCGCGCTTATATTCAGGTAGCTCATCCAAGAACAGCACTCCATTATGAGCAAGTGAGATTTCGCCAGGCTGCGGATATCCCCCACCACCAACTAGCGCCACGTCAGAAATGGTGTGATGCGGTTTACGAAATGGACGTTCAGTTATCAATCCTTGATCGCCTGAAAGTTTACCAACTACAGAATGAATCTTAGTTGATTCCAAAGATTCTTCAATCGTCATTGGAGGAAGAATGGTTGGAAATCTTTTGGCCAACATAGACTTACCCGCTCCTGGAGGACCAATCAGTATTAGGTTATGACCACCTGCCGCTGCAATTTCAAATGCACGCTTGATAGCTAGTTGCCCTTTAACATCTTTAAAATCAACGCCTGACAAATTACGAGACGAGGCAAAAACTTTCGCTACGTCAATCTTCATAGGAAGGATCGAAATATCTCCCTTCAAAAATGATACGACCTGAGCTAAATCATCAATTGGAATTACATCTAACTCTTCGACCATCGCGGCTTCTTTTGCATTTTCTTTTGGCAAAATAATTCCTTTAAACCCTTCTTTTTTAGCATTGATAGCGATAGGTAAAATTCCTTTCATTGGATTTAGGCGTCCATCCAAAGAGAGTTCTCCTAAAATAACATACTCACTTAAAAGATCATTTGGAATTTGCTCACTTGCAGCAAGTATTCCGAGAGCTATAGGCAAATCAAATAATGAACCTTCTTTCCTTAAGTCTGCCGGTGCCATATTAATAGTGATCTCCTTGCCTGGGTATTTATATCCGTTATTGACGAAAGCGGCCTTAATACGCTGCTGGCTTTCCTTTACAGCTGAATCAGGAAGACCAACAAGAAAAAAATTGATTCCTTGTGATAAGTGCACCTCTATGGTGATTGTAGTGGCATCAATTCCGAACACGGCAGCGCCAAATGTTTTGACTAACATAATAGTGATTTTGGTAGGTTATTTACTCTTTGAAGCATAACTTCCCTATTTAAGTTAAGGAAAGTTTTGAGGTATACAAAACCCAACTACCAAAAAATAAACACAAAAAAAGGCCGATGCAATGCATCGGCCTTTTTTATCAATTAACCTCTTTTAGTGCATCAAAACAACACGTTCTTTAGCCTCAACCTCACCAACTTGAATACTCAAGGTATAAGCTCCTTCCTCAAGGCTTGAAGTGTTTAATGTTACACTATTCATTTGACCAGCCTGCATTGAATGAACTTGCGTCATTACAATCTTACCGTTCATATCCACTAACTCTAAAGTTGTTTCATCCGCTGATGGAGTTAATTCAATAGTCAACTCATCATTTGCTGGATTCGGATAAACATGAACATCTGTCAGTGCGATTTCATTTATACTCGCACCACTAATGTTTGGATCGAAATTCAAACGTACCATTGGCGTTCTAGTAGTGTAATACCAAGTAGCATCTGTAGCATCATAGTAGAACGAAGTTTGCGCTGGAGATACTCCCCCAGAAGTAACAACTACATCATCCGATACTCCACCATCACCATCAGTACAAACAACAGCCAAGTAAGTAAGGTTGGTGTTTGTCATCAATAAAGGAGATATCAATGGAAGTGTAAGTGTATTCGTAAGGTCAGCAGTTGTCACCGTATGATAATCAGATTGTTGTTCAAAAACAAAATCACCTGAAGCAGGATCTATAGAATAAATCTTTGCATAAACGAGTGCACCAACCTGGGTAGAAACTCCAGTCGTTGATTCTCTTAAATTCACGTCAACAGCAGTACAAGTCTGATCAGCCCAAATATCAAACAAGTTACCTACCTCATAACCAAAACCAGTATTACTAGTAGAACCTGTTACAACATTCATATCACGCGCATAGATATAATCTGTGACAGCAATATTTATGGTATCAAGAATATTGTTCGATGGAGTTGCATCTGATTCATTTTGAGTAATATCCCAAACTATTTCATGAGAATTAACTGTAGAAGCAGGAGTCCATTGTGTAGTAAGCCCTAAACTATCTGTTAAACCAGAAGCTATATCAACCGCTGCACTTGTTCCACTAAAAGTTGCTCCACCATCTACATCTACATTCAACATTACGTTCGTCTGAGTTGCATAACCGAAATTGTATGCAAATGCAGAGAAATCAATTGGCGCAACTTGCGCAGTTGGAATCTGGTAATAACGTAAACCATCAGTTCCCCAATAAGAATCTTGAGCTACGATGTCATTTGGATCAGCTTCACTTAATGATATATCGTCAATTTGCCAAAAATAAACTCGTGCACTCCAACCAATTTTGATATATACATTTGGTTGGTTTGCCGCCGTCGACGTAATATTCAACGAGACTAAATCAACGTTATCAGAAGCTGCATTGTTAGCTTGTCCGCCAGAGACATTATAAGTAGTGAAATTTACATTATCAGTACTAACTCCCACAAACATCCCAACTCCGTTATTGTATCTGAAAAATTGCTCAAAACTCAATACGACCGTCGATCTTCCCGAACAATCAATTGAAGGTGTGTTGATATAAGAACTTAAATACTGGTAATTTGAGCCTGATGGTTGACCATAAGTTACATTGTTTGCTGAATCTGGATCACAGATCAAAAAGCCATTTGCAGCTGTCGTAGAAGCTATTGCATCACCACCAGCTGTCCCTCCATTACCGTTAAAATTCCCCCATGAACCATCGAAAGAGTACGTCCAAGGACATATTCCCGAAGAATCAAGAATCGTCCATCCTGATGGAATTCCATTAGCAAAATCTTCTGTCCAAAATGGAGTCGCCTTTTCTGAATTGTGTACAGCTCGAGGAGTAATAAATCGGTCACTTTTTGTCATCGGAGTATCTGGCTCCATATTCATCTGTTGGCCAAATGAAATTTGCGTTGTGAGCAAACACAATACAATAGCTATTCTTTTCATAATATTATAGTGTTAAGTAATTTAAAGTAAGTGCAATATCGGAAAATTTACGCAAAAAAAAACCGATGCTAAAGCATCGGTTCAATATTATATGTAAAAGAATTAACGCTTATGCATTCCTTCGTCAGAAACACTCACCTTCTTTCTTCCTTTACGACGACGTGCCGCAAGCACTCTTCTTCCGTTCTTTGTCGCCATACGACTTCGGAATCCGTGCTTATTTCTTCTCTTTCTTACTGATGGTTGAAACGTTCTTTTACTCATGATCTATATCTTTAACTCTGTTGTCAAATTTTAGGACTGCAAAGATAACTATTTTTTCTATTCACCAAAAGCTTTCACTTTAAAAACTCAAAAAAAATAATTTTTATTGATTTCCATTACTTCTTAGTTCCTTTTAAGAGCTCATTCACAAACTCAATTGCATCTGCAGCAACCTTTTCACCAACTATCCTTCCTTGAATGTCATCAGCAGGTGGATGTATTCCACCCCAAATCCTAGACAAACAGGTCTCATCAGCTGCTTCTCTATAAGTTGCCCATTGAAGAGTAATGTCCGTTGATGGTCCTTCTTCAAATTGAAGAAAATCGTTCTTTTTCATCGTTAACTCTCTAATTCCACCTGGAAAATATTCATCTCCAGTTATGTATGTAAGAATATCTGCTGCTGCAGTTGAAAAAGTGGAGTGCCCAGAAACATAACCCGCAAACGGAGGAGTAACAAAGGAATATCTTTGATATGGCCACCAATTCTCAGCTAAAATCCAGCCAGCACCGGCATAGTCATTACGTGGATCATTAATACTATCAGGGCCTTTCCATGAATACAATTTAATCTTCCCAATATTCTCACCATTAACGCCGCACAAAGGATCATCTTTGGATACAACTTCTACCTTCCCCTTGATTAAAGGAATTCCTTGTGAATTATAATTTGAGAGTGCTTGATCAGAACACTGGCCATTGTCAGCCATCCAGCGAATTGCTGAAATTGGTCTTATATAGTCATAATACGCCTTAATACTCCAAGCAGAAATGCCTGCATCGTGCATCGCACCTGTTAAAGCCAAATAAGCATGAATATCCCAAGTTAAGTCATCTAATTCCTCCCCCTTTCCCTGCCAACGTTTTTTAAATCCGTCAGCATCAGAGACGCTATTCAAGGTAGTCAACCAGTGGCCTGGTGGAGAAGCAGTATTAACACCATCAACCCAATATTCTGCAATCACTCGAACGTAATCACCTCGCTTTACGAAATTCGATTCATACGCTTTTCCAGTTCTTGGGTTCAATTTCTGTGGAGCTGTGACACAACCACCATCTAACAAATTGTAAAATTTTGGATAATCCGCATATTTCGTTGGAAGCATTCCACGTGTGGAACCTATCGAACCAGGTGAAATATCAATCATTGTCGAGTCAGTTGGATCGCAATGTCCGCCCCAAACAGACACCAGTGAGAAATTCCATTTATATGCAGCTGAATTCTCTGGATCACTCTCCTCTCCAATATATGGTGGAGGTCCAGGGTCATTGTAAATGATAAATTCAGCCCCATCTCGAACAAATTTATTTTTTTGTTTTTCTCCCATTGCGAACGGAACAATTTGCCCCCAATGCGGAGTCAGAAACTCATCTTCTCTAATTAAAAGAAAGTTCCACTCTTCTAAAGTAAGATCCTGCCCTTTTTGTTTTATATACTCCAATACCGATAATGGTTGCCATCTATTAAAATGCTGTAAATTGTGATTGCCAGGAACATTCGGTCTCATAGTCTCATTAATCGGATTATAATCAGATACCGAATAATTATCCAAATCCCCAGCTGGTTCTTGAAAACCAAATTCTAAAATCTGCTCTGCAATGTAATTTCCAAGAGCTGCGGGAGATCCACTTTTATAATCGACTGAACGAAAGCGCTCATCAAAGCCAAGAGATTCAAACTTAAAACTCAACAGATCTACAGTCCTATTCTTACTAGAGTACAACTCAAACCGTCCTTTTAAAATTCTAAAGGCAGCATAATGAATCGTAACATTCCGAGCACTATCAATGTTTTCGGGTATTGGAAAATCTGAAAAATCAAAATCTATATCATATCCCCCCATTGATTTGCCCAAAAATAATGTCTGTGGACCTCCGTCGTACACCACCCAAGCATCATACATAGCTGCTGCAGTGTGATATAAATTTCTAGCATGAACAGTTGGGCCAAGGCCATCTCTTTTTATTATCTCAATCGCCACATCCATCCATATACGTGCAGCACTTTTATCATTCTTTTGTGCAAATAAACAATCCGAATAAAAAAATGTACAAATTAAGACTAGAAAAAATAAAGGCTTCTTCATCTGCGTAGAAGTATTAGCGTGATCCACTAGATAAGTATAAATTCTCACCGTGTATACAAAAATATCCAAATAAAAGGAGTCCGTACTACCATTTTGTATGTAATTTTGTAGCTCAATATCTTGTACATGCTTCGACCAAAAAAACAAAAGGAACGTATTAAGCTCTCTAAAGACAGCATTCAGAAAGCAAAGAAAATATTCTCCTATTTAAAACCATATAGAGGTGTGTTTTTGATTGGTTGGTTCTTTCTCATATTGTCGAGTGTTATCGGGCTTCTATTCCCTTTGCTTATGGGACAACTACTCGGCGGGGAGTCTTCAGAATCGAGCTCAATGTCAGGATTATTACAAGCACTCTCAATTAAAGGGATTAACTCATTTGCTTTCGCTTTATTTATCATGTTTGGCGTTCAATCCGTTTTCTCTTTTTTTAGAATCGTTCTATTTACACAAGTTGCGGAGAATACACTTAGAGATATTAGAAAAGATGCTTTTTCAAGACTAATATATATGCCAATGGACTTCTTCAATCAGAACAAGGTTGGAGAACTTACGAGTCGCATCTCTTCCGATATTGAGAAGATTCAAGAAACTTTAAGAACTACAATCGCGGAGTTTTTCAGGCAAATAGTCATTATTGTTGGTGGTATTGTTTTCCTTTTCATACTTTCTTGGAAACTTGCGCTTATTATGCTTGCCACTGTACCCGTTATGGTGATCGTCGCAGCCCTTTTTGGCAGGTTCATTCGAAGGCTTTCAAAAGATGCTCAAAATGAAGCAGCAAAAGCCAACTCCATTATTGAAGAATCGCTCATGGGAATTACAAATGTTAAATCATTTACACGCGAAGTATTTATGCTTGGTAAATATGGTAAAGGCATTGATAAGATTAGAGCACTAAATATAAAAAGCGGAATCTGGCGAGGAATATTTGTTTCATTTATCATATTCTGCTTATTCGGAGCAATTGTATTAATCGTTTGGCAGGGATCACTTATGACCCAAGGTCCGAATCCTGAAATGTCACTTGGTGACTTCATGTCCTTTATTATGTTCACAATAATGATGGGAGCTTCTTTCGGTTCTGTTCCTGATTTCTATGCCAGTATTCAGAAGGCAATAGGGGCTACAGAACACTTGATGACCATCATAGACAAAGAGAGCGAAAAAGAGATCATGAAAGGTGCGGAAAAGCCTGAAATTAGTGGCCAAATGACTTTTGAAGGTGTCTCCTTTAGCTATCCACAGAGAAGTGATGTTGAAGTAATAAAAAACATTAGTTTCGAAATTCAACAAAATCAGACGGTAGCATTCGTAGGATCCTCTGGAGCTGGAAAATCAACAATCGCGTCTTTATTATTAAATTATTATCCACTAAGTGGCGGAGCAATTAAACATGATGGTGTTTCTACTGATAAAATTGATGTTGAACACCTAAGATCTCATATTGCTATTGTTCCTCAGGAGGTAATCTTATTCGCTGGTACAATTCGTGAGAACATCGCTTTTGGTAGGCTAAACGCAACAGAAGAAGAAATCATCGAAGCTGCAAAAAAAGCTAATGCTTGGGAATTTATCGATTCATTCCCTGAGAAAATGGACACCGAAGTTGGCGATCGAGGAATACAGCTTTCAGGAGGTCAAAAACAACGTATTGCTATCGCGAGAGCAATTTTAAAAGATCCAACGATATTAATCCTTGATGAGGCTACTTCTGCCTTAGACTCTGAATCAGAGCGATTAGTGCAAGACGCTCTTAACAAACTGATGAAGGGAAGAACTTCTTTTGTCATTGCTCATCGCTTATCAACTATCAAAGAAGCGGATGCTATTTTCGTCCTGGAGAAAGGAGAAATAAAGGAGATTGGAAAACATGAAGACTTGATCGCATTGAACGGCATATATGCAAACCTCGTAGAATTACAAGGTATCGCAATACGTGAATAACACTATTTATTAACATTTTGTTATACAAATAACAACCTGAATTAAGCAATTATTCATTGAAAACAGTGGTTTGCTCATTTAACCGCCTGTCTGGATCAATTTAGCTGACGTACATAACATCCTAACCGTCTTATTAGTAGAATAATACTACTAATTAACTCAAGACGGCTATGAAATCTTACTTACTAATCGCAGTTTTCTTTATCACATCAAATGTTATCCACGCACAACAAGTAGCTACGATAGAACCTGACACCTATTCATACTCGCTAACAATATCTGATATTGGAAGCTGGAGTAATGACGCAACGATTAAAACTGTTCAAACGGCTCTAAAACCAATTTTCGAAGTTATCGTCCCCATGAATGATGCAGGTGAATTCAAGGTTACAACGGCATTTGAAATCAACGAAGAGAAAGCTGGAATCATAATTCAACGGGCTGGATTCAATATGAGTTCTTTTGAAAAACAATCAGAATATAACACGTTACAACTCGCTGAGTAATCAACCATAAACAATTCAACTATTATGAAAGAAAATAACAAATTACCGAAGGCATGGTTGATCTTATTTTTATTGATACTTCCATTCATCGGAATCAGCCAAGGTGAAACTTGCGCAACTGCAACTTTGATAATTCCCAATGGAACTTGTTATCCTACCAGTACAATTGGTGCGGCTGACAATGTACCCGGCGAAGCAGGTTGCGCAACCTTAGGTGGAGCAAATGGACATAGAGATCAATGGTTTACATTTACCGCCACAGATGTTCAATTCGATATAACAATTAATAATATTGCTACCCCAGGAATTGTAGAAGTATTATTACTCTCAGGTGCTTCTTGTGCAGGATTGACGCTAGAATTTTCATCTTGTGGCACCCCAAACTTTACTGATGTATTTGTTGGACTAATCCCTGGAAATCAATATTGGGTTTGTGTTTCTACTCCACAAGGAGGAACTCAAGATGGTACTTTTGACGTGTGTATTAACAATAGCTTCGCAGCACCGCCTCCAGCTAATGATGATTGTGCTGGTGCCATTGTTGTCCCGACAAATGGATCATGCACGCCAGGGACGAATATTGGAGCTAATGACAGTTGGACCGCTGAAGTAGGTTGCGCTACAGCCGGACCAAATGGACAACACTTGGATGTTTGGTATTCTTTCGTTGCAACAGGCGGTGTTTTTGATATTACAGCAACGGACTTAACTGTAGGTGGAGATTTAGAAATCGTTCTCGCTTCGCCAGGCGCTACTCCATGTGTCGACGCTTTTACTATTGTCGATAGTTGGTGTGGTCCTTCTCCAGTAGTAGGAAATTATGCAGGATTGATCCCGGGTAACACCTATTATTATACCGTTTCTTCAAGTAGTAATCAGGTAGGAAATTTTGAAACCTGTGTAACTAATTCAAGTATTGTTAATGATGATTGTGCCGGAGCAATTCCAGTAGCAGTTGGAACAGCCGGAATTTGTATTGAAGTTGAAGGCACCAACGCAGGAGCTACGGCTACTGGTGGTGTTCCTGCTCCAGGCTGTGGAAACTATGCAGGTGGTGATGTTTGGTACTCAATTACAGTTCCTGCATCGGGTGATGTTACTTTTGGTGTTGACTTCGCCGCAGCAAATAGCCTAACGGATATGGCCATGGAGATCTATTACGGACCTTGTGGCGCATTAACTTCCATAGGTTGTGATGATGATAGCGGAACTGGATTACTTCCTGACATCCAAGCTACGGGATTAACTCCAGGTGCCACTGTATACATTCGTCTTTGGGATTGGGGAAATGGAAACATTGGTGCTTTTGATCTTTGTATTTCTGAGCCACCTCCGATTTTAGCGAATCAGGACTGTGTAACTGCCTTGCCTATTTGCTCAGATGCAAATTTCGGTGGAGCTTCGAATGGACCAGGATCAGTCGTAGATCTTAATGCTACAAATGACGACTGTCTATTTGGCGAAAACCAGACAAGCTGGTTGTATTTAGAAATATCAACTCCGGGAGACTTCATGTTCACGTTGACTCCAACGAATGGAACAGATGATTATGACTTTGCATTATGGCATTACCCAGGAGGTGTTGGACAAACTTGCCCTCCAGCAGCAGGAGATGTTGACAGATGCTCTTATGGAGCTGGCGCTGGATTTGGCGGATCATATGATACAGGGATGGATGATGGAACGATTACAGGTTTTGGTAATCCTGGTGATAATTCTGAAACCGCAGCTGGAGACAACTGGGTGAATGAAATAACCGTAGCTGCTGGAGATGCAATCATGTTATTAATTGATAATTTCTCTTCAACTACTTCACCCTATACGATTGACTTCACTGGTGATGCGGGGCTCGACTGCACCATTTTACCATCTGCCTTTATGACCTTCTATGCAACAGCAAAGGATCGAGATAATTTAGTTAAATGGACAACACTCACTGAAACGAACAATGACTATTTCACTTTGCAACATTCGCTAGATGGCCAAGGGTGGGAAACAATAGACATTGTTAATGGTGCTGGAAACTCACTGGACAAGAAGCATTATGCATATGAGCATAAAAACGTTCGTGAAACAGTAAACTATTACAGACTCTATCAAACAGATTTTGATGGAACTCAAGGTGACCGTAAAGTAATATCAATTGACAATTCCTATGATGCCAACAAAGTTGTAATCACTACAAACTTAATGGGGCAGAAAGTTGATGAAAATTACCACGGCCTTGTCATCGATGTTTTCGAAGATGGACAATCTCAAAAACGATTACAACCATAAAGATAAAATTCAAAAAAAAGGGGCTCATTTGAGCCCCTTTTTTTATGTTGTAATTTATTTTTAGTGTGTTACAATACGTTGCATTTCACCAGTGGAGAGATCATGAATCATAAAAACTCCCTTATTGTTGAAATCAATATTTGTAGTACCATTCGACTTGGCAATTAATTTCCCATCTAAAGAGTAGATCTCAATATTTGCTGAATGAGACATAATAATCTGTTGCTTTGAACGATCAAAGTATGCATAATTGAAATCTGCGTTAATTGAAACAACACCATGATTCTTGACAGTACCATCTAAATCTACCGCCTTCAAGTTATAATAATTAATACCTGGACTTGGTCTTTTATCAATGAACTGATAATCTATATCCTCAGTAGAGTTCCCAGCCGCTTCAACAGTTCCTAGTAATTCAAAATCACCATATCCCACAACATGATAAATTTCAAAATGAGATACATTATTCTCACTTATGGTTGTCCAATTAATCACTGATTCCTGATTAACATATTCACCCGACAACGCTCCTAACTCAATTGGAAGAGTTGTACAGTTCAAAGCTCCAGCTGCAGTTGTTGGAAGATCAGCAGTACAACCAATATTAGCCCAAACACCAATTTCTCCATCTGCAAATGTTTTCACTGACACTCCACAATCTATTTCACCCGCGGCACAAGCTGTAGCATCTTTAACTTGAAGTTGAAAACAAACCTGCCAACCGCTCAAATCATTACAAAATGGAAAGTCATTATCACCATAGGTAAAATCTGGATCAGTTGAGCCTCCTCCACAAACACCTGTAGTAGAAGAATATGATGTAGTAAAGAACCACCCAGCTCCTACATCATCTCCTGCTGAATATCCCATGGGATTTGTCTGATTCAAATTATAATCAACCGATCCTGCTGGATACCAAGACCACGTTCCTGCTGGATCACCAACACAAGGACACCAAGGGTCTTGAAATGCAGGAGGACCTCCACATCCTCCATTATCTGAAATAACGCCAACAGTAATTGGAGCCAATGTCATTGTTGGCATTCCTTGCCCATCAAATGATACTGGATCCCAACAATCTCCAAATTGAGGAACTATTCCTTGTAGGTAATTACAACCTTGTGGATCTGTTGGAAGTCCGGTAGTAAATGTATTTATCGTATAGCAAAAATCTACAACTTCTCCTGGTAGATATGGCCCTGTAATAGGTGACCCCATTGAAGTCCCAGTAACTTGAAGTGTATTATTAGTATTACATGCACTACCATCAATATCTTGTGAAACACACAATTGGAAGTTGCCCTCATCTCCAGTTGCATCAGAGACAGCAATCAAGTATGTAGTACTCGGATCAACACCAATTGTTGTACCTGATGCTGAACCACCTGTTCCTTCTTGACAATAAACTGTTGTAAATAGAATACAATCAGTAGTAGAAAAAATTGTAAACTCAGGATCCGACAAGTCACCACTTGTTAGATCAATGTCTATAGTAGCAGCATCTGCAGCAGTAGTGAACTCGTACCAAACAGTTGCATTCGGTAAGTCTTGACAGTTGTTGCCAGTAAAGTCAGGCCCACTAGTTGCACCTGTATTACAATCAGTCACACAAACTTGTCCTGCACCAGATGCATTGAGCGCAAGCACTTCTGGAGTAGTACAATCTTCGTTATCCGTACAACCAGCTGGTGGACCTGAAAACTGCGAAATACACAAATTAAAGTCACCTACATCTCCACCCACATCTGAAACAGCAACTAAATACGTAGTACTGGGTGTCAATCCTACACCTGAAGCGACCGCAATACCTCCAGAACCCTCCACGCATACTTCGACGACATAGTTGATACAATCCGTTGTTGAAAACACAGTGAATTCAGGATTAGAAAGGTCTCCACTCAAAACATTAAAATCCATTGAACCCATCGCTGCATCAGTCGTAAATTCAAACCAAACAGTTTCATTTGGTAAATCAAAACAGTTAGCTCCTGCAAAATCAGGACCGTTAGAAGCTCCCGTATTACAATCAAGTACACACGCCGCGCCACCATCAACAGCTCCTAAGACAAAGGTCTGTGCCGAACCACAATCTTCGTTGTCCTGACATGGACCAGCGATAGGATTAGTAACACATACGTTTATAGTTCCGTTTGTAGTTGGATTACCACTAGACACAACAACCCAATAAGTTTCACCAATTGTTAAACCTGTCACCCCCGTCAATGTTAACGTAGAATAATTTCCGGTCGCATCAGCACAAGCCAATTCAGTAAACCCAGCACATGTGCTAGCAGGCGTTCCAGAAACAATTAAAAATTCAGGATCAAATTGATTTGCACCACTTCCTGCAGTTGTGTTACTTACAACAAAATCTGCATTTGGTCCTTGAGCTGTAAATTGGAACCACGTATCCAGTGTTCCCTCTTCACAAGACCCAGCTCCCAAGGCATTTGTATTACTTGGTGCACTTGTTGCACAGATAGTTCCTGTAAGATCTGTAACCGTCACAGCACTGCCACAATCATTTTGTGCAAAAATCCCAGTAGTTGTCAAAACACTTACTAGAACAGCTATTGCTTTCAAATTAATTCTTTTCATAATACTTCTATTATCTAGTTAGGACTATCCGAATTTCCAATTGTTCCAGTTGGAAACACCGTTATACTCGTGTATTGATCCCACTCGAAAGTCGCATTTACCTCTGGAAGCCTCGCTCCCTCAATTGCATTAAATAAATCTTCTGTACGAAGGACACTATAATTCATCAAATTATAATCTATCGTGTAGGTTCCTTCTATCTCTTGAAAACGTTCTCGTAGACTAGGCAATGCCTTAACCCCAATTGGTGCTTGAGACATTTGCGGCGAGACATTTTGAACAAGCTCTTTGGTGTTCTGACTATATGTAGTAAAACTAGTGAGCACTAGGATTAACAAAGTAATTTGTAGACCTTTTGACATAGTTGTTTATTAATTAGTTCAATACGCGAAATTAGTGCAAACTAATTGGGAAAAAAAATTAACACACACAATTAACAACCGTTAATTTTCCAACAATAAAATCTGTAACAGATTGTTTACCAAGGTTTTGTTTTTAACTAATCGATTTAGCAATTACAAGAATGGAGAAATTTTGTCAAAAAATTAAAAGGGAGCAACCATACTCATCAATTCAGCACAAACAATGGCCGCTATTGATCCAATTCCATAGCCTAGTACAGCTAATAAAGCCCCAACACTCGCTAATGATGGATGGAATGCCGCTGCAACCACAGGAGCAGACGCTGCCCCTCCAATATTTGCCTTAGACCCCACAGCGAGGAAGAAGAAGGGTGCCTTAATCCATTTAGCTACTACAAACATTATAGCGACATGAATGAGCATCCAGATAAGTCCGACGAAAATTAATTGTGGTTCTTCAAGCGCTTTAGCTAAATCCATCTTCATTCCTATCGTAGCAACAAGAATGTAAATAAAAACGCTTCCTAACTTAGACGCTCCAGCTCCTTCGTATCGTCGAATCCTTGTAGCTGAATACACTAATCCTCCTAGGGTAGTTAAGACCACCAACCAGAAAAATGAAGATGCAAATGGCGAATCAGGACCGAACTTATCTTTACAAATCGGCGCAAGGTAGTTTCCTGCCAAATGAGAGAAACCAACTAATCCAAAAGTCAATCCAATAATGATTACATAATCAGCCAATGTCGGCTGTTTCGCATTAGTAGCTTGATAATCGCTTACGCGTTTTTTCAAATCATCAATAGCAGAAGTATCCGCCTTTAACCACTTATCGAACTTATGCGCTCTCGTAGCTCCCCACAATAAGAAAATCATCCATAGTTGAGCAACCACAATATCTACGGTTATCATCTTTCCATAAAATGCCTGTTTATAACCATAAAGTTCAAGCATAGCGGTTTGGTTAGCACCACCACCAATCCAACTACCAGCAAGTGTAGCAAACCCTCTCCACGCCGCTTCCGAACCTTCACCACCAACTACTGCTGGATCAATAAACGTATAAACCCAAATTGCGATTGGCCCTCCTATTACTATTCCTAATGTTGCCGTAAAAAACATGATTAATGCCTTAGGTCCTAAATTCAAAATCCCCCTAAAATCAATCCCAATGGTCATTAATATCAATGCGGCAGGAAGCAAGTAATTCTTCGCCATCTTATACAATCCAGTATAATCATTAGAAATAAGTCCCATTGTATCTAGAAGAGCAGGAACTAAATAACAAAGAAGCAATGCAGGAACGAAAGTATAGAACCGTTTCCAGAATTTAGAATCTCTATGAGATGTATAAAAAATCAAAGCCAAGACGATCGCTAAAACCCCAAATACAACGGTATCTTCAACCAATAAAGGACGATCATAACGCTTGATACTCACAGAAATCGAATCCGTATTAGAAGCTGGAAACTTAACTTTTGAACCACCCCGGTACATCGAAATAGACACGTCTAATGACTTGTCCAGATCTTTGACAATAAAAGGAGTTAGTTGTTCAACTACATAACTAGTATCGCCAACGGTAATCAATATTGAATCTACCTTTAACTTACTCACATCAAAAGAACTGATATCCAGAAGAATTGTTGATTCCTCTTCAATAACCAACTTGTCAGTTGAACTGATATTTACATATTCAATCTCCTCTAGATCCATGGTCTGCATCATTGAGCTATCAACAATCAGAAACTCTTGTGCTTGAGAATAAAAAGAAATAAATACGACAATAAGTAAAAAGAGCTTTCTCATATTTTGAGGTAAACAAAAAACAGCACCAAGGTGCTGTTTTCTTTGTGTGAATTAATATTATCTAACGCCGTGCATCAACCTCTTAAGAAGTCGCCCTGAAAGAATCACTAAAACGCCTGCAACAGCAGGTACAATTGTGAAAATCAAGAAAAAGGTCGACATTGAATACTGTTCAGTAATATTTTCAATTTGCCCACCAAGCAGTGCTGCTAACTTGTTTCCAATAGCAATTGCCAAGTACCACATACCAAACATGAATGCGATCATTCTAGCTGGAACGAGCTTACTAACGTAAGACAATCCTACCGGTGACAGGCATAATTCTCCTAAAGTGTGAAATAAGTATGCCAAGATTAACCAGATCATACTCACTTTCATTCCTTCAACTAATCCGTAGGAACCTAAAGCTAGTAATCCAAATCCAAAAGCCATAATTATTAAGCCAAGTCCGTATTTTACGGAAGCAGAAGGATTATACTTACTATCCCACCACTTCGAAATCAAGGAGGCAAATGCGATAATAAAGAATGAATTTAGAATACTAAACCATGAAACTGTGATTTCAACCCAGTCCGCTTTCACTTCCTTAACAGTTGCGTGTACAATTCCGTTATCTCGTGCTAAATTTTCTCCATTTGCACGCTTCTCTTTCAATTGTTCATTACTCAGATAAGCGAATTTTGTTCCATCTTTATCCTTAGTAATCATGTCGATTTCAGTTCCAGCAGTGATAGCTAAGAAAGGCTCTCCAACGATCACTTCTCTTTCTACAATTGGGTTACTCAAAGTGGAGACATCAGTTTGTTCAGTTATAGCAGTATAACTGAACATCAACTCACCTTTATCGTCTTTCTTTTGAACACCAGCATCGTCCATTACTGGAATTTCTTCTGCCTGATATGAAACATTATACGCAGTCGTGTTAAAATCTCTATAAAGCATCCAACCTGCAACTGCCCAAACTCCAGCAAAACAAACTATTAACACTACGTTTGAGCCAAGAATTTTCTTTCCAGTTCTTTTCGCTAATAGATAAAGTACCCATGTTATGATCACCAAAGGAACGATCGTTAATAGCGCATTAACAACATTAAAAATCATTGCCGAATTTCCTAAAAGTTCTCTTTGAACAGAATCACGCGCAAAAATCACCAATGAAGATGCTCCTTGTTCGAACGACATCCAAAAGAATACTGTAAAGAAGGCAAATATGATAAATGCGATCATCCTGTCACGTGTTACTTTACCATATCTAGAAATACGTGTAGCAATAAGATAAATAAATAAAAAGAGTCCTGTTAATACACCAACGTATTGTCCCGCAAAATCACCAATCTGAATAGCTGAAAACAAATCGACTCCAGCAATAGATCTCAATGGATCATTAATAGCATATGCTAATACAATAATGGAACAGACCCAAATCAAGACCTTATCAATCATTGTAAACGGATTGCGTTTGTTGGCGTCTTTCTCAGCCTCCAACTTCTCAAGGTCCAATTCTGTGGCACCCGCGTCAATTAAATCATCAACCTTCCCATCAGGCTCCTGAACCCCTTCGACTTCATGAGGCTGAGCTGCTTCTTTCTTTGATGGCACGCCTCCAATATTACCAAATAGTGGTTTAGCCAACCAAAACTGAAGCGTACCTAGAAGCATAAACACCCCTGCAAGACCGAATCCATAAGACCATCCAACCTTTTCTGCAAGGTACCCACACATCATCATTCCAAAGAAAGCTCCTGCATTTACCCCCATATAAAAGATGGTATAGGCACCGTCCTTTTTTTCAGGAAGATCTTTATACATTTCAGAAATAATAGAAGTCATCGTTGGTTTAAAGAACCCAGTACCAACAACTAACAACCCCAGTCCAATATATAATGAAGCTTCTGTTTCCAGTGCCATTGAAGCATGCCCCAAAGTCATAATAATTGCACCGATAACAACGGCCCACCTATAACCAATTAGTTTATCTGCTATTATCCCCCCAATAATTGGTGTGATATAAAGCAGCATAGCATATGTTCCAAATAAAGCTCCTGCATTCTCTGCAGACCATTCCCATCCTGGATTGTATCCAATCAAAGCCATGGTAAGGAAGTTTATCAATAACACCCTCATTCCATAGAATGAGAATCGTTCCCACATTTCTGTAAAGAACAATACGAATAAGCCAGCTGGGTGTCCTAAAACCTTCGTTTGAAAAAAATCACTTTTCGCGTTTGCGCTCATACTAATCTAATTACTGTTTTCAATACTATTTAATTCCATGCATTAACTTCTTAAGCGGAAAGCTTAAAAAGAATAATGCGATACCTGCTCCAATTGGGATATAAACCAAAATCTGGAAGAAATCTGACATCGTTGACTCCTCAGCTATCTTCTCCATATATCCAGAGAAGGACCCTGCTAATTTGTTACCCATTGCCGAAGCAAAGAACCAGATTCCAAACATAATTCCAACCAGTCGAACTGGAGATAATTTACTTACATAAGACAACCCAACAGGCGATAGAGACAATTCACCCATTGTATGTAACAAATACGCGAAGACTAAGAACATCATGCTAACTTTCGCACCACCTGCTTCACCTATAATGCCGGCTGATCCGATCACCATTGGAATAAATCCAAGTCCGAGTAACACTAGACCAATTGCAAACTTTTGTGGACCATTAGGGTTCAATCTTGTTTTCGCCAATCGCTGCCACATAAATGAGAACAGCGGAGCCAAAGTGAAAATAAATAAGGCGTTTAAACTCTGAAACCAAGTCGCTGGAACCTCACCACCAGATACTTGGAACTGATCGTAAATCATATAACCAGTAATTCCCATCAAAATCAATACACTAAGCCCCATAAAGGCCATTGCTGGCGCATAGTCTTTCCCAAGAACTTTTGCGGTCCCAAAGAACAACCAAGCTAAAATACCTATTGGGAGCAACGAAATAATAGAACTAATCACTTTGAATGTCATTCCATCTCCAGACAATGTTCTATCCGTATAATCACTAGCAAAAATATTCATACTACTCCCCGCTTGTTCAAATGCAGCCCAAAAGAAAATAGAGAAAAAGGCTAATACACCAACCACAATTAATCGTTGCGATTCTACCTTAGTAAGGCCTTTTTTCTTAGTCTCTTCAATAGAATCAATCAAGTCTTGATTATCTTCAACATTGCCAAACACTTCATCCCCTTTAGGTTTTGGAGGAAGCCCAATTTTCCCAAACATTTTCTGAGACAATTGAAACTGAATCATTCCAATTACCATGAAGATACCCGCTAATCCAAACCCATAATGCCACCCCATCGTTTCCGCGAGATAACCGCACAATATTGATCCCAAAAATGCACCAACATTAATACCTTGATAGAAAATCGTATAACCTGAATCTTTTTTGTCTGATCCCGCTGGGTATAGCTGACCAACTATTGAAGATATATTTGGTTTAAAAAATCCATTACCTACTATTAGCAAACCTAATCCTAAGTAAAATGCTGGCATAGGTTCAAAGGCCAAAGCAAAATGTCCAAGTGACATTAGTACTGCCCCGGTTGTAATTGCTTTTCTGAAACCAAGTAGTTTATCCGCGATGATTCCACCTAGAATAGGCGTTATATACACAAGCATCGTGTAAGAACCATACAAACTCCCTGCATCTTCACTACTCCAGCCCAAACCTGGATTATCAGAGCTAATTTCTTCCACTAAATAGAGAACTAAAAGAGCTCTCATTCCATAGTAAGAGAATCGTTCCCACATTTCAGTGAAGAATAACACAAACAATCCGACCGGATGACCGAATACCGTTTTACTTGAAGCTACATTCTCTTCATGAACTTCTTGCGGGTTATCAATTGTATTTTGGCTCATTTTGCAAAAAATAATTTGGTGCGTGAATGTAATAAAAAATTGGCAGAATACACCAAAATATCGACGAATGCAGAAAACCTTCAGATGAATCATAATTACTGTAACTTAACTAATAATGGGCCGTAGAAAATATTAGAACTAATGCACCAAAAAACAGTTAAAAACAGTTATTTTCGTTGTATCTCTCTCAATTAAACTATGAAAATTTTCATCCCCCTTATACTCTTGAATGTTTGGCTTTTAGTAGCTTGTTCTCCTTCTAGTAATAACAATAAATCACCAGAATTACTGCAAGAATTAGCTCATCATGATGCCCATACCCATTCGAATGTTCAAGAAATTCGAACTGAACATTTGCACCTAGATCTCGAGGTTAGCTTTAAAAACCATACTATATACGGTGTTGCTCGTCATCAAATGAGCGAGCACAAGACGGATACTGCAATATTCGACATAAAAGAACTTGCTATTAAAAAGGTAACTTTAGGAAAAGACACTGAAGAATCAACGGATTTTGTCATTAGTAATGGGAATGAACTTCTTGGGCAAGCGCTAAAGGTTAAGATCACCCCGGAAACAAAATATATAAACATCTACTATCAAACAACTGAGAAAACAGAAGCCCTCGATTGGTTAGAACCAGAACTTACCGCTGGAAAGAAAAATCCATACATGTACACGCAAGGACAGGCAATTTTAACTCGATCATGGATTCCTTTGCAAGATACCCCAATGAACAGAATCACCTATTCTGCAGACGTACGTGTACCAAAGCATTTACTTGCAGTAATGAGTGCTAGTAACCCAAAAAAGAAAAACGAAAACGGTGAATATCACTTTGAAATGAAGCAGAAAATCCCTTCCTACTTAATTGCTCTTGCTGTTGGGGACATGAACTACACTAAACTCGGTGACAATTGTGGAGTTTATTCTGAACCAGAACTTTCCAAAGCCTGCGCATATGAATTTGAAGACCTGCCAAAAATGATCGAAACCGCCGAAAACATCTACGGAGCATATAGATGGGATCAGTATGACATTGTCATGTTACCTTATTCATTTCCATTTGGAGGAATGGAGAATCCAAGGTTAACATTCGCAAATCCAACAATTTTAGCTGGTGATAAAAGTATGGTTTCCGTAATAGCTCACGAACTGGCTCACTCTTGGTCTGGGAACCTTGTTACAAATGCGACTTGGAATGACTTTTGGTTAAATGAAGGGTTCACCGTTTATTTCGAGAACCGTATTATGGAAGAGATTTATGGGAAAGAAGCTGCGGACATTCTTGCCATTATCGAATACCAAGATTTATCTGTTGCCTTGGACGACATTCAAAATGGTGATCACCCTGAAGACACACAATTAAAACTACAATTGGATCACCGAAATCCAGATGATGGAATGACGGATATTGCATACGTAAAAGGAGCCTTCTTCTTGAGAACGATAGAAAGCTTGACAGGACGTCAAAAATTTGATGCTTTTTTGACAACCTATTTTAACGAGCATGCCTTTGAAACAATCACTACCGAAGATTTCGTGAAATATCTTACTAAGAATTTACTCGAACCTAACTCAATAGAATTTGATGCCAACGAATGGATCTACCAACCTGGAATCCCTGAAAATTGTGTAAAAATAACTTCGGATAGATTAGATCAAATGAAGACTGTCGCCGAAGAAGTTAACATGGGGAAAGATGTTTTTAAAGGTTCATTTAAGGATGTTAAAAGGGGGGATTTTATAACTCAGGAATGGATGACTTTCATCCGGTCTCTTAAAACCACCTTATCACCTGAGATGATGAAATCGATTGATGATCAATTGAAGTTCTCTTCGGAAGGCAATCCTGCGCTAAAATCAGCTTGGTTCCAACTTGCCGTACAAACAGGATATCAAGAAATACGACCAGAAATGGCCGCCTACCTTAATTTAGTTGGAAGACGTTGGTATATAGAAGGTATTTATCAAGAGCTAAAAGAATCAAAGCACGAAGGTGATTTAGAGTGGGCTAAGGAGGTGTTTTCTGAGGCTAAAAACAATTACCACTTTGTCTCAAAATCTACCATACAAGAGATCTTGTACAATTGACATTAATTTTTTCAAATAAAAAAGGCGCCCCGAATGGAGCGCCTTTTTTATTGTTTTTGCTCTTATCCTCTTCTTCTTTCTAATAGATTCATCATCATCAATGACAAAACAAGTCTTTCGCTTTCCTCAGGCGAAACATCACTTAACTTTTCTAACGTAAACGATCGACCTGTAAATGAACTTACCTTAGATAATCGAGCGATTTCATTCCCTTCTTTATTTCTAACGATGTATTTCGGATTAAAGAAATACCCTGAAAACAAACCAACCAAAGGTATTTCACACAATAAAGCATCCCAGACCTTAACCCAAGGATTCTCTTCTTTTATTAAGAATTCTTGCTTGTCATCAATGTCAAAAATTTCATAATGTGCGTTCCAAATAGACTTACGCCCTTTACGACCAACGCGCCCGATTTGCTCCTCACCTTCTCCTCGCGTAAAAATGTAACTCGAGTTATAATCAATCCATTTGTTTGCATTAATCTTATAAAGGACTGTAGTCTTTGACTCGTCAGAAAAAACACTTACTGCTTCTTTCAATTTAAACATTTTCTGACGCACATATGCAATGGTCTTTCCTGAAGAATCAAGCGCCGTGAAATCATTAGCCATTGTCCCAATCTTAAACCTGAATGTTAATGGATAATTAAAATCTTCTTTCAAGCTTGTGCTTTCGACTGCAACGTCGTCCAGTAAGTCATTTTCTGTACTCATTTATAGTAGTTTATAATTTATATTCATCCAAGTATACACATTTTATTCTCTGTCAGCAGCTCATTTTTGATTTATTCAACAAACCCTATTTACGAATGAATAAAACACCTAAATCACTCAACAAAAAACCCGTTCACTCATAAGTA
>NODE-139-length-25424-cov-7.62971_pt1 | contig 25424 bp, 23 predicted proteins | sample MGYA00139097_ERZ477577 | MGnify/ENA metagenome assembly ERZ477577
TTTTGAATTCAATAAATTTTTTAAGTTAATGGCCTTCTCATGACCCGACTGGACTCTTGTGTAAATAAGGTGAATAAAAGACTCAATAGTTGAAGGTGTATAAGAAACTAATAAAGAATGATCCATCTCATTAATAAAATCAGCGTGAAGATCTATCATGAATTGAGTGTATTGAAGATCAAACTCTTCCCCCGTGAGAAATTCGAGTTCTCGCATTCGTGGAGAAGCAAAGTTTTCATTGAGTGTAAATTCTTCAGCCTCTGAGAGTTTCTTTAAAATGATATTAGAATGCTGATGGTTTTTGATGGTTCTCTGTGCATATTGAAGAACATTGATGTTAGAGGATTTCTCTAGGGCCCATTGACTTGTGGTGATTTCAATTTGATCTTGCTGGTGGATCTTTGAGGCCATTTGGCCCTGTTGGTCTTTTACATTTGCATGGGCGAAGAGATTGAACGTCGTGAGGAACATTACTGTCATAAATTTTTTCATTAAAAACTCCTTTGAATGATGATTGTCAGATCCATTTCATTTTTGCTAAAATAACAGGAAAAAGAAAAGAAAAGAAGGTGAAAATGAAAAATTGCGAAAATTGTGGATCTGCTCAGATAGAAGAATTAAATCACACCATCAATGAGGTAGCGCCCATGTCTGATGGAAAAATTGTGAAAAATTTTCAGGCAACGCGGTTTATTTGTCGTAATTGTGCCATTTTATCTACGGCCTACAATCCAGAAGATCGTCTTCTGCGCTATTTTCGTGAAGAATATGATGTCTCTGATTTAACTCAAAACAATAGAATTATTGTGAAAGGAAAGATGTTTGGGAAGCACGATGAAATTCACGAGCAGACCCTTGATTTTTTTAAAGATAAAGAAAGCTCTTTGAATGATATTCTAGAAGTGGCCTGTGGCCGCGGTGAGCTTTTAGTGAAGTTAGCAAAGCAAAATCCAAAAGCACAGTGTTTGGGCGTCGATCCTTCTCTTGATGCGAACTTGGAAGCAAAAGAAAAAAATGTTGCTTTTGTTTCAGACTATTATCATCGCGATAAATTTGAAGAAAATGGACGCGATCTTATTGTGGCCCATGGTTTTCTCAATCGGATAGAAACCTATCCTACATTGAAATCATTTCAAAAGATTTTGCGCGTAGGTGGGTATCTCTCTATTGAAGTGGCCCATTTAGAATCTTCGCCTTTTGCGCCTCACATTTGGGATCACTCTTATACTTATAGCAAAGAGACTTTTTTGTTTTATCTTCGCCATCTTGGATTTAAGTTAGAAAAAGAAATGGATTGTGTCTCCACAACGCAATATGTTTTATCTTTAGAAAAAAAGAGTGATGAAGTATTAAAGCTTCCTCTGGCCTTTTATGAAGAAAATTTAAAAATGTATAATGAACATTTGAAATATTGGGAAAAAATAAAAGAAAATGTTTTAAAGATGAATGTCAAAGAGAAGGGCAAGAGAATCTCTCTTTTTGGGGCCGGACTTTATAATGCCGTTCTTCTGCACTTATTAGATGAAGCGCCAAGTTGTGTGATAGATGAATTTAGAACAGGTGATTTTAATGGACTTCCCTTAGTGGATTTGGCCAAAGCAACTGAATTAAAAGATGAAATGGAGGTGGCCCTCTGTATTCGCCGCAATTCAGTTGATTTTGTGGAAGGAAAGTTAAGAGAAAGTGGGATTGGAACAACCGTTGTTTGCTAATTTTTAGAAGAAGGATGCCCAAATGAATGTAAGAGAAAAGTACAAAGATAATATTTTTCACGTTGATTCGATAGATGATATTCCTCTCGATAAAGTTCACGTGGCCATGAAGCGCGATACTTTTGCTGCTATCAGAGGTGTTGTAAAACCTGATGAAATCAAGCGTGCCAAAGAGCTTTTAACGAAGAATTTTTCTATTGAAAATGATCGACCCACAACAGGAGAGCATCCTTCTGAAATTCAAGGCAACTTTCAAAAAATGTTAGTGGGAGGCGTAACTAAAAAGTATAATAGTTTTCCACGTTTCTTTCGTACTTTTTATAATCCTGTATGGGCGGAAGATCTTTATGGAATGAGGGATATTTTTAAGCGAGTAGGGCAGGTAAGAAACCTTTTGATGGGGAAACCTCTCAACTATGCTATCGATAGTGTAGAAGAAAATGGTTTGTGGATGGCCTCGCGTATTCATCATTATCCGCAAGGGGGAGGTTTTTTTGTCTCTCATCGTGATACAACTCTCATTGATGTGGCCCAAGAAAAGCGAACAGATTTTTACCAGATTCTTATTTTGATGTCAGAGAAGGGAGAGGGGAAAGAATTTGAGCGAGGTGGGGCCTTTGTTGATCGAGATGATGAGAGAGTCTATCTTGAAGATCTTTTTATGCCTGGAGATATTGGGATTTATGATGGAAGCACCGTTCATGGAGTAGAAGACATTGACCCTCACAAGAGGCTTGAAGTAGACAAAATTTCAGGACGTCTTGCAGGATTTGTTTCCCTCTATAAAGAAATGAAAGAGAGTTATTAGTGAGAAAAGAAGAGTTTAATCTCCCTTCTTTTTCAAAAGAACAGTTGGAGTTTTTGCATTCATCTCTTGAGCGAATGTATCTCTTTGATTCTATTGAAATTGAAAAAAATCGCTTGAAAGTCTCTTTGAGTTTTGATTGTGAAAATCTTGCAGGTGAAATTGATAGAGTGCTTGGCGTGGTAAAGTCTTATGAAGTAGAAACGATCTATGAGGCACCTTACAAAAACTCTATTCATGATTCAATTCATGAGAAGCTTATTGATAATCAAGGAATCTTGAAGTTTTCACCAGGAAAGTTTCTTCTGCAAAAAGATTATCTTCTTTTTTTTCAGTTTATCGACTCTTTGCTTTATTCTTTTTCTCAAAAGATAAAGGCGATTGAGCAAGTTTATCCTGTTCTCTGGCCAGTGGAATTATTTCGCGATATTGATTACTTTAAAGAATTTCCGCAAAATATCATGATGGTTCATGCTGTCAAACAAGAACAAAAAAGTTTGAGAGATTTCTCTGCCCTCTATGCTAAAGAAAGAAAAGAATTCACCTCCATTGAGCAAAGCGAGCATCTTTCACCGGCCCATTATGCCTTAGGGACGTCAACTTGTGATCCTTGTTACTTTGCTTATAAAAACTTAAAAAATCAAAAGGCCTCAGGAGAATTTACTTCTTTGAGTAAATCTTTTCGAAATGAGTTATCAAAAGATTTTAAGTTAGATAGACTCAATGAGTTTCATATGAGAGAAGTCGTCTCTATTGGAAAATCAGAAAAAGTCTTGCAGCAAAGAGAGAAATTTAAAAGTTTTAGTAAATATCTTTTTGATTACTTTCACTTTGAAGGACTTATTCAGACGGCCTCAGATCCTTTTTTTACTTCTGAGAATTTAATCAAAAATGCCCTTCAGAGTGCCATTCAGTCTAAGTTTGAACTCTTAGTTAATGTTGGTGGTGAGAAAATGATGTCCATTGGATCTATTAACTGGCATCAAGATTTTTTTGGGCGCTCTTTTGGCGTTAAGGCCGACGACGATCATTTTATGACATCAAGTTGTCTGGCCTTTGGACTTGAGCGTTTTGTGTATGCTTTCTTTTTACAACATGGAATAGAAGAAAAAAAATGGCCTGAGCAATTGAGAGATGATTATGGCTCATTTAAAGAGATAAAAAAGAAGCAACAAACTATTTTTAATTTTTCTTCTTTAGATAAAACAGAAGAAAAAAATGAGGCAGGCCCTCGATCTGAAAAGAGAGAATGGGATGTAGACGTTCAGTCAAAAATCCTCTCTTCTTTTAGAGAGCATTTTTCTTTAGAGAAGAGTGATGAAGAGTTATGGGATTTAGATAAAAATAAGCTTCAGGAATGGGACTCTCTCAATCATTTGATTTTAATTTCTTCGTTAGAGAAAATCTTTAAGCGAAAAGTTAAAATGAAAGATCAATTAGAATTACACTCTTCGGTAAAAGATTTAGTACACTATTTTTCGTCAAAAAATTAAGCGAGCATTTATGTCAACACAAGGGCAAGAAGCAATCATCTATGGGCAAGGAAATCTTCTTCCGCAAATAAAAGAGCTTATTAGTCTTCAAAAAGAAAATTTTAGTATTATTGGTATTGCCGATGACTTTTCTTCTAAAGAGGGAATTGTTACACATCATCTTGAAGATCTTTTGAATTTAAAAAGTAAAACGGCCGTTTTTTTATCTATAGGATATAGTGATTTAGAAGCAAGATATGATCTTATTTTGAAACTTCGAGAAAATTCTTTTTTATTTTTTCCCAATTTAATTCATCCGCAAGCGGCCATTTCCTCTAGCGTTCAACTAGGAGAGGGAAATATTGTTTTACCCAATACCACCCTTGATACAGAAGTAAAGATAGGGTGTTTTAATTATCTCGATCACAACGTAGGAATTTCTCATCACAGTATTGTTGGTGATAATAATTTCATCTGTCTTGGTACCATGATAGGGGGTAAAGCAAAAATAGGGCACCATAATTTTATTGGGATGCAAAGTACTCTTTTTAATGAGAGTGAATTAGAAAGTAATTCTTATCTTGCAGCAAGATCTATTGTGCGAGAAAAATATAAAGAGAGTATTAAAATTTTTCCAGATCTTAAACAGAGTATTGTCTAGTTGATATTTTTCTCTTCAAAGAGGTAGTAATCACAAAGATAATCTCTTTTTGTTTCCACCATAAGTTGATTCATACTTTTTGCATGTTCAGTATAAAAACTATCTGATTTTTTTATAACTTTCGGGATAATCATAGGATCAAATAAACTGCACTGAATACGTCTAATGTTATTTTTATCTTGAAGGATTTTTTCGAGAGACTTCCTTGGAAGAAAAGAGAGATTTAAACGAAGAAAGTACAGCACTCTAAAAGAAAGCACCATTAAATAGGCCATGATTCCACAGAGTTTAAAGAGAATATTTAAATTATTAATGCGATTGATAATGGGTTTGATAATATTAAGCCCGATATAAATTTTTCCGGCCATCGTCTGATCTGTGAGAACTCCTAAAATGAGATTCTTTTTCGTGATACGGGCCAATTCTTTTGTGGGAACTTCTTGATCGTGCAAAAGCCCCACTGTTCCAGAACACCAAGTGAAACCGATAGATTTACTTTTAAGAGGAATCTCTAACAAGGAGGCCTTGAGAAAAAGAGCGGGAGTATCAGGATATTTTTGCTGAAACTGCTTTTGGCAGAGAAAAATAGAATCAGAGATATCAAAGAAAATAATACCTTGGGCCTTAGCATCAACCCACTCTTTAGCAAAACGACCGTTACCACAGGCCGCATCTAAAATAGTTTCATTATCAAAATATCCCTTCCACTCTTTTAAGAGTTGATTTTGTTCATTGTAATCTTGTTCTAAAAAAAGATCATTTCCCTTTTCCCAGAAAGCACTATAGACCTTTTCAAGCCTTTCACTTTTTTTATCCTGTTTGAGCTCTTCAAAGATAATAACCCCCTCTTTAAGGGGATAAAGAGCACTGCAGTAAGAACATACAACGGCCTTCTCTTCTAAAAGTAGATCTGTCTCTCTCTCTTCTCGTAGGCATTTAGGGCAAGAGAGATGCTGAAGAAGATTCAGTGGTAGAAGATTTGTCATAAAAGTATTCCTTCATCTCTGTGTGATCAACAGTAGATTCAATAAGGGCCAAGGGACGATTTTTTATTTCTACAAACATTTTAGAGAGATAAATGCCAATAATACCAAGAGAAAGAAGAGTTAGCCCACCTAAAAGCCAAATAGAGAAGATCAGAGAGGCATAACCAGGAGTTCCCCAGTTAAAAAAGATTTTAGAAAAAAGAATAAAGCTTCCATAACAAAGAGAGATGGCAAAAACAGAGAGCCCTGTTAAAAAAATAAAATAAAGAGGTTTAGAAGAAAAAGAAGTAATGGAGCTAATAAGGAGTTTTAACTTTACTTTTAAATTGTAAGTTGTCTCTCCAGAATCCTCTTTTTCCACTAAAAAAGGCTCTTGGCGATGACCAGTTAGCGCCCAAAGTCCCCCCAGCATTATCTCTTTTTCATTAAAGCGAAGAAAATTTTGAAGAAATTTCTTTTTTAGCAGGCGGATAACAATAAGATTCTGGGGAACTTGCACATCTGAAACAAAATTAAATAAGCGGTAGAACAAATCACCAAAAAACTTCTCGCCAAATGATCCTTTGCGGATTTTTTGCACACCATAAACTACATCAATATCACTGGCCGTATGCATTTTCTCCCAAAAAGGAAGAAGCATTTCAGGGGGTTCTTCCAAATCACAATCAATCAAGAAAATATAGTCACCCGTGGCGTACTTTAGACCTGTGGCAATGGCCTTATGGTGTCCAATATTACGCGACAAGTTAATGATTTTAAGGGGCCCCCCTAGTGTCTTAAGAATTTCATAAGAATCATCAGGTGATCCGTCAATGACATAAATCACTTCCCAGTGATTTGTTATTTTTTTTGCTTCCACTTGAATGCGGCGATTAAACTCTTTGAGGTATTTCTCTGATTTGAAAACAGTTGTAACTATAGAGAGTTTAAAGGTTTTTTGATTCATAAGTGAAATAATGTCATTTTTAACTTACTAAATCAATATGAGAAAAGGCGATAATTTCCCTGTTTTTGAATTTATCTACCTGCCTTTAGAATAGAGGTAAAGAAAAATGACAATGCTAATCATAAGGAGATGAGAAATGTCGCAAGTATCAACAATGAACACTGAGGTGAAAGGAATTCGCACTTCAGTTCTTACTGCAGTTTCAGAAGAGACGGCCATCTGGTGGCTTTTTAGAATGTTTGTTTGCTGGGAATATATTGGGCATGGGGCCTTTGGTGTTATTACGAAAGAAGGATGGCTTCCCTATTTTAATTCCATGGGGATTAGTAGCGAAATTGGATGGAAGCTCATGCCTATTGTCGGAACACTAGATATTTTTATGGGACTTTCTGCTCTTTTCATCCCTATGAAAGGTTATCTCGTTTATATGGCCGTTTGGGGATTTTTCACGGCCTGGCTTCGTCCATTAGCAGGAGAGAGCATCTCAGAAGTCTTCGAGCGCTCTTACAATTTTGGCGTTCCCTTGGCCATGCTTATGTTTATGAATATGACGGCAAAAAGCCACGGTCTTTTTGAGCGCATCACAGAAGTGCCAAAACTGACAAAAGAAGCGGCACAGAAATTTGTGAAAATGTTTAAATGGATTATCGCTTCTTACATGGTAGGTCATGGCGCTTTTGGGGTTATTGATAATAAAATGGGTCTTATGAAGCTTTATGATGGATCAGGTCTTTCAGCTTTTTTTGGTAGTACACAAAATGCCATGATGGGATTAGGTCTTGCTGAAGTAGGTCTTGGACTATTAGTTCTTTTTTGGTCACCTGCTCTTTTACTTGTTTTTATCGCTCTTTGGAAAATAGCAACAGAGATGCTTTTCCCTGTAGCAGGTGCTTTTTATGGTGGATTTGAATTTATGGAGCGTGGATGTAGTTATGCAGCGCCTTTCATTCTTCTCTTCCTTCAACGCTATGTTGCAAGAACTGAGAGTGAGGAAAAAGAATCATGAGGATTTCCTCTTCTTTAATGCTGATCTTCCTTTGGGGGATCAGCATCAATTTATCTCATGCAAAAAGCTCTGACTGGCTTACAACGCTTCCTAGCGGTGAGCAGATGGAGAAAGTGGCGAAGCATTTGCGCGGATTTGACATGACCATGATGGAAGTAGGGATGCGCTATACTGAACTTTTTTGGGCCGGAATGGATGAGAATTGGGAAAATGCCAGCTATCAATTGGGAAAAATCGAAAAAACCATCAAACTTGGTATAGAGCGAAGACCAAAAAGAGCGGGGAATGCAAAAATTTTCTTAGCAAGTCTTAATAAACTTAAATCTTCTCTTAAGAAAAAAAATATTAGCGATTTTAAAGAGCAATTTCTTCAATTACGAGAAAGTTGTAACAAATGTCATGCAAGCGAGAAAGTTTCATTTTTCAAAGTTAAAACTCCTAAAGTTCGAATACTTCCTTTTTAGGCAAAATTCTTGTCATCTTGTTTTTTTAAATTTATGATTTGAAAAAAAACAGGAGTAAAATGATGAGATTTCTTTTATTTATATCATTGATGATGAGTAGTTTTAGCTCTTTTTCTTATTCGAATGAAGAGTTAATTGAGTTAATAAAAGAAGGTGGGTATGTTTTGATGATTAGGCATACCAGCAGAGGATCACTTGAAGGAGATACGCTTGTGAGGGCCGATCGATTTTCACATTGCATTACGGGGTCAAGTCTAAGTGTGCGCGGTGTGGAAGAAGCAAAAAGAATGGGGGAAAGATTTAGAAGCAATAATATTCCCATTAGTGAGTTTTTAAGCAGTCCTTCTTGTCGATGCCGTCAGCTTATGTATTATGCTTTTCCTGGAAAATTTTATGAAATAAAAGCAGAGATTTTATATAAGTATGCAAAAAGTGCAGAAGAAAATGATCGAATGAAACCCATTTTAAACTACCATTTTTCTCACCCGATTGCTCTTGCTGGTACAAACAGAGTTATTTCAGGGCATAATAATACTATTGAGTCTCTTGAAATTACTGGAATGCCTCCAAAACCTCTTGGAATGGGAGATGTCGCAGTGATAAGACCTATGGGAAATAGCAATTTTGAGTTCGTTGGTACTATCTCCCGCTTTTTTTAATTAATGAGAATTACTTTTTTAGATGGTCTAAGAGGATGGGCGGCATTAGTAGTTTTAATAACTCACTTCATTGCCGCTTTTGTCCTTCAGTTTTATCCCAATTACCATAATCCTTTACATCTTTTTTTTAGTGGCCATAGCGCCGTCTATCTTTTTTTTATGCTAAGTGGATTTTCATTAAGCTCTCATTTTTTTTTATACTCAGATTTTCGTAAGCTTCTAAAGCTTTTTATTTTTCGCTATTTTCGTCTTTCTATTCCCATTCTTTTTTCTACATTATTTACATTTTTAATTATCTCTTGTGGGCTTATTTTTAATGAAGAAAACCCTGCTTTGGCCTATTTCTTTAAATTTGATATAAGTTTAAAAGAAGTACTCTCTTTTTCTTTTATTGATTCAATCTTGGTGAAAAAAGATTTTTATTCTTATAATCCCGCCCTCTGGTCTATTCCCATTGAGTTTTATGCTTCTCAGGTCATATTTTTTTTCCTCTCTTTAAATTTAAAAAAGAGAGGGAGAATCTGTGGTTATATTGTCTCATTTTTTTTCATTTTATTTTATTTTAAGGCATGGCCTTGGATGTATTGTAATTTTATTATGGGAGTTATTTTTAGTGATATTTACTGCAAGACAAATTTTTTTTTATCAAATAAAGCAAAGAAAATTTATTTCTTCCTAAGTCTTTGCTCTATAGGATTTTTTTTCTTATCTCGTAAAGCAATGTTCTTCACTCATGATTTTTATCGATTTGTGATTGTGACATTTTTTTTCTTGGGAGTAATATCTTTTCCCGCATTACAGAGAATTTTCAGTGGAAAAATATCTTCTTTTTTGGGACGTATTTCTTTTTCTTTGTATATACTACATGCTGTTATTTTATCTTCCTTCTCTTCTTTACTTTTCTCCTATGGAAAAACAAATTTTTCATCAATACCCATGACAATATTTTTTTGCTTTGTGATGACTCTTCTTTTTATTTTCGTCATCTCTTTTCTTTTTTCTTTTTTTATAGAGGAGAAACTCATCTCTTTTGTTAAGTATAATATTTTCTATAAGCTTGCTGATTTTTTGTTTAATAATTTTTCTAAAAAAAATTTACATGAAAAATAAATACTTTAATATTATTCTTGTTTTTTGCCGTGTAATAATGGGAACAATCCTTTTTATTCGATTTTTTGATATTGCAGGATCTCCTCACTTAGTGATTGGCAATACAGGAGAATATGCTTTTTTTTACTCCATAATCTCTCTGTTTTTAATAGTCGGTCTTCTAACACCTTTGAGTATTTTTATTTTATATCTGTCACAAACATATATGACCGTTCAGACCAACCTCGCTAATCAAGTAAACATTTTAGTTCTTTTGTTGTTGTTAATTTATGGCTCTGGTAATATTTTTTCTATCGACTCTCTTTTCTCGCGAACAAAGAAGTTTGTTCTTTTCTTTGTTCCTAGTCATTTTTTTATTAAAAAATTAATTTCTTATTTTTCAATGTTTCTTTTTTGGTGTATTTGTCTTCATGCAATGATTCTTCACTTAGGTGATAAAAACTGGTTAGATTTAAACGTTTTGCAAGTTTACTTCATGTCACCTTTTTGGGTAAAAGAGTATCAGATTTTTCATGATTTTTATCATTATTCACCTCTCTTATATGATGTTTTTTGTAAAGTATCCTTGCTCGTACAGTCTTTTTGGGAGCTTTTTTTGTTTCCTCTTCTCTTTTTTAAAATAGGAAGAATTTTTGTTTTTGTGCAAGGAATCTTATTCTTTTTAATGGGAGCAATTCTTCTTCATCTCTCTTATCTTCCCTATGCCGAAATATGTTTATGGATTATGTTTTTTTCTTTTTTACTTTCTCAAAGACCAATAGAACAAGAAAATAATTTAGATAAGAAAAAAGAAAAGAAAATTTATCTGATAACAGGGATTCTCTCTCTTTTTATATTTTCTCATATGGCATATGTTATCCGCTATGAGTCTGTGAAAAAAGTTGAATATAATATTTTTTATTTTTATAAGAAAAAGATAGAATTTATACTAAGAGGGTTAGGGCAGAAAAGCGTAGATGTTATTAATAAAGATCATCTGAAAATGGCCAATATCAATATTACAATTGTGGAGGTAGATAAAAAAGGAAATGAACAAACATTGCCTTTTCTCAATGAAAAAGGAGAGAGAGCTCCTCTTATGAGAAATGAGGTTCTTTTGTACTCTCACTACTTTAAGATATTTTTAAACTTTATAAGAAAAGATATTTTTGTAAAAGAGGACTTTACAGCAATTATATCTCATTATGTTTGTTTGTTGAGATATGATATTGAGGACATTGATTTTTATCAGATTAATCTCTTCGAAAAGAAAAAAGAGAGATTTATAAAAATCAAAGAGCTTAAAATACAGGCAAGATATATTTCACCTTATTTGAAAGAAGATAAGTGTCATCAAACGAGAATGATTTTTTTTGATGAAAAAATTGTAGGTGTTCATAAGTGAGAGAAGAAAATAAGATAGAAATAAATCAAAAAATCATCAACTATATTTATATTTCAATATCTCTTTTAATATCTTATTTTGTCTATGAGATCTTTAGGCAACAATCATTAGGCATTTTGCGTTCAGATGTTCCAGGACATACAAAAATAATTAAGGCCCTTGTAGAAAAGGGGGAGCTTATAGCCCATCCCTTTTTTCATCTTCTCGCAGCAGGTTTAAAAATAACGTTATTTCTTTCTTATGAAAGAAGTGTCTCAATCTTACTTTTTCTTTTATTTGTTTTGAGTGTATCTATAACAGAAAGAATTATTGGAATAAAGAACAGATCTCTTTCTCTCTTCATTTCATGTTTAATTAATATTTCTCCGGCCTTTTTTTCAAATTTTTTTTTAGGAAATTTTTATGCAGGAACGGGAGGCGTGGCCATCTATCATAACCCGACTCTTGTTTTACTAAAACCAGTGGCCCTTTTTCTTTATTATGAAATTATTGAAAAAAAGAGGAAGTGCTTTTTCTATCTTGTTCCTTTGACTGTTTTCATAAAACCTAGCTTTGCTATGTCTTTTCTTCCTTTTTATTTTCTGCTATCAATAAAAAAAGCATCATGGATTTTTAAAGAAAAGCATTTCTTTGCTTGCTCTTTTATTTCCCTGGCCTTCATTTATTTTCAGTATACTTTTTATTACACAGGAGGAAATGGAGTGGAAATTCGGCCATTTGCCGTTTGGAATCATTATAGCCCTTCTCCTTTTCTATCTTATCTCTTGGCAAACTTATTTCCTCTATGTGTCTTCTTTTTCTATAGAAAAAAGAAAGAGCTTCTCATCTTTCAATTAACATCAGCTCTTTTTTGTATTTTATTTGCAGAGAAGATGAATCGGTTTTATGATGGAAATTTCTTCTGGACTTACTTCATGTCTATTTATGTTTTTTTTGTCATTTCATTTAAGGTTTTATTAAGCGAGAAAAGAGACAAAAGGTTCTTTTTTTGTTGCTTTATTTTTACAGGGCATGTGATTACAGGAATACTTTACATAAAGAATTATCTTTCCACTCATCTCTTTATGTAAGGTACAATTTTAATTGTCATCTTTTTTTAATTTTGCTCTAATGGATTAAGTTATTAAGTAGATAATAAGGAGAAGGCCATGATATTTAAATTTTTTTTGATTCTTCATCTTTTATTTTTGTTTCCGTTAAAAGTTTCATGGGGTGTTGAAGGTTGTAGAGAGACTAACCAAGAAATGCACATTGGAATTGATGTCCTTAAGCAAGGAGGATACGTTGTTTTCTTTAGGCATACTGAAAGAAACAGTGCCGCAAGAACTCCTGGTCCCTTATCTGATATCGATAATGATGGGGAGTGCATTGATGGTACTGTTCTGACTGAAAATGGAATTGTCCAATCAGAAATGATAAGAGAAAAAATAAAAAAAGAGAATATTATTATTTCGGACTATATCTCAAGTCCTACTTGCAGAACAAGACAAATGGCATCCATTTTATCAGAGGGCGATGACTTTGAAATTTCTCGCTCATTAATCTATGGGACGATGAGATTCCCTCATGAAATTCCTGCTTTAAGAGAAGAGCTTTATAGGATTTTTGATAGACCTATCCCCGAAGGTAGCAATAGAATATTAACATCTCATGGAAGAGTACTAGATCTTATAGATTTTATAACACCTTGGCTTTGCCAGGGAGATGCCTTGGTATTTAAACCTCTCTCTTTTGGTCATTATAAATTCATTGGAATCATCCGTTTGCGAGAATGGAACTAACTGCTGAGGATAAGTAAATGAAAAAAAGGTGTTCTTGGTTTTTAACATCTTTTTTTCTCTCTTCTCTATATGCCTATGCTGTATATGTTAAGATGTCTTTTGGAAGTGATTTTAATAGACATGCGATAGTTGCAGAAAGTATGACGAGAGGAGGAGATGCCCCCCCTCATTTTCTTTATCAGATAGTTTTTATTTTGATGAATTGGATAACTTCGGCTTCACCAGTAGTGAATTCAATGCTTGTTATATTTTTGATTGTTTTCATTACCTCTTATTTTCTTTTTTATTTTTTATCAAAAGAAAATTCGTCCACAGTTAATAAGAAAATGGTTTATTTCGTTTTTTTTATTTTAATATCACATCCCGTTACATTGCTGTTTTTTTTTGATAATCATCTTTATTATGGATACTTCACTTCTAATGTTTATCACAATCCCTCTATCATTTTACTTAAACCTATTGCTCTTGTTAATTTTTTTCTTGTCTGTCAATTTTTAGAAAAACCAGTATTAAAAAAAATAGGCCGTAAAAATATTTTTCTTATTGTTCTGACAACAATATTGAGTATCATTACAAAACCAAATTATTCCATTGCCCTGCTCCCTGTTGTCTTTTTAATCTTGCTCTATTCAACAAAAAAAAAGAAAGAAAATTTTAAGCGATGGTATTTGGTAAGTCTTCTTATCTTTATTCCCTCAGGGTTAATTCTAATCTGGCAGTACATGGGGTTCTATTCAGGAGGAAGTAAAAACTCTCTAGGTATTGCACCTTTTCAAATTTATCTCTACTTTTCTCAATTATGGACTGTTTTTCCCAAGCTTCTTTTATCTATTCTGTTTCCTCTCTCAATGCTATGTTTCTATGGAAAAGAGATGATGGGAAATATGAAGGTGAAAGTAAGTTCTTTTATGTTTTTACTCTCTATTCTTTATGCCTATCTTCTTTATGATCGTGTTGGCCAGGGAGAAAGTGGAGCAGGGAACTTTTGGTGGTCAGTTCAAATATCTTATTTTCTTCTTCTTTTTTCTTGCCTTTCCTTTTTCTTGAAAAAAAACTCACAAGAAGAGAAGAGAAAAAAAAGATATATTCTATTTTTTATAATAGGGATTCATTTTATATCGGGAATTTTTTGGTATATATCAAATATTATACCTTATTACTGGAGTCCTTAATTGCAATATTTAGAGGAAAATAAAAAAAGAATTATTTTCAGTTTTATCTTTTCTCTTGCACCCTTATTGCTTTCTTTTTTTATTTTTTCTTTTTACTTCGATCCTTCTTATTTTCAACCATATTACTCCGATGAGGTGCACTATTGGAATGAAATAAGAAATTTCTATCATGCTGGTTTTAGAAGTGGATATACAGTTATCAATGAACAGAAGTCCCTTGTTCCCTTTTTCACTTTTGGTCCTCATGGTCCTTTTTTCCCCATGATAGGAGCATTTATGATGCTTCTCTGGGGAGAGCATTATACTCTTCCTCTCTTTTTTAATGCTCTATTTTCTTTCTTATCGCTTTTTACTTTTAACTTCATTGTTCTAAAAAATAATTTTCTTAAAATGTTTATATTCTCCTTCTTTCTTTTGAGTTTTTGGCCTTTTTATAATTTCATGTTCTCTTTAATGCAGGAATCCCTTAATTATAGTATTAGTATTTTGATATCCGTGGCCATTTTTTATCTGCGAGAGAAAAGAAAGATCCCTTTTTGGATTTTCTCTTTTGTCTCGACAATGCTGAGGGCCTCATGGGGGGTTATCTGTTTTGCTCTTCTTTTCCTTAAAGACAAAAAAGTTATTTTAATATTTTTGTTTTCTTTACTTTGGATGAAGTTTATTTTGCCGCCTTACAGTAGAATAACTCCTTTTAATAAGTTGATAGCATTTATCCTGGGTCCTTCTTTTGCTAGTTGGAATGATTTTTTCTTTATATTTTTAAATAATATAAAAAAATACTTTTTTCTTTATAAGGGAAGTGAGATTATCCCCTTTTTTTTCAGAATAGAGCTGCTGATCGTTTTTTTTTACGCCCTTCTTTTTGATAAAAAAAATTTTTTTAGAAGAGAGTCTTTGATGATTTTGTCTTTATCATTGGGGATGCTGCTGTTTTTATATGAGGTTGGAGGATGGAGGGACCTGAGGTTCTTAGCACCGTCTCTTGTCTTGTCACTTGCTCTTTTGATTGCAGGAGGAAAAAAGAATGCTTTTTTTCTTTTTATTGTAGCAGCTCAGTTTTTGTCGGCCTTTTACTTTTTACCATTTTCCCATCAAATTAAAAAAAATAACTTTTTAAAAGAAAGTGATCATCTTTTAGAAATAAGAAAGAAAATAGTGTTTGATCCATTAAAAGAGAGATGGTGTAACACCCTTTTAATTAATACCCCAGATGAAGAGCTAATGGGAGAAATAATGAAAAATGTTCCTAGTGGAATAGGGGTATCTGTCTTGCACCTTATCGATAATGTTGAAGTTAGTCTTCCTTTTAAGTCTGGTTACTTGTTTTTGAATAGTTGGTCTATTGGCGAGCTTCATAAACGAGGGTATTATCCTAGACTAAAAAAAATAGAATCTTTTGCTTCTGGAGTGTTTTATGAAAACAGAGATTCCTCTTGTTTTAGAAAAAAATAAAAACTTTATATTTTTTTTATCTCTATCACTTTTATGGATGATTTTGTTGTATTTTTTTGACTTTAAATTTGACATGAGTCTTTGGGATGAAGGTTTCCTTTGGTATGGGACACAGAGAGTCTTTTTGAGTGAAGCGCCTATGAGAGATTTTATGTCTTATGACCCAGGGAGATATTATTTTATTTCCTTGATTATGCAGTTAGTAGGAAATAGCAGCTTTTATTCATTTCGTTTTGCAATATACATTCTTCATTTTATTGGAATTGTTTTAACTTATTTTTTAATTCCCTCTGTTGCTCGTAGTAAAAAAATCCTTTTCCTTCTTGTTTTTATTGTTGTTTGTTGGATGAATCCAAGACATAAAATATTTGATATAACAGTTTCGCTTGCAAGTATATTGATGTTGAAAACATTTCTTTTAAGACCATTGAAAAGATGTTTTTTTGTTGGTTTTTTTTCATCAATTTTATTAATTTGTGGAAAAAATCACTTTGTTTATTTTCTACCCTCTCTTTTTTTATCATTGATATTTCTTCGTTTTTTTTTAAGAGAGAGACAAGTCTTTTTGGCGAGATCTTTCTTTGATTTTTTTCTAGGATTTTTGACAGGTCTTCTTCCTTTAATTTTTTTGTCTTTTCTTAAAGAAGGTTTTCTTTATGCTTACATAGAATCTTTCATACAAATAATAGGTCTTGGAGAAACAAATCTTTCACGGCCAATTCCAACTCCTTGGTCTCTCAATTGGAACTATCTTTCAAGGCAAGATTTTTTTCAAAAGTCTCATTTTTTTCTCGTTAGTCTTTTTTATATTTCTCTTCCTTTCTTTTCTCTTTTTTTATTTGGTTTTCTAATAAAAAAGGCAAGAAGTATGAAAAGAGAGGAGAGCTCTCTTTTGTTTTCTTCTTTTTTGATTTCCTTTTTTTATTTACATCATGCTTATTCGAGGGCCGACTTTCCACACTTGTCGCAGTCTGTTATTCCTTTGATTCTAGGTCTTCTTTTTTTTATTGAAACAAATAGCATGATTAAGCGTAAGCTAATCTATGTAGTATCAATATGTGTTATAAGTTTCTTGACTGTTGTTTCAGTAAAACCTTTTTATCAATGTCTTATTTATAAAAATTGTCAAAAAGTTCAAATTTCAGGAAGTGAAATTGAAGTTCCTCTTTCTGTTGCAGAAGATGTAAATCTTCTTTATGAGTTGGATAGTAAATATGGAAAAGAAGGAAAGGGATTGTTTTTGCCTTTTATGCCTGGTGCTTATGCTGTTTTAAATCAAAAAATTCCTGTTTGGGCCTTCTATGCTCTATGGCCTAGAAGTGATGATTTTCAACGTCGAGAAATTCAAAGGATAAAAGAGAGCAATGTTGCTTATGTCCTTTTATCGAAAGGAAAAATAACAACGAAGGCAGGGTATTTTTTTATAAAAGATAATAAGTTAATTTATGAATATATTATTAATAATTTTGTTTTAAGCAGTATAGAGAATGATAAATATTATCTTTATTTGCGAAAATAAAAAATTAGTTTGAGCAAGTTGTAATAATATGAGTATAGGGAATATTCAATAAATCATCTCTTATGTCATAAGAATGATTTTTAAAATATCCTTTAAATAGTTGAATGTAATCATTTTCTTTTCTTATGAATTGTCCTCTGTCTTTTTTGATAATATAGCGAGAGATAAATGATTGAGATTCTGTAAGAACATTATCAATAACAATAAGTCTTCCTTCTTTTGTTAGGATATTTTTTGAAGTATGATGAAGAAAAGAAGATACTTTTTCATTGTCAATATGGTGAAAAACTCCTAAAACTAAAATGAGATCATATTTTTTTGTAATATCATTTTTCACTTCATCAATATCTTTTTTAAAGAAGTGAGTGTTCTTCCTGTTAATATGTTTTTTTCTTGAATGCTCTATGTAGTAAGAGTCATAATCAACTCCATCATAAGGACAGCTATTTGGTAGAAAATCAATGATATTTGCAGTCCCACAACCAACATCTAAAATACAATCACTTTCTTTTGCCATAATATAGTCTTGGCATAGTTTTTTTAGAATTTTATCCCGTCCTACTAAGTGTTGAAAGCCATTATAGAAAAATGGTTTTTGCAGTAAAATTTCCTTCATTTCGGACCTTCTTTTTTTTGATAAAATGACATATTTTTTTCTTTAAGAAACGACATACTTTTTTTAAACCTCTCCTTGCTAACATGACCTTTATAGTGAAAAGGCATATTCTTGAAAGAATCGGTGAATGAATTATTTATCAGTATTTCTTTTGTCTTCATCTCATCATAGATGAGTCCACCTTTTTTTGCCCAATTGTGTTCATTGAGGATGCAAATAGAAATAAAGTAAGAAATATAAATAATAGGATTAATAGTTTTGAATATTTTGTAATGCTTGAGATTGTTTAAGGCCATAAAAAGGGCCAAGCTTCCTACTAAATGAATGCTTGCATAGCGCGGACTCATGGCCATGAAAATTTGCTTTTCATCATAGACTCGATAAAGACAAATTGCTGCATTGAATAATAGAGCAAGGGTCATAAAAGAAAAGGAGAGAATATTTTTCTCTTTATCTTTTTCTTTTAAATTTAAAGCAAAGACAATAAAGGTAAAAAAGAAGCTTATATAAGAAAGTTTTTTTATTATTTCAATATCGACACTATATTTTTCAAGTAATAGATTAACAGGCATTACGCAATGCAGAGTAAAGATACTAATAAGTTGAAAATAATAAGAGAAAAATTTATTAATGCTCATTGTTAGATTTGTTACAGGAGGGTGAATGAAAAATCTAAAAATTAATTCGCCTATTACAAGAGAAAAGAAGAGAGAGAAGATAAATTCTTTTTTTTCTTTTAAATAAATCAATGTAAAAATAATAGAAATAATAGCGAGGGTGGCAAAATTTTTATTTAACAAAATAAAAAGAAGAGGAATTGCAAAAGAAGAAAAGAGGCGTTTGTTTTTTGTTTTTACAAAATAAATCAGAATAGCTAAATAGATAAAAATATTGAGAAAGCTAATGGTACTTAGAGACCAGGTATAGATTACAATGTTAGGTATGTGAAAAATGGCCCCCATGATAATAAGAGCAAGGCCCCAGTGAGCATATTTTTTTAAGTATTGAGAATCGATAAGTTGGTAGATGAATATGAGCGAAAGCGCACAGAAGATTGCTTCGGCCTTAAAGTTGAGAGAAAAAAGAAGAGAGTTGAGGATAAACAATAGGGCCGATAAGGCATAGGGGTGAGTTCCATCACTCCAAAGATTAGCAAGGCTGAAATTTTCATAAAAGGGCATAAGATAGATTTCTATGTAGTCCCACTGATTTCCCTTGGGTATATTGGGACAGGCCAAATAGATGAAGTAAATGACGTTGGCCATAAGAAGAGAGATTAGGCTGAATTTTATTTTTGAACTCATGGGTGACCTGTTGTGAATTAAATGATTGTTAAATTTTACTTTGAATTATACTATCTATCAATTATAAATTTGTTAAATATCATGGAAGAATAGCGTGGTTTTTAGTTCGAATATTTTCATTTATTTCTTTCTCCCTTTAGTTTTGTTTTTCCTTTTCTTACTAAAAAAGATCTCTCCTAAAGGAAGTAATTTAAGAAATATTTCAATTCTTTTCTTCAGTTTATTCTTCTATTTTTTTGGGGAAGGAATGCTTCTCTTTTTAATGATCTTTTCTATTTTTTTTAATTTCATCTTTGTTGAATTAATGTTGAGATGGAAAAAAATGAGAAAAGAAATACTTTTTTTTTCTGTTTTTTTTAACTTAGCTGTTTTGTTCTATTATAAATATGCAAACTTTATTGTAAGTGAATTTAATGCTCTATTTAAAACAAATATTTCTCTTGCTGAAGGGGTTCTTCTACCGATAGGTATTAGTTATTTTATTTTTCAAGGCATGAGTTATGTGATTGATATGTATCATAGAATTAAGCTAGGCAGGGATGTTGAAAATTCCTTTATTAAGATGTCGGGGTATGTTTCTATGTTTCCCCAGTTAGTTGCCGGTCCTATCGTTCGCTATGAAGATATTGAAGAGGACTTTAATGTTTTTCATTATAATTTTGAAAATATTCAAGAGGGATTTAGTCGTTTTATTATAGGTCTTGGGAAAAAAGTTCTTATTGCCAACCAAGTTTCATCTTTTGTAGACGAGGCATTTCTTGATCTATCGATTATAGAAGGAAGTTTCCTGTCAACTTGGATTCTTATGCTCTCTTATACGATGCAAATTTATTTTGATTTTTCAGGGTATTCAGATATGGCCATCGGATTAGGAAGAATGATTGGCTTTCAATTTAATGAAAATTTTTTATCACCTTATCGATCATCTTCTATTCAAGATTTTTGGAGAAGATGGCATATTTCACTTTCTACATGGTTTCGAGATTATCTCTATATTCCCTTGGGGGGGAATCAAAAAGGGCAAGGGCGTTCATTTTTAAATTTATGGATTGTCTTTTTTCTTTGCGGACTTTGGCACGGAGCTAGTTGGAATTTTGTTTTATGGGGAGGATACCATGGGTCTTTTTTGGTTTTGGAGAAGTTGTTTTTACATAAATATTTAAAAAAAATTAGCTCTTTTAGTAATCTTTATTCTTTTGTTGTTGTCCTTTTGGGATGGGTTCTTTTTAGGAGCGAGAATTTAAAAGAGGCAATGATTGTTTATAGAAATCTTTTTGATTTAAGAGGGTTTGATTTTGTAGCTGAGATCGGAAACTCTCATCTCTTTTTTCTTGCCATAGCATTATGTCTTTCTCTTTTTGTCTCAATGAGGATACAGGTCTTTTTCCAAAAAAGTCCTGTGTTTTTGTTTTTTGTTTTTGTTTTATCGATGATATTTTTATCTACAAACTCCTACAACCCTTTTATTTACTTTAGATTTTGATTATGAATAAGTTTTTAATTGTACTTTTTTTTATTTTTTCTTTTTTTGAAATATCTTCTTTTTTTATAAATTTTAAGAAAGAAGATTTTTCTCTTACAGAGGGGCGAAAACTTTATAAAGTAAAAGGTGTTTCCTTGGATAGGATTTTAGATAAAAATTTTTTTATCGACATTGAAAAACAGTTTAACGATGGTCTTTCTTTGAGGATTCCCTTTACCAAAGCTCTCAATAGTTTCTACTTTTATTTTTTCAAGGAATCTCGTGTAAAGGAAGTGCATATTGGGAGAAATAATTGGTTCTATTTTTTGTCAGGAACCAATTTGGCCATTTATCACAACCTTTATAGTGATGAAAAAATAAATGATTTCAAAGAGGGAATTATTCGTTTGCAGAAATTTTTCAAAGGGAAGGGCAAACAAGTGTATTTCTTGTTTATTCCTTCTAAGATAAATATGCATAGCGAAAACGTTTTATTGAAGAAGAAAAAAGAAGGATTCTTTTTAAGGGAGTTTGAATTATTACTAAAAAAAGAAGACGTTAATAATATCTCTGTCCTAGATGACTTTTCTGAAAGTAATGAGAGGTTGTATTTTAAAAGAGACTCCCATTGGAATGACAAAGGTGCCTATATCGCTTATTTGAATTTAATGAAGAAGATTCAGGAAGAAAATGATGGTTTTGAAATTGAGAAAGATTTCGAAGTAGGGAGGCAAAACTATAATCCAGACTTAGTTAGAATGATTAATATTTATGGTGATTGGAGTGAGTCTTTTTCGACTTATTTTAACAGGAGAAGTATTCATCAGAGTAGAATATCAAATGATGGTAATTTTTCTTATGAGAAATATACTTATGATCATTCTTTAAATAAGAAGACAGTATCTCTCGTAAGAGATTCTTATGGAATTAATTTACTTAAATTTCTTCCAAGTTCTTTTAATGTTGTTAAGTCTTACATGAGTGATGATATGAGAGATTGTGACTTTTTTCGACAACAATCTTTATTAGATTCAGATATTATTATTTTTATTTTAGTAGAAAGAGGCATAGTGAAGTTTGATGCTGTTAGAGCATGCTTTCCTGGTTACGATCAAGGAAGGCCTTGAACTTCAAATCAATAAGCCCTGTGTGATTTGTTCTCTTTGAATTGACAACTTTTACCATTAAAGCATCGATTATACGATGTATGTAGAACTCCTGTTTATTGAGCGGCATTTCAATGATGCCTGCATTAAAAAAATAAAACCCCTTTGAAACAAGGCATTCGAACTGATGAACAAAGGTTACTTTTTCATTTTTTTTGAAATCATATATTGTCGAACTGTCAGGCATACCACAGCCAGAAATATCTATTCCTGTTAAGTTTTTAATCATCATTCCAAAGCGAATGTTTTGACAGTCTTCATGGAAAATAACATCAAAGCAGTATTGATATTGCTCTCTTACGTGAAGAATATTAACATTTTTTCCATTTTTGTCTTTGATATAAGCATTTAGGATTTGTGCTTTTGTAAAGGGGTATTCAAACCTTGTCTTGCTTACAAGACCTGCATCATAATCATCGATATTATAAGAATCTTTTTTTTCTGTAGTATGAGAAGAGAAAAAAGGTTCTTCTTCTTTTGGTTGAGTTGCAGAATTATCAGTGGTGTTGTTAAGCAAGAGAGAGTGGTAGAGAGAGACTATTTTCTTGGGACTTTCATCCGCAACGAGTTCTCCTTGATTTAGCAAAATGGCCCGAGAGCATAATTGAGGGATAATGCTTGTATTATGAGTAACAAAAAGAATTGTCTTTCCTTGTTTTTGAAAATTAAGAATTTTATCATAGCATTTTTTCTGAAATGCTTCATCGCCAACAGCAAGTGCTTCATCGATAATAAGAATATCTGGGTCGACATGGATGGCCATTGAAAAGGCCAAACGAACATACATTCCACTTGAATATGATTTTATGGGAGCATATATAAAATTTCCCAACTCTGAAAAATTAATTATACTCTCTTTCTTCTCTTCAATTTCTTTCCTAGAGAGCCCCCAAAGTGTGCCTTTAAACTCTATGTTTTCAATACCACTAAGGTTGGGGTTAAGCCCTGCCCCTAGCTCTAGAAGAGAGGAGATTTTTCCTTGGGTGGTTACTTTTCCTGTCGAAGGAGATATAACCCCTGTTATGATTTTTAAAAGAGTGGACTTTCCAGATCCATTTTTACCAACGATTCCAAGAGTTTCGCCTTTTTTTATGTCAAATGAAATATTATTGAGTGCATGAAATTTTTGGTGAAGGTTTTTTTTTCCAAAAGAGAAAGATTCTTTGAATCTATTTTTTTTTGAATCATACATTTTATATGTTTTTGATATGTTTTGAACTTTAATTGTTATATCAGGCATATTTAATTAATCCATATGGTTGAGTGAGGTGTTTCACTCATATTGGGGCCAGGTTCAACAGTATAATAATAAGTTGCGATAGATTTTCTTGTTCTGTTGGTAGGACATGAGAGTGGAAGAGGATGTCCGTGGTAAGAGTTAGAGCTAGTACTAAAGATGACACATCTATTAAAAAGGGGAAGAACTTTTTTGTGACATGTTTTTGTAGAGTGATCCCACAACTCAAGATGCCCACCATAGTTATCCTCCCATTTTTTATTTAAATAAAGAAGGACATTAATTCTTCTGTAAAGGTGTCTTTTTTTATCAAAATTAAAGTCTACATGAATATCAAGTTTTCCTTTTGGTAAAGTTTGATGAAAAGCGGCCCCTTTAAAATGGGGGTCAGGAATAAGTCCTCTTATTTTTGTCAGTTGTTCAAGAAAGTCAATGAAGTGAATTCCGTTGAGTTCATTGAGAAAGTGAACGAGGTCAGATCTTATATTTTTAAACTTTTTGTCCTGCGTCCTTCCAATTTTTAAACTTTGGTGATCATTGTCTTGCATAGCAAAACTTTGCTCGTCTTTTGATGGGAAGTGTTTCTCTAAATGATTGGCAATGTTTAAAGGGAGGAAATTATCGATTATTATATGGGGAAAGGGCAGATTATTGAGATATTCATTTTGATATTTGTGAGCAAACGAAAGTAGCCTCTCGTTGTCAATACTTAAATTTTTTTTATAAAGATTTAGCATTTGTCATCCATTTGAGACTCATTATTATTCATTAGATAATTATTCAAATATGCTCACATATTAAATTTACTTTGTAAGTAAAAAATTATTCTCTTTCTTCTCCCTTGTTTTCAGTTGAAACCACTACAGTCTGCCCCACCACCGGCGTATCGACCTGAAGTTCGTTGGAAATTTTGCGACGCGTACTTAAATGGACAACACCCACAAGGAAGAAAAGAGTGCAATAAATTCCCGTTGAGGCCGGAAGAAAGTTTGTTCCAAGATACTTCATTAAAAGACCTGAGAGCCCAGGGCCAATAATAGATCCTAGTCCATAGACAATCATCAAATAACTGGTGAGTTTGACAATTTTGTCGGCATGATAGCGGTCACAGACTTGCGCCATACTAATGGGATAAAGAGAAAAAGAAAGACCTCCCAGAAGCGCAATAAGGATTGGAAACATTAAAGATGTAGGGGGTGTTTGCTCTAGCTGAAAAAAGAGAATGCCCGAAGTAAAACTCAAAATAAGTAAAATCGTACGACGATCATATTTATCAGAGAGTTTGCCAAAAAGAACCTGAAGCAGTGCCCCAGCTCCGATAAAAAGGGCCATATAATAAGGAACTGAGAGATTTTTTTCTGCAAAATAAATAGGAAAGAGCGAGTAGACATTACTGAGAATCATTCCCGAAATCAGGAGGCCTGTTAGACCAAAGAAGGCGTCTTGGATAAGACCCTTAGCGTTAATAGGTTCGAGGATTTCTGTGGCCGGCGCCTGGCGGAACGTAAGGGCGACGGGAATATTGGCCAAAGACAAAAAGAAGAGAACCGATAAATAAGGGGCCAGACTTCCTACATCATAAGTAAGGAGCAGAAATTGACCAACGGCAATTCCCGTATAAAGAGAAATCATATAATAAGAAAGTGCTCGGCCACGCATATCAGGTCCACCCGCTAGCATGAGCCAGCTTTCAATAATAAGATAAATGGCCGAAATAGAAAGGCCCGCTAAAAAGCGCATGGGAACAAGAACCCACAGACCCGGAACCAGCGCCTGTAAGGCCACCGCTGCCGCATAGGCAGAACAACAGGCAATAAAAGAGCGAATGGCGCCAACTTTATGCATAAAGCGTTCAATACAAAAAGGTCCTAAAAGAAGACCAAAAAAATAAATAGAGTGAATGAGACCCTGCACTTCAATAGGAACAGAATTTCCCTCCATTTCTAAGGCCACAAAGGTATTGAAAGGACCGTGGGCCAGCATGAGAAGAAAAATGCTGAGAAGAGGCGAGTAGAGAGAGTATTGGGGAGAAAAAGACATGAAGTTCCTTAAGACATTTTTTCCATAATAATCTTAATTATAAAAAAATGACATTTTTTTCTCCTTTAATAAATCAATACTTTTTTTAATGTTGCTCTTAGGATTATGACCGACATATTCAAAGGGAATGGTATCTAAATTTTCTTCCTTGATTTGCCTAATAATATTTAATTGCTGTATTTTTAATGTTTTGGCGTATCCCCAACTTCTATAATTTTCCTTGAGAAGAAAGAATAGCATAAGACTGATAAGGCCATATTGGAAAAGGCGGTTGGGCTTTCTTTTTGTTTGTAGAATATTTTTAATTAAAAGGGACAATATAGCGGCAGACCCTATTAGGTGGAGTTGGATATAGCGAGGAGTTAGGGGCATGAGGCCAGAACTATCTGCATGACCTTCTCGGAAGAACCAAAGACTAATATTAAAATAAAGTAAAAATAAAAGAAGAATAATTTCACCTGAGATAT
>NODE-140-length-25422-cov-4.75614_pt1 | contig 25422 bp, 25 predicted proteins | sample MGYA00139097_ERZ477577 | MGnify/ENA metagenome assembly ERZ477577
GGAATTCCGCACAAACCGTCTATTCCGGTGCCTCTTGAAAGATTGATAAAAAAGGTTTCAAGATTATCATCGGCATGATGTGCAGTGAGTAAATAGTCATATCCTTTTTCCTTCAACAAGTCTTCAAACCAACTGTATCGAAGCTCCCGAGCGGCCATCTGAATAGAGCATTTATGCGCTGATGCATATTCTGCGGTATCAAATTGAATGACGTGAACAGGAGTACCATACTTCTTGGCTTTCAAACGAACAAAAGCTTCATCGGCATCGGAATCTTTACCCCTTAACTTAAAATTGCAATGAGCGAGATGCAGCTCTGAATCGGTTTTTGATAACAGGTCCAATAAAACCACACTATCAATTCCACCTGATATGGCAAGAAGTAATTTTTTATTTTCCATTTCTGGAAAGTTTTCGTCCAAATGTATTTTAAACCGTTTGTACAAAGGCGCCTGATTGAATGTTAACTGTGCAAAGTTATGCTATTTAACAAGAGGAATAAAAAAAGTCCTTAGCAAACAGGATGAGTTCGTTAAGGACTTAGTATAGGGTTGAAATTCTTAATTCTTTACCAATAAATTTTTATTGATTTCCAGCTCCGAAAGTACCGTTAGCGCCTCTTCCATATAGATATCTTTTTTCAAATTTTTATGCCATATTTCACGTTTTTTGGCTAAAATTGAATCCTTCTCCATCAATGGTAATTCATATTTTGGAGAATTAAATGTCAAATTACTTTCATATAAGGCAATATCACCAAAGGCTTCACTTTCTTTTTCTCTTTGTTCTATATCGTTTTTGAACTTCTCGTAGTTGAGTTGTATCAAAGTTTTATCACGACCTTGTTTTAACCATTTTGCATTATCATCAATGATGATAAAATGAGGATTGTCAGCAATTCTTTTTTTGCTCTCATTTATAACCTCATGAAAATTAGCATAGACATTTACAGGTGTATATTCTGCAGGTTCTATTTTATCCCAGCTTAACGGATTTTTTTCATCCCGTTCACCAATTTCGAAATAGGTGTATTTATCTGGCATAGCGATATCACTTACGACCCCTTTCAATTGGGTTGAACCTCCATTGATTCTATAGAATTTCTGAATGGTCATTTTTAAAGCACCCAAATCTTTTTCGTATTTGAAGTAATTGTTCAATGGCAATACATTTTGAACTGTTCCTTTTCCAAACGACTGTTTACTTCCTATAATGACTGCTCTGTTGTAATCTTGCATGGCCGCTGCAAAAATTTCTGAGGCAGAGGCACTTAATTCATTGACCAACACAACTAACGGACCATCCCACTGAATTCTTTTATCCTTATCGGATCTGATATTCGGGTTTTCACCTCTATACTTCACCTGAACTACCGGGCCATCACTTATAAAAAGGCCTGCAATTTCAATGGCCGTTTTTAAAGATCCTCCACCGTTATTTCTAAGGTCAATTAAAAGACCTTCTACATTTTCTTCTTTTAATCGAGCAATTTCCTGCTCCATATCCGTAGCAGAATTTCTAAAATTTCTTTCGTTGAAATCGATGTAAAACTTAGGAAGATTGATTACTCCGAATTTACGTTGGTCAACATCAACAACAGTTGATTTCACAAAGGTTTCTTCTAGTTCAACAATATCTCTTATAATTGAAATCACATGAACCGAACCGTCAATTTTCTTTACGGTTAACCTAACTTCTGTTCCTTTTTTACCTTTTATATATTCAATTGCATCGTCCAGTCTCATACCTACAATATCAACCGGCATTTCATCTGCCTGCCCCACTTTAAGGATAAGATCACCAACTTCCAATTCTCCGCCTCTCCAGGCTGGCCCTCCCGAAATCAGTTCAGCTACTCTTGTATAATCATCTCTTTTTTGAAGTCTTGCACCGATACCTTCAAGCTTCCCTGCCATAGTTTGATCAAAACGTTTTTTGTCTTTTGGCGCAAAGTAATTGGTATGCGGATCAAATTGAATGGTCATGGTATTTATAAAAATGGAAAACCAGTCTGTATCATCCAGTTCTGCCATTACAGTATAGAGATCATCAAGACTTTTTGACGCAGCCTCGCGTGATTCCTTTTCTAGTTCTTCGAATGATTTAATGGTAACCTCTTTTGCTACCTCACCTTCAGTATCTTCTTCAGTTGAAGCAACATTTTTAGTCATTGTTTCTTGAAGTTGAATCTTTTCGTGAAGTCTCGATAAAGTGCTGACCTTTAATTGACTTTGCCAATTTTTTATTAATTCTGACGAAGAAGCAGCATATACTTTTTTATCATAATCAACATCAAAACTGTCTTCTTTGTTAAAATCAAAAGGGTTTTGAAGAATTTCCCTGTAGTAGCCCTGAGATTCCAGAACTCTTTGATCAAACCTTTCCATGACAACATTATAAAAGGAAAGATCCTCACTTTTGATTTGATCGTCTATAAGGTTCTTGTAATTTGAAAACTCATCAATATCACTTTGTAAAAAGAATCTCTTATAAGGATCTAATGCATCAATAAAATCAGTAAATACTTTTTCAGAAAACTCGTCGTCTATTGCGTGAGGTTCATAATGACCTTGTTTAAGAGCATATCTTACAAGGCCAATTAATATTTTATCTTTTTCCGGATCTGGTTTATTTGCTATTTGGAATCCAAATAACATTCCGGCCACAATGATAATGGGAAATATAATTTTATACTTTTTTTTCATAAAGAGGGAAGTTTTTTTCATTTACTCGCTACATAATGGTCTTAACACTGTCACAATATAAACAAAACCGCATTTATTTATTACCTAAATTACGATTTGTCTGACAAATGTCTGCAAAATTCGTCAAAACAGATCACAATACTAGCTATAAATTGGCGATTTGGCTCATAATTAAATGTTAAACATAAATTTCAAACGGTAACCTCAAAAGTTTTATTTTTGTTTTAAATTCTACAATCATGCGAAAACGACCCTTGATCCTGGTGACTAATGACGATGGTATTACGGCACCTGGAATTCGAACCTTAATCTCCGTAATGAATGAAATAGGAGATGTAATCGTCATTGCACCCGATAGTCCACAAAGTGGTATGGGTCATGCTATAACTTTGGATTCGACGATTTATTGTGATGCGGTAACCATAGATGAAGGTCCTCAGTTGGAATACAGGTGTTCAGGAACTCCTGCTGATTGCGTTAAGATGGCCATCAGCGAAATTCTCAACAAAAAACCTGACCTTTGTGTCTCTGGTGTAAACCATGGTTCCAACAGTTCTATTAACGTGATCTATTCTGGGACAATGAGTGCGGCTGTGGAAGCTGGAATTGAAGGAATTCCGGCCATTGGTTTTTCCTTACTCGATTATTCCTGGAATGCTCAATTTGATCACCTGAGAGCAGATATAAAAAAAATTGCAACCAACGTGCTTGAGCGGGGGTTACCTGATGGAGTCGTGCTCAATGTAAATTTTCCTAAAGTTGAAAGCAAGAAATTTAAGGGGATTAAAATATGCCGTCAGGCACGTGCAAACTGGGTGGAAGAGTTTGATAAAAGAGTAAACCCACAGGGAAAAGAGTATTATTGGCTTACCGGAAAGTTCGTCAACCTTGATCCTGGAGAAGATACTGACGTATGGTCATTAAAGAATGGGTATATTGCAGTTGTTCCTGTAGGATTTGATATGACAGCTCATCATTTTCTGCCAGCCTTAAACCAATGGAAATTGTCATGAAAAAAGAAATTTTAATAGGATTTTTAATAGGAATTATCGCCACAGCCTTTGGCTTCTATATCTATGTGGAATTTGTGTCTACTTATAGTTTTGAAGAAACGATCAAGATTCTTAATGAAGGGAACTTATACGGGAAAGTATTAGGTCTTGCGGCTATTCCAAATCTTTTCGTCTTTTTTATTTTCTTAAAAAAGAAACAAGATCTAAGGGCAAGAGGTGTTTTAATAGCCTGTTTTTTTGTAGCCTTTTTAGTTTTACTCAGTAAGTTTTTATAAACTGAATTATGAATAGAAATTAAAGCAATAAAAAGTTGAAATACTATATTATTTCTGGAGAAGCTTCGGGAGACCTGCACGCTTCGAACCTAATGAAAGCCCTAAAAAATGAAGATGCTCATGCAGAATTCAGATTTTGGGGAGGAGATTTAATGCAGCAAGTTGGAGGAACCTTGGTGAAGCATTACAAAGATCTCGCATTTATGGGCTTCGCAGAAGTTTTTATGAATCTGAGAACGATATTAAACAACATCAAGTTTTGTAAAAAGGATTTGCTTGAATACGCACCTGATGCATTGATATTGGTAGATTATCCAGGGTTTAATTTAAGGATAGCTGAGTTCGCAAAGAAAAACAATATTACGGTCCATTATTATATCTCTCCGCAGATTTGGGCCTGGAAAGAAAACCGGATCAAGAAGATCAAAAGAGATGTGGATCAGATGTATGTGATTCTTCCGTTTGAACGGGAATTTTATGAGGACAAACACGATTTCCCCGTTCATTTTGTAGGCCATCCATTACTTGACGCTATCGCAAACAGAACTCCCGTAGACCCTGCTTTTTTTGCAGCTGAAAATGACCTGAGTGACAAACCAATTATAGCTCTTTTACCTGGAAGCAGGAAGCAGGAAATAACAAAGATGTTAGCCATCATGTTAGGCATGGCCCCAAAATTTCCTGATCATCAATTTGTTATAGCTGGTGCACCCGGACAGGATCTATCATTTTATCATAAATTTTTAGCAGATGATAATATTGCCATAGTAGAAAATAAAACTTACGATTTGCTATCTGTTGCTACAGCCGCACTGGTTACTTCCGGAACCGCAACGTTAGAAACAGCACTTTTTAAAGTCCCTGAAGTAGTTTGTTATAAAGGAAATGAACTTTCTTATCAGATTGGGAAACGACTTGTTAATGTGAAGTATATATCACTGGTTAATCTCATTCTGGATAAAGAGGTCGTTACAGAATTGATTCAAGACGATTTTAATGAAACCAAGCTTGAGAACGAATTATTCAAGATCCTTGACCACAAGGGCAGAAAAGACATGTTCAATCAGTATTATGAGCTGGAAAAAGCCTTAGGAGGAAAAGGAGCCAGCGAAAAAACAGCCAAATTGATCATTAAATATTCCTAAACCTTTTATGCCAATAAGCGGGAAAAACAGGAATTGTGCAAAAATAATATGACTATTCGCAAAGTGCTTCAAAGGCATCTTTATAATCTCCAGGAGTACTTCGTATTTTCATAAAAGTTCCCATAGTTAGTTCGGGCCAGTGTAATGCAAGACGGTACCTTCCATGCAACATGGTTGCTTTTTTACCTTCGATAATAATCTCGTATGGCATGGCTGCCAAATGATCTTCTCCAATGATAGGTAGAAATTGCTTTTCACCTTTTTCTTCATCCAAAAAGGCAATTCCAAATACGGCTACTTTCTCATCACTAAACTTAAGACTATATACCATCTGGGTTTCCCCTTTTTGAGACTTCAGATTATTTTCTATGGTTTTTACCCCTTCTTCGAAACTACTAAATTCTTTTAGTTCTACAGGATCAGTGAAATAGGGCATCATCATCTTGTAATGATATTCTCTCAAATCTTCAGCAGTCATGCCACCACCAAATCCTGTATTTTTATTTCCTAAAGGAGATAAAGCTGCCTTTACATCAGATGAAACTTTTATCAATCCTACTCTATGAGTATCATAAGAGTCTCTTAAATAAGCCTGAAACAGATATTCAGGATTGAGATAGCTGATTGTTGTTCCCGGACCATCTGCTTTTAAACCTACTTTCAAGGCTGCAGCCAAAGCACCTCGGTCTTTTACTTTTAAAGAAATTTGCTGCAGGTCTTTTCTTGAGTAAACAATAACTTTTAAGGTCTGGTTATTTTCAGCATTATATTGGCCCAAAATTTCAAAACCAGATGCTTTTAGGGCATCAGTTACCTTTTGTTCGGTTTCATCAAGTGTATTTGGGGATTCACCGACAAGTATATAAGGGTTGAGTTCCTGAGCAGAAATACTCGCAGAAATTAACATAACAAATATTAAGAACGGTATAAGAATTGACTTTTTCATGTAAAAAATGCTTAAAATTGAGTGTAAAATTAATCAAAGCATACGGCTAAAAACCTAACTTATATCATGTTGTGCGATAAGAAAGAAATCTTTTATTGAAGATGATCAAGAGGATTCCTGACCGCATCAACATCCACACAAAAAAAGCAATCCAGATGGCATATAATTTTAAATCAAAATAGTCGCCAATTAGAAGGGCTGGAATAAAGCCGAGGAAAGTAGACGCCAATAAAGTGTTTCTAAGAATCACGGCCTCAGCGAGACCCTTAAATATCCCGTCAAAAACAAAAGCAATTGCGTTGATGGGCTGCATAAGGATCACGATCCAGAAAATGTTGTAAAATAAGGATAAAACATCTTGCTCTTTACTGAACATTACACCAATATCTTTATATAAGATAAAACAAACGCCTCCCATTAGGACCGCTATGATGATGGTATATTTATTCAATTGCTGGCTCAATCTCCAAATTCGTGGATAGTCTTTTTGACCCTTAAACTTTCCAGACATGATATTGCCTACGCTTGCATAGCCATCAATAAAAAAGGCAAAAAAGAGCCATATTTGAAAGGCAATGGTCTGAGCAGCAATATAATGAGCCCCATATTTTGTAGCATAAGCATTGGCCAGATAAAGCGCTATATTCAGAGAAATCGCTCTGATGATCAGATTCATACTTAATGAAAGCAGGCGTTTGATCTCCGGATGCATCGGAAAATAGAACTTTAACGAAAAAGGTGTTTTTTTAAGTAGAAGGATGAGTGATAATAAGGTCATAACTCCCTGAGCAATAACACTGGCCCAGGCCGCTCCCTCTACATGCATTGCAGGGATATAATCTTCAATTCCAAATACCAGAACAAAGTCTAATACGATATTCAATGAGGCACCAACAATACTGATCACCATAGGCCAGAAAGTATTTTGAAGTCCTCTGAAAACACCGAAAACTGAAAACACAAAGAGGGTGAAAGGAAGCCCAATGGCCCGAATTCTGTAATAGGAGACTGATTTTTCAAGGATGATTCCACTAGCATTGTATAATTCAAAAATATGTTCAACAAAAAAAACGGTGATCACATAAATGAACAAACTAAGAGCAACATTAATAGCTATGATCTGAGCCGGGAGTTGGGAAATTTCTTTTAACCGGCCGGCTCCAAAGTATTGGGCGATTACAGCTGAAATCGCAGAGCGAGTCTGTGCAAGAATCCAAACAATCGCCGAAATAAATGATCCGGCTATTCCAACAGCTGCAAGTGCCTCAGTTGGATTAACATTGATATTTCCCACGATTGCCGTATCAGTGATTGATAATAATGGTTCCGCAATACCGGAAATGATAGCAGGAATAGCAAGTTTATTGATTTGCTTAAAAGAGATTTTGGGAACTTTATTCAATGATCTGAATGTTTACTCGGCGAAAATAAAACAATTAATTTGGAAAGTCCTCAGCCTTGATTGATTTAAAGTTTCTTCCTGTGCATTTCTCTATTTCATTGATCCTGGGAATACTTCTCGGTTTTTTTTTGATTTTTCGAAGCCGCTAATAGTCATAGGCATTATGATAGCTGCGGCCTTTCTTCTCAGTTATTTCAAAGCTTTAAACGCTTACCAGCCACCTATTTTATTTGTTTTTTTTTCTGGCTTACTTCTGGTGTTTTATGGGATGTTGATTATTTCCAGAACAAAACCCGAGGGGGATAGAAACCATTATGTGCATCGATATAAATCGGGATCCCTGATCCAGATCAGCGTAGTGGAAGAACTCAAACACAATGACTATTATTTTAAATATAAAGGTGAGATTCAAGGTGTAGATCAAATAAAAACCAGAGGAAATGTATTGATCCGGATCGCTAAGAATGAAAAAAACAGGATGATAAGACTGGATGAAGCACTTTTTACTTTTCAAAGTCTTTCAGAATTAAACGGCCCGATGAATCCAGGAGCTTTCGATTTTAAGCAAGCTATGAAAAGGAAAGGCATCTACCACCAACTAACACTTGATGAGGGCGAATTTATCAGTTGTAAAACGAAAGGGAACAGCCTAAAAACTCAGGCATTGATGCACAGGGATACTATCATTCAATCATTGAGGAAAAAGGAATTCCCCAAAGAAGAATTTTCTGTCATAGAAGCCTTACTCTTGGGAAGGAGACAAGACCTTTCAAACGAAATGGTATTGAACTATCAGAATGCAGGAGCCATGCACCTTCTGGCTATTTCAGGATTGCATATTGGAATTTTACTGATGATTCTAAATACGATATTGAAACCTATTGAGCGATTCAGGCATGGTAAAAAGATCAAATTACTTCTACTGATTACATTTTTATGGTTTTTCGCATTTTTATCAGGACTTTCAGCATCTGTGATCAGGGCAGTTTTGATGTTTACTGTGCTTTCTATTGGCCTGTCTTCAGGTCGCAAAAGCAATTTAAGTCACTATTTATTTACGGCTCTTTTTTTTAGCCTGATCATCAATCCTGAATATTTGTTTGATCTTGGGTTTCAATTGAGTTATACAGCGGTATTATCGATTATTACGATAAGCCCTTTACTGAAATCTTTTTGGAAGCCAAATCATCGGATTCTACGCTATTTTTGGAACCTCCTGATCATCTCTCTTTCAGCTCAGCTAGGAGTTTTACCCTTGAGTTTATATTATTTCCATCAATTTTCGGCTTTGTTTTTTTTAAGCAGCCTTTGTATTATTCCCTTTTTAGGAATTATTTTGGGAATGGGTTATTTGATGATCCTATTAAATCATTTTGATCAATTGCCAGAATTTTATGTAAAAAGTTACATCTGGGTGATCAAAATGATGAATCAGACCATTGAAATTTTAGCAAGCCTAAATGACCTGATCTATCGGGAGGTGTTTTTTACCTTAATACTTTTATTGCTGAGTTATATCATGATCATTTTCTTTATTTCCTGGTTGCAAGACCCATCAGCAAAACGTACAATGGCTTTGCTAATTTCGGCTATCATTTTAATGACAAGTTTGCTTGTTGAAAAAGGGCGGACAGGAACAAGTGCTGCCTTTATCGTTTTTCACCAATATAAACAAAGCCTGGTACTCAAAAGAAGGGGCAATAGCGCGAAAACTTACCGAAGTTCAGGAGATAAGGACGCTAAAAAGGATCGCTTATTAAGAGACTATAAGTTAGAACATATGACACTTAAATTTGAAGAACCCCATAAGATGAAGCATTTTTTCAGCATAGGAGATAAGCGTGTCATGGTTCTCGATCATCAAGCCATAAAAACAGATTTTGGATTTAAGCCGGATGTTATCATCTTGATGAATTCACCAAAAGTAAACCTGGAAAGATTACTTAAGAAAGTACATCCTAAAATAATTGTAGCCGATGGTTCGAACTATTTCTCCTACAAGCTACTTTGGCAAAGGACAGCAGAAAAACACAAAATAATTTTTCACGACACTACTAAAACGGGAGCTTTTACCATGTGAAACCCAACATAGGCCTCCAACAATTTTATGTATATTTGGGCGTTTAAAAGGAAAAACACATTCATGAAGATTATTGTACCCATGGCCGGGATTGGTTCAAGACTAAGGCCACATACCCTAACTATTCCGAAACCCTTGACCTTAATTGCAGGAAAGCCGATCGTTCAAAGATTGGTTGAAGATATTGTAAAGGTTGTTGATCAGAAAGTGGAGGAGATTGCTTTTGTCATCGGACCTTCTTTTCCTAAGGATACGGAAGAAAAACTTATGGATATAGCCCATAGCCTCGGAGCTGTAGGTAAAGTATCTGTTCAGGAGGTTGCTTTGGGAACGGCCCATGCCATTCAATGCGCTAAAGATTCATTGGAAGGCCCATGTGTGGTTGCCTTTGCCGATACCTTGTTCAAAGCTGATTTCACACTTGACGGAGAAACAGATGGTGCCATCTGGGTAAAACAGGTGGAAGAGCCAAGCGCTTATGGGGTTGTAAAACTTCAGGATGGCCTAATCACTGATTTTGTAGAAAAACCGGACGAATTTATTTCTGATCTGGCAATTATAGGGATCTATTATTTTAAAAATGGAGAGATTCTTAGAGAGGAAATACAATATCTGTTGGACAATGATATCAAAGACAAAGGTGAATACCAATTGACCAATGCGCTTGAACATATGAAGCAGAAAGGTCTGAAATTTGTGCCTGGTCAAGTGAATGAATGGATGGATTGTGGGAACAAGGAAATTACCATTGATACCAATTCTAAAATATTGCAATTTGCGTTAAAGGATCATGAAAATTTAATCTCAAAAAATGTATCTCTTGAGAATTCAAAGATTGTCGAACCATGTTATATTGGTGATAATGTGACACTTAAAAATACCACAATTGGCCCAAATGTTTCTTTAGGAGATGATAGTGTCGTAGAAAATTCGCATATTACAAACTCTTTGATACAAACCAATTCGACGATTAAGAATGCAAATTTAACGGAAGCAATGATAGGCAACCATGCATATTTTGACGGGAATTTTAGTGCGATAAGTATAGGAGATTATTCAATATTAAAATAGGATTTGATGAGGTTCTCACGTCATATAACCCTTTTGGTTGGAGCAATTGTCTGCTCCTTTACTGTTATGGGTCAGGAGGACCTAGTCTCAACAGAAGACATGCTGGTTGAGCAACAGCATATTAATTTTCAAACATTCTTTTTTGAGGCGCTTCAGCAAAAGGCAATAGGTAATTATGACAAGGCAGTTTATGCATTGGAAGCCTGTAACAATATTGAGAAAAATAACATAGCGGTTTTATTTGAGCTTTCAAAGAACTATGACTTATTGATCAAATATACAGAAGCAGAGTATTACGTTTTGAAAGGATTGGAAAATGATCCTATGAATTTGTATATGCTCAGGCATTTAAAAGAGATCAAGACCAAACAAAATGATTATTTAGGAGCCATTAAAGTACAGCAAAAAATCATCAGTTTAGAGCCGGAAGAAGAGGCTGATCTGGTAATCCTTTATATTAAATCAGGAGAGATAGAAAGCGCTACAAAGCTTTTAAAAAAATTGGATGATCTAAATAAATTACCAGAGGGGTTGCAAGCCCTGAAGGAATCACTTTTACAAGAATCGGATGGTCCAACTGAAGAAATATTTGAACCAATTATAGTCGATAATCCTAAAAGAAAAGTAGATCTTTTAACAGAAGAATACTCGTTAAATAAGGATTATAATACTTTAAAAATGTTGTTGGAGCAGCAATGGAAAACAAAACAATACCTTGAATTGTTAAAGCATAGTGAAGATGGGATTTCACTTTTTCCTGCCCAACCTTTTTTGTATTTAATGAATGGACGTGCGCTGAATAGTTTAAGAAAAAGTAATGAGGCCTTGGCAGTTTTAGAGGAAGGATTGGATTATATAATTGAGGATAATCAGTTGAAGTCAGCCTTTTATCAAGAATTGAGTCTGAGTTATAAAGCCTTGGGGAATAATAAAATGGCAACTGAATACTACAACAAGGCCATAGAATTGAAAGATAAATAATGCAGAAATTAATTAAAAGCACCATTATTTTACTCATTGTTGTTTTCTCTTTGGCTTCCTGTAAAAGCCGTAAGATCACAGATAAAAGTGTTGATTATTTGCCTGCAAAATCTATTGTGAAAAAGAACCATGAGGCAAGGTTTTCCAGAACTTCGGTTAAAGCCAGCATGCAGATAAAATATAGAGGAAAGGACGAGTTACCCAATATTAATGGGTCTTTAAGAATGATTAAGGACTCTGTTATTTGGCTTAATTTTTCAAAATTGGGCTTTCCAATTGCCAAACTTATCATTACACCTCAAGATGTGAAATTCTATGAAAAGATTGGAAAAACATCTTTTGAAGGAGATTTTAAACTGATCAGTAGCTGGTTGGGGACTGATTTTGATTTTGAAAAAGTTCAAAACCTGTTTTTAGGAGAGGCTTTACTGAATTTGGAATCACAAAAACACCAGGTGACCATTAAGGATGGTAAATATGAATTGCTTTCCAAAAAAAGAAACCCTATTTTTGATATTAAATACGCGATAGATCCGATTCATTTTAAGGTTGTGAAAGAGGAAATCACCCATGCAGAAAAGAATCAAAATTTATCAATATTATACAAGGATTTTAATAAAATTAATGAATCTTTGTTCCCGAAAGGATTTTTAATTACAGCTAAGGCTGATGATATGACAACCATCATAGATGTAAATTATAAGAACGTGCAATTTGATGTCCCTTTGAAATTCCCCTTTGCAATACCAGCTGGTTATAGAAATATTGAACTTGAATGATGTCACTTAGGGCTAACATAACTGATAACAAACATCGACACTACCCATCGATCGATTTTCGGTCTTCCTTTATTTTATTACTATTCATTTGCTTGCTTCCGATTTCTCTTTTAGGGCAGAGCAGACAGGAACTGGAAAAGCAACGCCTTCAGTTGCAAAAGGAAATCAAAGAGATCAACACACTTTTATTTCAGTCTCAGAAAAAAGAAAAAACCTTGTTATCTGACTTGTCCGATCTGGTTCAACGTATTGGGGTGAGAACAAAATTGATCAACACCATCAATGAAGAAACGAATCAGTTAAAAATTGAAATCCAAGAAAATGAACGTCAAGTCCAGTTGTTAGAGGAAAGGTTGGATTATCTTAAAAAGGACTATGCCAATATGGTGGTACAATCTTATAAAAGTAAGACCAAGAATAGTCGTTTAATGTTTCTGCTTTCTTCGGAGAACTTCTTACAAGCTTATAAACGACTGGAGTACCTTAAGCAATTCGCAGCTTACAGGGTCCGTCAGGGAGAAGAGATCAAGGAAGAAACGATTAAACTTCACAACCTGAATGACTATCTGGTTGAACGACGGAATGAAAAAGAAGAGCTACTCGCTATTAACCGTGAGGAAAAAGATAGTATCAGTAAAGAAAAAGCTTCTCGTGAGACTTTGGTGAAATCAGTAAAGAAAAAGGAAAAGAAATACATTACTCAAATAAATAACAAGCAAAAGGAGGAAAAAAAGATTGATGCAAAAATTGAGTCTTTAATTGCCGAAGCCATTGCCAACTCAAATAAGGCGTCCAACGTGAAGAGCTCGGGCTTTGCCCTTACACCTGAGGCTATTGCCTTAGAAAAAGATTTTATATCCAACAAAGGGAAATTACCTTCTCCTGTTGAAAGAGGAGTTATCGTCAGAAGGTATGGCAAACAATCACATCCAACACTTAAAGGCATTACTATTGAAAGTAACGGTGTGTTTTATGCAACTGAAAAGAATGCGAATGCACGTGTCATATTTGATGGAAAGGTTTTGGCTATACAGGTACTACCTGGGAAAAAGAAAGCCGTTTTAGTGCAACACGGGAATTATATTTCTGTGTATAAGAACCTCGATAATGTAACTGTACAAAAAGGAGATCTGGTTTCTACCAAACAGTTGCTGGGAAAAATTCATACCGATAAGACAACAGGAAAAACAATCCTGGCATTTGTCCTTTTCAAAGAAATTCACAGGCAAAACCCAGAGGAATGGGTATATAAGATTTAGATCAAAAGGCACCAGATCATGATTGTCAAAAAGATCATTGAAGAAAGGCTTTCCACAGAGATAGAATCCATAGTCCCGCTTTCAGGGGGAGACATCAATGAAGTATACAAAATCAACTGTACTCTTGGTAAGTTCGTTATAAAACACAATAGCTGTCAGAGATTTCCAAAGATGTTTTATATGGAAGCCAATGGCCTGAATATGCTTCAGGAAGGAGGGCTAAAAACACCCAATGTTATTGACCATTTTGAACATAAAGATGATCAGTTCCTCATCCTCGAATTTATAAAAGAGGAAAAGGCTGAGAATAACTTTTGGATTGAATTTGCGAATAACCTGTCTGCGCTGCATCGTAAAAGCAATGACTTTTTTGGGCTCGATCAGAACAACTATATTGGTTCTCTTGATCAGGAAAATGACCAAATGCCTGCCTGGGAAGAGTTTTTCATATCAAAACGGCTTAAACCTCTGATAAAAATAGCTTTTGACAAAGGGCTTATGACAAGACAGCATTTGCTTGATTTTGATCATTTCTATACGGTATTCCCTGAACTCCTGCCTATCGAATCTCCTTCCTTGCTCCATGGTGATCTTTGGTCCGGAAATTTACTTTGTGGTGCAGGACAGCAAGCTGTATTTATAGATCCTGCTGTTTATTATGGCCACAGAGAAGTAGATATTGCGATGACAAGAATGTTCGGCGGTTTTGATCCTGTTTTTTTGGATCATTATCACAATTGTTTTCCATTGGAAAAAGGTTGGGAGGAAAGAATTTCAATTCACAATCTATATCCTCACCTTGTTCATTTGGTCTTGTTTGGCAAGTCTTATCTGAACGGTATAGAAAAGGTGATTCAGCGGTATAATTGAAATGATTACAGGAAAAGAGCCTTCAATTCAGTAGCATCTTTAGGATCCATCTTTTTAGAAAGCACCAAACTTAACTGCTTTCGTCTTAGAGCACCATCATATCGTTCTTTTTCTAGGTCCGTTTCCGGCACAATTTCGGGCACCTTGACAGGAGTACCTGTTCTATCAACCGCTACAAAGGTATAAATACCTTCATTCACTTTGGTGCGCTCACCTGATTCACGATCTTCCATCCATACATCAACAAAGATCTCCATAGATGAATTAAAAGCTCTGGATACTTTAGATTCAATGGTAAGTACGCTTCCTACAGGAACAGCTTTTGAAAACACAACATGGTTTACCGAAGCTGTAACAGTGATACGCTTGCAATGCCTCCTTGCTGAGATACTTGAGGCACGATCCATTCTTGCGAGCAATTCACCTCCAAAAAGATTGTCCAAAGGATTTGTTTCTCCCGGTAAAACAAGATCGGTCATAATGGTTAAAGATTCACTAGGGGTCTTGCTTTTCATGCTGAAAGGATATTATAACGTTTTTAAAATAAGTTTGTGACACAAAATAGAAAAAGACAGACTAAAACTCCTGAATGAGCAACCAAGAATCTTTAGCCACATTTCTCCTGATCTGAGATAAATTTTCCAGGGCTTCATCTCTTGAAGAGAAACTGCCATAGGAAACAACGGTTAGGTTCCATTTATTGACTCCAAGTATTCTGGCATCATAACCTTCTTGTAATAGCTGATTTACCTTGCGATTGGCATTTTCAGGAAATCTAAAGGCACCGGCAATTACATGAAAATTTTTATTGCTGCTTTCTACTTCCAGGTTCAAAGTAGGTAAGGGTTTGGAAATGACAAAAGTGGCATTCTCGATCTTTTCTTCCATTAGATCTTGTCGCTTTTGTGCTTCAACCATTTGTTTTTCATAGAGGTGTCCTTGATAATATTTCCCGGCAAAACCAATAGCAGACAAGCCGATAACAAAAATTGCAGCGTATTTTAAATAATTCGGGGCTTTTTTCTCAACAATCGGAATAACCTTAGGGGTTTCAATCGCTTTCGCAGTTTTTACGATAGATTCTCTTTCGATCTCACTTCTTACTACGTTTGAAAGACCAAAAGAAGAAGTTAGATAATTGATCTTTTGCTGTGGTTCGAAATGTAATTGATCGCCTGATAAATTAAAGGTTCCCAAACCGTATAAATTCAAGTCCCGGTTTTTTAATTTTTCTCTCCAGGCATCAATTTCAAAGTTTATATAATTTAAGGCGCATTCATAGGAAATATTGTCGACAGAGGCGATATAATTTGCCAGTAAACCATCATTATTTGTCAAATGAGCATTAAAGGTAATCTGCTTGTAGGGAGGGAAAATCGTATGATTTGAACCATCAATTCTCGCTGATTTGTTATTGGTTACGAATCCTCCAAATTTCGGAACTATAACGCATTCGTATCGGTATAATAAATCACTTATGTAATTCGCTAGATTCAATAAATAGGGAGTTTAGTTACACTTAAACAAAACTAAAAAAAAACAATTACCGTTTACATTACCCCTACCATTTTTATTAACAAAAACATGCACAATTAAAAACCAAATTTTTAAGATGGAAAATGATGAATTATTTTATTACCTGGCTTTGCAATCATTAGTTGGAATAGGTCCGGTTAAAGCAAAAAAATTACTGAATCACTTTGGGGGAGCCAAGCAACTGTTTCAAGCAAAGAAAAATGACCTGAAGCGCATTAAGGGTTTAGGGATGGATGTTTTGAATCAACTCAATAATGCTGCTGTTTTCGAAAAAGCGGAAAAGGAAATGCGATTTATAGAAGCCAACAGCATTTTAGCCTTAACACAAGAACACAAGTCCTATCCCGCCAAACTAAAACATTGTCAGGACGCTCCTGTGGTCCTTTTTTCAAAGGGAAATTTTGACATCAACAATAAGAAAATCATCAGTATTGTGGGAACTCGTATGATGACCCCTTATGGAAGTCAATTTTTGAAGGAATTCATAAAGGAAATAAAGAGGTTTGACCCCATCATTGTAAGTGGTCTGGCCTATGGAATAGACATATGTGCTCATAAGGAATCTTTACAAAATGACATTTGCACCATTGGTGTTTTAGCCCATGGACTTGATAGAATTTATCCAAAATCTCATACTGGAATTGCGAAAAAAATGCTTGAAAAAGGAGGTCTTTACACAGAATTCTGGTCTGGTGGATCACCGGTAAAAGAAAATTTTGTAAAAAGAAACAGGATTATTGCAGGATTGTCTGAAGCAACACTGGTGGTTGAATCAGCTAGTAAAGGAGGCTCGCTGATCACTTCAGAACTCGCCTCATCCTATTACAGGGATGTATTTGCCGTGCCCGGAAGGACTACTGATACATTCAGCCAAGGTTGCAACATGTTGATCAAAAGTAATAAAGCGGCAATGATTACCTCTGTGAAGGACCTTGAATATGTATTGGGATGGACTTCGAAACCTTTAAAAAAAAGAGAAGTTCAGAAAACACTTTTTGTTGAAATGAGTGAAGATGAAAAACGGATCTATGATTTTTTGCAGTCATCAGAAAAACGACTTCTTGATCAATTAGCCCTGGAAACCGGATTTAGTGTTCAAAAAGCATTGATGATATTACTTCAATTAGAATTAAAAGGGATGGTCATCAGTCATCCGGGGAAATTTTATCAGGCGGTGTAATGCAGAGATCTTTTTACAAGGAAGTACCCAGTCTTTCAAAATACAACACCACTGCTTCTTTCATCAGTACAGATTGTTCACCCCCTTTTAAAGTGGGTAGTTCATCAAGCACTTTATAATGAGGCCAACCATCATCGTCAAAATAATCAAATTCGTAGTATCCAAAAGGCTCAAGCAACTTACAGATAGAAATATGCATGATATTCAGCTTCTCATCCTTACTGAATTTTTGATACCCTTTTCCCAACTCCTGAATCCCTATAAGGTATATGATGGCATCAAGATCCATTTTTTCACCTCCGCCAAATTTTTCGGAAACACTTTTCTGGATCTCTTCCCATTGCATTTTAATCTTTTCGTCCCTTGCCATATACTTAATTTAAAGGCCAAAAATACTAATAAGGAAACACAATACCCTATAATTTCTTACTTTTGCCAATGCAGACCCAACACATGAAGATGAGACAGAATAAAGGGTGATGGAAAGGTTATGAATCAATAGAGAAACTGATCATAGGACAACTCATAAAACTGCTTAATTCACATTAAATAACCATACAGATGTACAGTAAAATAAAAGATCATTTAGCCAAGGAACTTAGATCAATTAAGGAAGCCGGATTATATAAAAAGGAAAGAATAATTACAAGCTCGCAAGATGCGGTCATTAAGATCTCAACAGGAGAAGAAGTGATTAATTTTTGTGCTAACAATTATCTTGGATTGTCCAATAACCCTGAAGTAATTCAAGCGGCTAAAGACACTATGGATGCGCACGGCTATGGTATGTCTTCTGTAAGGTTTATTTGCGGTACCCAAGACATCCACAAAGAGCTTGAAGCAAGAATAGCAAAGTTTTATAAAACGGAAGACACCATTTTATACGCAGCCGCATTTGATGCAAATGGAGGGGTCTTTGAGCCTTTATTGCAAAAGGAAGATGCCATTATTTCTGATTCTTTGAACCACGCTTCTATTATTGATGGTGTAAGGCTTTGCAAAGCAGCTCGATACCGTTATGAAAATAATAATATGGAGGATCTTGAAAAACAATTGATCGAGGCCAATAAGCAGAAACATCGTTTTAAGATCATTGTCACTGATGGCGTATTTTCTATGGATGGAATTGTGGCTCAACTTGATAAAATTTGTGATCTTGCGGATCAATATGATGCACTTGTGATGGTTGATGAGTGCCATGCTACTGGTTTTATAGGTAAAACAGGAAGAGGTACGGTAGAATTGAAGAATGTGATGGGGCGGGTTGATATCGTAACCGGAACCCTTGGTAAAGCGCTTGGTGGTGCCATGGGAGGATATACAACAGGACCTAAGGAGATCATTGAGATATTAAGACAGAGATCCAGGCCTTATCTCTTTTCCAATTCGTTAGCTCCTGCCATAGTTGGAGCTTCATTAAAAGTATTTGACCTCATAGAGAATGATACCAGTTTAAGAGATAAACTGGAAGAAAACACGAATTACTTCAGGGCTAAAATGGAAGCTGCAGGATTTGATCTGGTAGGAGCTGATGCGGCTATTGTTCCGGTGATGCTCTACGATGCTAAATTATCACAGGATATGGCCAATGCTTTGCTCGAAGAAGGTATTTATGTAATAGGGTTCTTTTTCCCTGTTGTTCCGAAAGGAAAAGCAAGAATAAGGGTACAGTTGAGCGCCGCACATACAAGAGAACACCTGGATAAGGCCATTGCGGCTTTTATTAAGGTAGGAAAGGCACTTAAAGTAATTTAAGGAAGAAAAAAACAATCAGTTAGTATACAATTTGAAACATGAATAAGATAAGAATTACCAAACATTTCGATTTCGAATCGGCCCATGCCTTATATGGCTATGATGGCAAATGTAAAAACATTCACGGGCATAGTTATCACATATATGTGACGGTAATTGGCACACCCATAGAAGATGACAAAAATCCAAAGAACGGTATGGTGATGGACTTTGGCGACCTAAAAGTCATTGTCAAGAGGGAGATCGTATCAAAATTTGATCATGCGGTGGTATTAAATAAAAACTCTCCACACAGGGAGTTGGCTAATACCATCAATGATTACTCTCATAAAGTAGTTTTGGTACCCTATCAGCCTACGAGTGAAAATATGCTGATAGATTTTGCTGAGCGTATTCAAAGTCAACTACCTCAAAATGTTTTACTACATTCGTTAAAATTATATGAAACCGCAAATTCATATGCTGAATGGTTTGCCAGTGATCAAAAATAGTTGATGCTTACCATTTGAAAATGAAATCTACGAATGAATAGTGATCCAAAGAAAATATATTTTGCCTCAGACCAGCATTTTGGTATACCCGATGCTGCAAGCAGTAAGTTAAGGGAGAAAAAATTCATCTCCTGGTTAGACGAGGTAAAATCGGATGCCAAAGCCATCTTTTTATTGGGGGATCTTTTCGATTTCTGGTTTGAATATAAAACAGTAGTTCCAAAAGGTTTTATAAGGGTTTTGGGAAAAATTGCCGAACTTAAAGATAGCGGAATCCCCATTTATTTTTTTGTAGGGAATCACGATCTATGGATGATTGATTATTTTGAAACAGAATTGGGAATACCCGTTTATCGTCATGCCAAAGAATTTGTATTTGATGAAAAGACTTTTCTTATCGGACATGGAGATGGGTTGGGGCCTGGAGATAAGGGCTACAAAAGAATGAAAAAAGTATTTGCCCATCCCTTGTCAAAATGGTTTTACCGATGGGTGCATCCTGATTTAGGCGTTAGGCTTGCTCAATACCTTTCTACAAAAAACAAATTGATATCAGGTCAGGAAGACATCAAGTTTTTGGGAGAAGAGAATGAGTGGCTTGCACAATATGCAAAAAGAAAACTGGAGCAAAAACATTACGATTATTTCTTATTTGGTCACAGGCATTTACCCATGGAAATTCAAGTTGGAAAGAATAGCAAATATATCAACACAGGTGATTGGATCTCTCACTTTACGTATGCTGTTTTTGATGGAAATGAGCTGACTTTGAAAACATATCAATAAATACGACTTAAGATATTTTATGGCGAAGACCAAAACTACTTTTTTCTGTCAGAATTGCGGGGCACAATTTCCAAAATGGGTTGGAAAATGTAACTCCTGTAACGAATGGAACACGATAGTTGAAGAAGTTATTCAAAGAGAAGAGAAGACATCATGGAAACCAGCAGCTACAAATAAAAAGGTAGCAAAGGCCGTAAAATTAAAGGAAATTACAGCGGTAAATGAAGAGAGGATCAATACCTGCAACAATGAATTAAATAGAGTTCTTGGTGGAGGTTTGGTAAAAGGATCTGTTGTTTTGTTGGGGGGAGAACCCGGCATAGGGAAATCAACCTTACTGTTGCAAATCGCCCTGATCATGAAAAACAAGGTGTTATATGTATCAGGTGAAGAAAGTATGACTCAGATCAAATTGAGAGCAGACAGGCTTCAAAAGGCAAATGAAAATTGCTTGATTCTGACCGAAACAAAAACCCATCATATTTTTAATTCGGCAGAGGAAACCCATCCTGAAGTCATCGTGATAGATTCGATTCAGACCCTGCATACTGAATTTATAGAGGCCTCGCCTGGAAGTATCTCACAAATTAGAGAAACGGCTGCTGAGCTCATCAAATACGCAAAGGAAACTGATACTCCTGTAATCTTAATCGGACATATTACCAAGGAAGGAAATATTGCAGGCCCGAAGATTTTGGAGCACATGGTCGATGTGGTGCTTCAGTTTGAGGGAGACAGAAACCATACGTATCGTATTCTTAGGGCACAAAAGAACCGTTTTGGTTCTACGGCCGAATTAGGGATCTACGAAATGCTGCACACTGGTTTAAGAGAAGTCGAAAATCCGTCTGAAATCTTGATATCTGAGAAAGATGCAGACCTTACCGGAACTGCCATTTCTGCTACTTTGGAGGGGATGAGACCTCTGATGATAGAAGTACAGGCACTGGTAAGTACAGCTGTTTATGGTACTCCTCAGCGATCATGCACAGGGTATAATATTAAAAGACTCAATATGTTATTGGCTGTTTTAGAGAAAAGAGCTGGCTTTAAGCTGGGTGCCAAAGATGTATTTCTCAATATTGCAGGGGGATTAAGAGTAGAAGATCCCGCTATTGACCTTGCAGTGGTATGTGCCGTTCTTTCTTCTAATAATGAAATCTCTATCCCACAAGACATTTGCTTCGCTGCTGAAGTTGGGCTTGCAGGAGAAATAAGGGCTATTAGCCGTGTGGAACAAAGGATTCAGGAAGCCGAAAAACTTGGTTTCAAGAAAATCATTTTGTCCAAATTCAATAAAATTTCTAAAAAGAACAACCAGATCGAGATTCTTAAAGTAAGTAAAATTGAAGAAGTAGTAGGAATACTGTTTCGGGGATAAACAATAGTTAAAACATATTTACTTTAAACCCTTAATTCTTTTGATATGCCCGGGTCCTATCCTGCAGCAGCCGCCAATAATATCAGCCCCTTTTTCACGCCATTCCTGAGCCATTTTCTCGAAAGAGAATGGATCAGAAACACCTAACCATGATTTGCTTTGCACATGATATACTTCTCCCGAATTCGGGTAAACAATGATCTTTTTTTCAGGGACTGATTGCTTCAGTATATCAATAATGGCCGAAATGAATTTCGGGGAGGTGCAATTCACTCCAATAGCAAATACTGAGGCATTATCCGCAAGGAGTTTAGCCGCTTCACTGATCTTATTTCCATCGTTAAGATGACATGCATCTTTACATGAAAAAGAAACCCAAGAGGGTTTGGCAGAGGAGTCAAGAAGTTCAGATAAAACCTTCACTTCCATCATACTTGGAATGGTTTCAAAGCCAAAAAAATCTGCTTTGGTAGTTGAAAGGAGGTTTATTCTTTTGGTGTGAAAGTCTTTAAGAGCTTTCTCAGTAATTGTATAATCTCCGCGGTATTCTGAACCATCAGCCAGAATTGCTCCATAGGGGCCCATACTGGCCGCAACACAGATCGTCTTTTCAATCTTTTTGTTTCTGAGGTAAATTTCTCGGGCTTTTTCTGCCAATTCAACTGAACGCAGCATCAGGTTTTCAGCTTCCAAGACACTCAATCCTGTTTTTGTAAAACCCTCTATAGATGCCTGATAACCTGCCGAACTAATGCACTTGGCACCAGCTTCCAAATAGGCTAAATGAGCTTTTATGATCAGTTCAGGTTGCTCGATAAGTAGCTTTGCCGACCAAAGTGCATGATTGAGGTCACCACCGAGTTCTTCCAAAACATTCGAAAGCCCGCCATCAAGAATTAAAGGGTATTTGATCTCAGTTAACATTTGCGCCTGAAATAATTAGTCATTTATTTTTACCTCGGTGCTCCAACCATCGTATTCTCCATTCATAGTGCCTGACAGAACTCGTAACATAGAGGTAAGACGATATATGGATGGGGGATCAATGGAATCTTGTCTTGAAAATTTGAGTTCATAAGGAAGCGCCCTATCTTTTTTATAAGCAATTGAATCCAGCGAAAACTTTAATTTTTTTACTCTTTCCCCAAAAAGATTTCTTTTTTGAACACTTTTAAAATAAACCCAATGGTTGACTTTCCTCAAGCCCTTCAAATCGTCGCCTTGAAGCACCAGATCATGAAGATAATTCTGGTCAATTAAAAACTCGGAAGAAAAATCTCTTGGATAAAGATAGTTGCGATAATAGTCCCAGGATTTATCTCTTTGGATCTCAAAATAGGCATGATCAGGGTTAAAATTTTTTTCAACCATTTTTGTCATTTCATTTCTCAGGGCTGTCGTATCCTTCACATAATAAATGTCAAAGGCCATGCATTGATACGTCATAAATCCCGCCAAACGACTGGGAGTAACCTTATCGATAAGGACAGACGTCGAATCAGAAAAGGCATATATATCATTCAGACCCTCGTCTGTAGGGAAACCGTTTTTCAGACATTTATTGAACTTGGTTCCTACGACAAGGAGGTTCTTGTAATTTGGTCTATACAAATCCAGGCGAAGATCCAAAGATACTGACATGACTCCCTTATCTTTTATAATGACATATTCTACCCAGTCTTCCTGGGCCAACATATTCGAAGCCGCGCTCATAAAAAGTATAAGGGTCGTTATAACGACCTTAAGAGAAGGTGAAATGCTCAAAATTTGAAGTTTAAACGATGACAATTGTCATAGTGAAAAATGGAAAAAAATACTATATTTAACATGACTTTTAAAGTACTAAAATAATGAGAAAGATTATCATTTTCCTGATTTTTGTTTCTTGTACCATCTTTTCTTATTCTCAAGAAAGAAAGAATCAAAAAATTGAGCCTATTGGAGACCTTTTCGAGGTTACTATATACTACGACGATGGTAACATTATGCAGCATGGATTTTTAACGAAAGATAACAAATTACATGCTTCCTGGGAAAGTTATTATCCTAATGGAAATAGAAAATGTGTCGCTTTTTACGATCATGGAGAGAAGGTAGGGACCTGGTATTATTGGTTTATGGATAAAAAAACGAAAGTGGTGTATAACCATAATAAAATTGTAAAAGTAGAAGAGCTAGGTATAGAATAATATCAGGCTTCAAGTTAGAGAGAATGGGGTCTTATTAGTTCTACAAATACAGGATAGTGGTCACTATATCCTGCTGCATAATGACTGTTTTCAAAACTTCTTAATGGATATCCTTTGTATTTTCCATGTTGAGCAATCAAATAAGATGGGTTGTAAATACCTGTTCTATACAAGACAAAACCGGCGGGATATTTTTCTTCTTTAAGCAGGTTATTAGAAAGAATGATCTGGTCAAAAAGATTTAATCCATCCCGGTATGCCAAAGTATTCATACCTTTTTTATGCATTTTTTCCATAGGATTAAAAAAACTTGTTGAAAGCTCATTTTCTGTGTCTGTTGATAACAGCAGGCCATTTTTAATACTCTTATCCGTTGGGTCATCATTAAAATCGCCAAGGATAATAATTTTCGCAGTCGGATCCATCATAAGTATTTCACTTGTTTTTTTATTGACCATATAGGCGGCTTTCATTCTTTTTGGATCACTTCTTGTTTTACCCCCTCTACGTGAGGGCCAATGGTTTACAAAAATATGTATGACCTCATCGTCAAGAATTCCCTGAACATAGAGTATGTCTCTTGTATAGATTCTTTCTCCATTTTCATTCCAAAGCTTGAGTTCTATTGCTTCGAATTCAATAGGAGAAAAAAATGCAGGTTTATAGAGCAGTGCAACATCAATACCCCGTCTGTCTGGAGAGTCTTGGTGTATGATTTGATAATTTTTATGATGTAATTCCTTAGATTGAACTAGATCCTGAAGCACTTGGAAATTTTCTATTTCGGCTAAACCGATCAAATCAGGTCCTCTATTCTTACGACTTGATCCAATTTCTGAAATTACCCGGGCAGTGTTCTTAATTTTAGACAAATAATTTTGATGAGAATAATGATTTTTTCCCGAAGGAGTATATGCTTCATCTATTGTCTCAGGATCATCTATGGTGTCAAAAAGGTTTTCAACATTGTAAAATCCGATGGTTCTTACAGTGTATTTGACTGTCTGACAATAAGCCATTTGGATGCCTAATGAATAAACGACTAAGAAAATTGAGAAAAAGTGTAAAGACATATTATTAGAAATATTTCGGCCTTATTTAATAAGCTAAATCAGAAAAGGTCAACTATTATTCAGGGTATTTTTATTTTTGTTAACCTCTTATCAGGAAGTGCATCAACACGATACAGATGTTGTAGATCTCCTCTTTATGGAACCAAAATTTATTTTATTAGTTATTTTAAATTTCTCTTGTGGATTTGTTGCTTTGGCACAGACTGAGATCATTGGAAGGGTTGTTGATCAAATTTCAGGAAGTTATTTACAAGATGTGAGAATTAGTTTTGAAGACAATGTGGAATATGTATTCACTGATGAAGGAGGCTACTTTAGAATGAATAATCTTCCGCATAATGAAGCCGTATTGTGCCTTGAGTTAAAGGGCTACAAGAAATCAAGAATCCCTATTAAATTCAATTCGACCTTGCAACGACTTGATCTTGGTTTATTGAAAATATCAAGAATGGATGAGATTGATATGGAAAAGGATTGGGTAGAAATGAGTTAATTTGAACTTGAA
>NODE-141-length-25411-cov-6.98_pt1 | contig 25411 bp, 17 predicted proteins | sample MGYA00139097_ERZ477577 | MGnify/ENA metagenome assembly ERZ477577
GCAATAACATTTATCGGCATATCGTTTATTAAAGATGATAGAAAATCAACAGGTAAAAACAGTCAGCATTTGCAAAAACAAAAGGCCGATCTTGTCAGTTTTGTCGGGATTGCAGGTATGATAGGGACAGCATTGTTTGCTTCAACCGGTATTCTGGTGACAGCAGGTTTTACATTTAACGAGGTTTTCTATTATCGATTTCCTAACTTCGCCTTTGCTTTCATACTCTTGGCAGCTGCATTGAGCCTAGCGTTTTTTCCAACATCAATCAGGAACAGGATCCTCGTTATAACGGTTTCCTTTTGTTTTGCAGGGTTGGCGGTTCTCGTCGCTTATGGACTGATTTCAGAGCCAACCGTTACAACAGACTTTGCAACTGAAAACACTTCAATCATGAGCCTATTGCCATTACTTTTAGTATTTGTTGGGCTCGATCGAGTGCGTGCCTTACTGGGTGAGGAATTGCTCCGTTTCAGACTTGCCTTTTTTTTGTCCGTTATCCTGTTAGCCGGCTGGATGTACGTATCTGCACGATTTGTTGATCCGCAGCGGCTCATTTTTTCAACAATTCCCTATATGACGGCAGCATGGAAAATAGGAGGAGAACCTGGTCGATTGATAATGGGCATGATAATCATACTGGGGAGCCTTGGCGCTGTTTATGGCCTGATGACGGTCAGTAGCTCCTCTGTCACAAGAATGTTTGGCAAAAAACGAGGGGACTCTATTGGAAAAGGAATTATTCTACTGATGGCGATAGTCATTGGTGCAATGATGGGAGCAGGGGTTGCCGGAACAACTATTTTAGAGCTGTATATCCGGTCATCACTTCTGCTGTGGCTCGTCTATATAGGCCTGAGCATTTTTTCAGGATCTCTTCAGGCGATCAAAAAAAAATCATTCTATGCCGGAATTGGAATGATCAGCAGCACAATTATTTTACTGGGCAGTTTACTAATTTTCTTCAATCAGGAGAATGTGATTGCTGCTGCACTTTTTACTGTTTCCATGATAGCCGGCACGCTCTTGCTGATTACGTTTCTGAACGTTATCGTCGGGTATGTTTGGAAAAATGAAGTAACCATAATAAAAAATACGGAGGTATAAAGATGAGGGTATTAGTAGCAGCGATTTTTCTTATGCTGTTCTGCAGTGTATCATCGAGTTTCGCGGATAATGTAGATACCATGAATAAAGATGAGCTTAAATCGATGCTTGGCTCTGAGAATGTTGTGGTTATAGACGTTCGGGCGGGCAGGGACTGGAGTTCAAGTGAGTTCAAGATAAAAGGAGCGGTACGGGAAGACCCTGGCGACGTTTCTGCATGGTTCGGAAAATATGAAAAAGAAAAAACCATCGTGCTCTATTGCGCCTGACCGAGCGAATATACCAGTGCCAGTGTGGCACGGAAACTTATTTCCCAGGGTTTTACAAAGGTGTATGCATTGAAAGGTGGCTGGCAGGAGTGGTTCCGCAATAAATATCCGACCGAAGAAAGGTCATAATATAACAGGTATCCTGGGCAGCTGGCATTGTCAGCTGCCCCGCTCCATCACGGAAGTTTGATCTGCTCTTCTTTTTTTCTTTTTGGGTTTTTTCGATAGATAAGAAGTGTTTTTCCGATAAGCTGAACCAGTGAACTCGCTGTTTTCTCAGGCACAAATTCTGCTGCTTCATGCTTGTTTACCGAGCTTGTGTTGACTATTTTCACCTTGATAAGCTCATGGGAGGTAAGTGCTGTTTCAACGGCCTTAATTACACTTTCAGCAAGTCCCTCTTTCCCTATGTACACAAGCGGCGTCAGGTGGTGACCAAGACCCCTGAGATATTTTTTCTGGTGGTTGGTCAAGGGGTGAGGAGGTGTTGTACTTTTTTCTGTCATGATAATCTCAAAATATAAGGATGGAGTAATGTTTTATCAGGGTTCAACTCATGAGCGTTTTGATTATTTCATAACCACCGATATAGGTACCAATCGCCGACCCGAGACCGGTTAAAAAGAAAACCAGAAAAACTCTGAGCAGTTTATTGCGCCACCAGCCGGTAAAAGAGGATATATCAATGCCGACGGTTTCAAATTCCCGAACAACAGGCGGGCAGGTCATTACTTGGATAAATGCCGTGACATATCCAGCACCTATAACTGGAGTGAGGCTGGTAATGGGTGCGGCAGCAAATGCACCCAGAATGGTTGCCGGATGAGCAAGAGCGAGCACAGCTCCGATAGAGGCGGGTATGCCATTTGCAAGAATCCAGTATTGTATGTTGTCGCCTGCAACAGCAGCTCCTTTCTGGTAAGCGATTATACCGATTGCTGTAATAATGACAAGTGGGATCAGCCATCCTGCGGTTTTCCAGCCTTTTGAAACCGGGGGGATAGTATCGATTCCAGCAAGTTGGTGCGAATTATCATGGGGAAAAGATTGTATAATTCCATTCACATGACCGGCACCGACCACGGCTACGAGATTATTCCCGGGAGTTGATTTTATTTTTTCAGAAAGATAAATATCACGTTCGTCGATGAGTACTTTTTTCATGTCTGGCAGTGATTCACCCATTTCAGCCATGAGTTCAGTCAGGACATCCTGCTGTTTAAGTTCTTCCAGCTTTTTTTCATCAATCTCTTCAGAGTCAAAAAGTCCGGCAATTAATGATGTGAGCAGATAGCCTTTCTTAAAAAACGATGTTGACTTCCATGCTCGCCGGAGCGTCACCCGGATATCACGGTCGCATAGTGATACCGGTATGTTGAGCTGCCTGGCGGTTTGAGCAGCTGCCAGTAATTCTGCGCCGGGTGAAACCCCAAGATTTTCTCCAAGTTTCTTCTGGTAAGAGGCCATCATAAGGGAGACCATCAGGGTCGAAAGCTGTTTCTTTTTGATGACTGTTTTAAGGTCCAGTTTCTGCCATCTTTTTTCTTGTGTCAGGGCCTGATAACGTTTTTCATCAAGTTCTATGCATACGGAATCCGGTTGTTCCTGAGAAATAACTTCTGTTACCAGATCTACTGAATGCTGGGAGACATGAGCAGTACCGATGAGTAAAATTGTTCGGGACTTATCTTGAATGATATGGACATCATCAGAATACTGATATTGAGGAAAGACGTTTTGGTTCATAAATAAAGAATCTCACACACAGGCAGGCCTGTAAAAGAAAGGTCGCTGAAATTATCTGGTCAGTGTTAAAGGTGTGACGCGCTCGCTATACATCCTTGAGTTTCAGGCGATTACCAGGATGGATGAGGTTGGATTTTAAATTGTTCCACTTCCTGATGTTACCTGGAGATGTGTTGAATCGGCGTGATATGGTCCAGAGAGAATCTCCATTTTTAACTTGATACCATCGGTATTCTGTTTGTTTTGTCGGGGGGGATGAAGCAATTTTGTATTGGTTCGAGAGTACAATGACAGTATCTCCAGCGCTAAATTGCTCTGGTTCAGCGGCCTTTTTAGAGAGCGTTGGCGAACCACCATCACTTAGATAAAGCGCAAGCTGTTGACCAGCCCTTATTTTATGTACACTGGGCAGCCCATTCCAGGCAACGATCAGTTCCGCGGGAACCTGATATTGCCGCGATATCTTGGAAATAGATTCTCCCTTTTTTATGGTATGCAAAATCAGCTCATCTCTTGCTGCAATTGAGGCATCCATACCTTCAGGCAGGATCCGGTAATGGATAGTCCGATAGGGAATTCGTAACCTGGTACCTGCGACAAGTTTATTGCTTTTTAGATTATTGATTTTGAGAAGTGTTGTGGTGTTGATGTTATAGCGCTTGCATATTTGGGTCAGTGTTTCATTTTTTCTGATGATATGGGTCTTGTAATCAGTGCTGACGACACTGTGAAGCCTCGGCATATTGCTTTGAGCAAGCTGTCTGGTGCCGGACGGTATTTTCATTAGATATTGTTCCTTATTAAGGGGTGTTTTTCCGGTTTTGAGTTCCAGGTTGAGATTCTTGATCGTTTTACTCGATGATCCTGTCAAAAGTGCTGCTGCTTCAAGGCTGAGGCCGGGGCCGACAAGTAATTCATCGAAAATGAGTGGTTTTTCATAGACGATATCTGTGAACCCATATTTTTCGGGTTCTTTGGCTATCATAATTGCCGCAATAAGCTTTGGCACATAGCGTTTGGTTTCCAGCCGTAAGCTCTTTTTCTGGGCGACTTCCCAGAAATCTTTACTCTTGGCTCGGCGGATGGCTTTGCGCATGGTTCCTGGACCACCATTATAGGCAGCAACGGCAAGATACCAGTCTCCAAACTCATTATAGAGATTCTTGAGATAGGTCGCTGCCGCTTTGGTGGACTTGATGGCATCTCTGCGCTCATCAACGTAGTTGTCGACGGCAAGATCATACTGCCGCCCGGTCCCCTTCATAAACTGCCAGAGACCAACAGCTCGTGACCGGGAGTAGGCCCGCTGATTGAAACCACTTTCGATCATTGACAAATAGGCAAGATCGAGTGGGAGCCCTGCATCTTCAAGTTCTTTATGAATCATCGGCAGATAATAGCCGGAGCGGGCAAGCCAGCGTCCGAAATACTTGCGCTGTTTTCCCTGGAAGAGATCAAGGTACACCTCAACCTGTCGATTGACGGTAATTGGAAAATCAAATGTGACTTCAGGCTTGGTAAAATCGCCGACAGGCGTCTGCTGACTCATTTCGTGTCGAGGTGAATCCCAGTCACCGGTCAGCCGCAGTGCTTCAAGTTCCTGGTCTAGGCACACTTCTGACTCGGACTCAATCCCTTTTAAATCGGGGTCCTGAATGTCAGCTGTGGAAAGGGAAGCAGGTTCAGTACCCCGCTCATAAAACAGGTCTGACTGGAGATGCGTTGAGGAACAGCCTGCAAGCAGTAAAAGAATGAGAGAGCTGCAGAGGACCGTTAGACGAATTTGAAGTGACAGCATATGTAAAATGACTATGGTTAAGCTCCAGCAGTTCTCTTTAAGGTAGTAAGGAAGAACGCTAAAAGCAGGTTGAGATATCTTAAGTAACGATGTACATTCTCACTACCTTCGGTGAGAGGTTAAACTATTCTATTTAACCCTGATGCACTCAGTAAATCAAGAAAATTGAGTTGAAAGCCGCCTGAATTGGCTCTCTTTCTAAGAAAACCAGCCAATTCTGACGAATATATTTGGATAGATGATCAAGAAACTTTTTTATATAATGTTTATGTCGGTGTTTCTTGCCGGTCTTCTCGCAGGTGGGGCCCTCTACTGGGTTGTCGTACTGGAACCGGGTGAAGAAATATCACAGGCCAATATTCGAAAAATACTTGGTAAGGAAAGTCCGGTTTTTTACAATGATGGGACCTCGCCGCTCGGTGTTTTCTTCGCCGATGCACATCGTCAGTACATTGAATACAAGGACATTCCGAAAACTTTTATTGATGCGTTAATTGCTGCAGAAGATAACCGTTTTTTTTCCCATTTCGGCTTCGATGTTGTCGGTATTACCAGGGCAGCGATTAAAAACGTACAGGCCCGGCGTGTTGTCCAGGGTGGCAGTACCTTAACTCAGCAGACCGCTAAAAACTTATTTAAACGCGAGAACCGTTCATTTCAGGCAAAGCTGAAAGAATTGGTTTACGCACTCAGGCTCGAATATCATTATAGCAAGGAACAGATATTAGAGTTTTATGCGAACCAGTTTTATGTGAGCGGCAATGGGCTTGGGCTGGGGGTTGCTGCCCGCTATTATTTTGACAAGAATCCTGAAGATCTCACCCTCATCGAATCAGCCTATATTGCGGCGAGCGTCAAACGTCCCAATTATTATAACCCGTTCATCAAGAGAACAGATGAAGCAGCTGCCCAGGCTATAGAACGGGGTAAAATTCGTGTCGGTTATGTGCTGAGAAACATGCGTGATCTCCAGATGATTGGCGAAGGTACCTATAATGAATTGTCTGGCACCGAAGTTCCATTTAATAAAGGTGCCGTCGGGTATTCACTTGATTATGTCATGGAACTTGTGACTGACGCGGTTGCATCCGACCAGGTGATCGAAGCGCTTGCAGCGCATGGTATCGATAACATTGCAACTTCCGGAATCAGAGTAATTACCACGGTTCACAAAACAGTTCAGCAGGATACACTCTACGCCCTGCGCAAGCAGTTGTCTTATCTGGATGTCCGCTTACGTGGATATGAACGTGAAGAGGTACAGGCTGAACTGGGAGGTACAAAGTATCAGGGAGATTTGAAGCTCGAGGAGCATGCTTTTCTCTTTGGCACGGTGTCCTCCATAGACGGTGAAGGTGAAACGCTTGTAATTGAGGTGGATTTTGGTAGTAAAGTTGGGAGAGGATTCATTGACAAACAGGGTCTTCTCAAGCTCGTTGATGCCCGGGTTAAATGGAAAAAACAGCGCTGGAGCGAACCTTCTGGCCCCGATTACGATGAAATTACAGCCCAGCTCCAGGAAGGCGACAGAGTCTGGACCAGTATCAGAGAGATTGCGACTGATGGGAAGATAGTTCTTGATCTTGAAAAGTTTCCGCTTGTAAACGGTGGAGCGATTGTTATGCAGGATGGCCGCATTGCAGCGGTTGCAGGGGGAGTTGAAAACAGATTTTTCAATCGAGCCGTCTATGGGAAAAGGACAATGGGATCTTCTTTTAAACCATTTGTTTACACTGCAGCACTGCAGCTGGGATGGAACAGTGCTGATCTGCTGCCCAACAAAAGAGATGTTTTTGTCTACCAGAATCAGCCCTACTTTCCTCGACCCGATCACAAGATCGATAATGAACTTGTATCAATGAGCTGGGCCGGTGTGCGTTCAGAAAACCTGGCCTCTGTCTGGCTGGCAACGCATCTTTGCGATCATCTGGGCAGACTGCGACTTGAAGAGGTAGCCTCCAAACTCGGGTTAGCCCCTCGCGTTGTAGATGGTGAGAAGGAACCATACCGATTATTCAAATCCCGGCTTAGAGATCGTTACGGCATTGTTCTCAACCAGGACTTATTGCGAAAGGCTGCTTATTACAAGACCCTTCAACATATAAATCTTGATCTTATTTTTGAGGGCCTGGAGGCAGACTACGAGCCGCTTAAAAATCTCCACTATGGGCTCGGGTTCCGGGATTTTGTGGAACAGATAACGGCTGAGCTCAAGAGTGATAGAACGCTTTCTGATGGGGAGAGGAAAGAGCTGGTTCTCCGCAGGCGTATGCTGGCAAAGAATTTTCTTTCTCTCTCACGGATGAGACGTGAACTTGAAACATTTCTGGAGCAGAAAACAGACCCGTCAATATGGATTAACCCCGATATCCAAAAGGATCAATCTGGAAAACCCGCATTCTATTATAACCGCCTGACGAGCAGTTATATCTTTGGTTATCGATCTTTTGTCTCACCTGACTCTCTGCCGCTTGGAAGAAACGAGGTACGGCAATACCTTGACCGCCTTGATGCAGACTCACGGCAGGGCTTTATCGAGTCAATTAGGCTCGGAGGAGTCATTTCTGTTGCGACCCATGATTTTGTCAAGGGGCTTGTTGACCAGGAGTTTCAGCAGATGCGAAAACTGCTTCCATACAGCATGGAAGTGCTTGAACACGTTCATGATTATCGTACACTCGTCGGTCTTCATTATCTAGTAGCTTTTGGTAAAGAATTGGGTGTTGAGAGTGAAATGGAGCCGGTTCTTTCCTTTCCTCTTGGCTCAAACGTTGTAACACTTCTTGAGACTACCAGGATATACGAAGCTCTGGTTACTGGCGGGGTGTCTGTCTTCAAGGAAAAAAGCGGCGAGTTGAATAACAGTCTTGCTATTCTGGATCGCATTGAGTCTGAGGATGGTGTTGTGCTGTATCGGCCTGAGGCTGAAAAAAGAACGGTTGTTTCACCCAAAACAGCACTCGCCATCGGACATGTATTAGAAAACACCGTAAAATTCGGTACCGGAAGATATGCTGACAAACACGTTAAACTGACGAGCGTCGGAGCATCAGGAAGTGATTCTGAAGAATTTTCCCTTTCTGTCCCACTGCTTGGCAAAACTGGAACAGCGAACAGGTATACCAACGCTTCTTTTTTTGGATATCTGCCATCACTGAATAATGATGGACATTCGTTTCTCATTCCGGGCGGTTATTCGGTCGGAGTTTATGTCGGATATGACGATAATAAAGTTATGCGTAAGGGGACAACTAGAATTACCGGCTCCGCCGGGGCCTTGCCAGCCTGGGTTGATATAGTCAACAGTTTGATAAAGGAAAACAGGTATGGGGCGAGCCTTGATCCGGTTGATCTCTCTTTTTATGGATTAATTCTTAAAAGAGACCCCATAGGCCAGGTGAACCTCGGCGTATCGGCAGAAGCAGGTGGCATACTCGTTAACCCGCCCAAAAAGATAGATGAGGTCAGCAGGTATCAGCCATCAATCATGACATTCGGTACAATCGAACAGGATACCGGCTTCGAGGCAGAACAGGAATATGCACCTTTCTGGATGTTTGGTGACAAATTACAGGACAAAATAACCGGTATCATTGCAGAAGATCTATAACAATCATCTGTAAATTTACGTGCAGTCTTCTATTCGGTAAACTCTTTTTGCTTTTTCTCCGATAGGTTATTACTATCTGTTACAACATATATATTCATAGAAGATGTCTGATCTTCAGACCCGTCTCTGATAAAAACACGAGTGAATAATCAAATGAACAACGTGCAAATCCTAGCCCTTTGTGTGGTTTTCCTGGTCACCGCTGCCGGTTGTACTCAAACGCGGGTACAACCACCACCCACCCAGCAAAGTTATGACTATAAAGATCAGTCTCAGATCTCAGAACAGGGTATCGATCCGTCAGCAGAGGGTGATTACTTTCAGGTCAAGACAACGCCTCAGCCGATTCAACAGCCTGTAATTGAACCTGATGCCGGGCAACCAACCCCGGTATCAGCGGTGGTTCTTCCCTCCATCGATTATGTCAATGACCGGATTTTTGAGTATGGCCGCAAACTTGAACGCTGGAAAGAGCTCGATCAACAATCGGTAGTCATGACTCTGAACGAAGAACAAACAGAGTCAATGGTCCGCTGTTTTCGAGACCTTCAGAAGGTGTTGAACGGTTATGACAGACTTTACGATGACCTGTTACAAAGAAATGTAATTTCTGAAGCGGAGCTTTTTCGTACCGAAGATGTACTTGAACTTCAGAAAATGGATATAGCCTTTCTCGATAGTGTGTGCGGCAGAATGCTCTCAACCACAGAAGATAAGGCCGCAGGGTGGCAGCAGCGTGAGGAGGGGGCAGATCTCAATCAGATAGAGACCCTGATCGAACGGTACTCATCAAGTAAAGAATATGATGAAGTCGTTCAGGTATGGCTGAAGATACCACAATACCAGGTTGAGCGTGTTGACCTGAAAACAAAAATTCTTTATGGCAACGCCTTGATTTATCTGGACCAGCAGGAAAAGGCAGCTGAGATATACCAGCAGATTGTAGATGAGATGTCCGTATCCAGGGAGCAGCCAACGGATGTGCTGTCCCTGCGAAAAACACTCGCTGATCTCTATACTGCATCGGGTGACTATCTTGCTGCAGAAGGTCAGTATGACCAGATTTCCACCGATTACTCTAATATTGGCAGGATTGAGGAGTGGTCAAAGCTGCAGCTGTCTATACTTGAACGCAGTACAAAGGGCAGTCCCGAACTTACCGAGTTCTCGCGGTTAATGCGTGACTACCTCAGTTTTCAACCGGAAAAAGATGGGTACAAGGTAATCTGGCAGGCAGACAAATACCTGCAGAGTTATCCCTACTCGCCGGTATCCTCGAACGTTGATGTCATAAAAGAAGATGCACTCAGGCGAGCTGATGAGTGGTTTGAAGCATTCTTTATCCAGGTCGATCAGTATACGGGTGAGAAGAAATTTCAGGATGCAATGGACCTGCTCCAGAATATTCCTGAGGAAATAATTGGTGCCGATAAAATTCAGCTGGTCAAAACCAGAATTGACGAGTTGGTATTGGCTGAGGCTGTAGAGCGGGAGACCCTTAAAATCGAAAGAATGCAGGACCTGCAGCGTCGGTGGAACCAAGGAATGTTACTGGCGGATCAGGATGACTATGATGGTGCCATTGTTATCTTCACGGAACTGCTCGATACCAGCTATCAGGGAAAAGCTCAGGTAAAGATAGAGGAGCTGTCGTTGCAGGCTGCCAAAGCTGACAGGCGAAAAGCTGCTGAACTGTTTATTCGATTTACCAAGACAACCGATATTGAAGGGAAAAAACGTCTGCTCGTTGAGTCGCGAAGAGTCCTCAAAGAAATCCTGATTAAATATCCAGAAGTTGATATCGCCAAGAAGGTTGTTGGTAATATAGATCGAGTTGAGAAAGAAATGAATGAACTTGATCCTATGCTGCTGCCGTCAATTGAAATTGAAGAGCGGGAAAAGGCAGCACAACAAAACCCACTGCAGCCCCAATCGTCGCCGGGAATGGATGCCTTTGATCTGCCTGCACCGGGTGAGGCTAAAGATACCAGCCCCTACAGCTCAACACTGCCGGTTGTTCGGCCTGAAGATCTGCAATAGTTTCTCAGTAATCTCAAAAAAAAACCTGCGCTTCAATCGTTGAAGGCAGGTTTTTTTCGTTTAATAGGGCGTGATCTCGGCGCATTTTCTAATGCATATGTTTTTTAACCATAAAATACATCACCGGGACAGCCATTCTGCTCACCAGTAGAGAAGCGATTTCTCCAAACATCAGAGAGATGGCTAAGCCCTGAAAAATAGGATCAGCCAGAATAACCGATGCCCCAACAACAACCGCCAGTGCTGTCAAAAGCATCGGGCGGAAGCGAACAGCTCCAGCTTCCACCACCGCCTCGGCAAGGGGGAGTCCTTGCGTGATTCTCAGCTCGATAAAATCAACCAGGATAATAGAATTTCTGACCACAATTCCTGCGCCTGCCATGAAACCGATCATTGAGGTTGCTGTAAAGAAGGCACCAAATGCCCAATGGGCAGGAAGAATACCGATGAGTGAAAAGGGAATAGCTGCCATTACCACAAGGGGCGTAATATAATTTTTAAACCAGCCTACCATGAGCATATAGATAAGGACGAGTACGACACAGAACGCCAAACCGAGATCACGAAAAACCTCGAGCGTAATGTGCCATTCCCCATCCCACTTCATGGCCGGTTCCCGCTCGTCAAAGGGTTGGAACAAATTGTAGATTGTAATATTGTCGCCGGTGCCACCAAACATTTGAGCATCAAGTTCCTTGATTTTACTGTTCATGTCAAATATTGCGTAGACCGGGCTTTCTACGGCTCCTGCAACATCTGCCGTGACGTAAATGACCGGTTTCAGGTTCTTACGGTATATCGGTTGTTCGACAGCAGCATATGATACATTTACCAGTTCTCGAAGGGGAACGAGCGGTGCACCTGGATTGGCTTCTGAGCGGAGTGAGATATTCAACAGTTCATCAACACGTGCTCGCTGTGAGTGAGGTAGTTCCATGACGATTTCAATTGGTTCTTTATCCCGTGGCTGGTGGAACAGATCAATGGAAATGCCACTTACCGCCATACGGATGACCCTGGTTATCTGGCCTTCTGTTATACCGCTGAGTGCTGCTTTTTCCTTATCAACAGTAATTACCGTTTTATTTCTTTCTGTTTCTCTGTACCAGTCTATATCAACAACTCCTTCTGTTGATTCAAATATGTTTTTTATCTGTCGGGCGAGTGCAAGGCGTTGCTGGTCAGTTTCTCCGTAAATTTCAGCGACCAGTGTCTGTAGTACCGGAGGCCCGGGTGGAACTTCGGCAACAGCAAGCGTTGCACCATGACGTTCGGCAATTTCAGAAAGTTGGGGGCGCAGTCTCTTAGCAATATCATGGCTTTTGAGATCGCGGGAATGTTTGGGCAGCAGGTTCACCTGAATGTCAGCCACCGTCGGGCCGTTTCGCAGGAAATAATGTCTGACCAGGCCGTTGAAATTATAGGGTGATGCAGTGCCCACATAGACCTGGTAGTTAACAACAGTTGGATCCCCTTTGATGATGTCAGCCATCTCCAGAGCGACCTGGGACGTGTGTTCAAGCGGTGTACCCTCCGGCATATCGATAATAATCTGGAATTCACTCTTGTTGTCAAACGGCAGCATTTTTACTTTTACAAGTCCAAAACCGACCATTGATGCTGAACCGAGTAAGAGGCTTATTATTACAATAAAAAAGATCAAACGCCAGGCGGCATGTGCCAGCAGCGGGTCCATGATTCGGTGATAAAGGCGAGTGAAAAAGTCGTCAGGGACTTCATCGTGCCCTTTGCTGTTTTTGTGACCCGCTTTTTTTCGAAGGATGTGAACTGCCGCCCATGGTGTGACGGTAAAAGCGATAATCAAAGAAAAAACCATTGCAGCTGATGCACCGATTGGAATAGGTCGCATATACGGGCCCATCAGGCCACCGACAAATGCCATCGGCAGAATTGCGGCAATGACTGCCCAGGTTGCGAGTATAGTCGGATTGCCGACTTCTCCAACGGCCTCGACAGCGATAGAAAGGAGTGATCGATCGCTGTTATGTGGTAACCTCATGTGACGTACAATATTTTCAACAACAACAATGGCGTCATCTACCAGAATACCGATAGAAAAAATCAGCGCAAAGAGTGTAATCCTGTTGAGTGTATAGCCGTAGAGATAGAAAACAAGCAGGGTGAGTGCAAGCGTTGATGGAATGGCAAGCATTACCACCAGCGACTCTCGCCAGCCAAGGAATACAAGGATCAGGATGGCAACTCCAAAAACGGCGATGGCCATATGCAGCAGAAGTTCATTCGATTTCTCAGATGCTGTTTCACCATAATCACGGGTAATGCTGAGTTGGATATCTGAGGGGATGAGTGTGCCCTTTAAACTGTCCACTTTTTCCATAACGGAGTTAACGACAGATACAGCGTTTGCCCCCGGTCTCTTGCCGATGGACAGGGTGACCGCGGGGTCCAGATCATGTGAACTTTTATTGCCATGTAATACATAATTCGAGACTTCCGCCTCTCCATCTATAATTTCTGAGACCTCCTCGAGATAGACCGGTTTGCCCCCATGAACCCCGACAACAATTCTGCCAATCTCGTCACTGGTTGCTAGAAATGTTCCGGTCTGCAGCTGGATTTCTTTATTATTGCTGACCAGATTTCCAGAAAAACTTTGACGATTGGCCTGCTGAAGGACTGGGATCAGCTCATTTATCGAAAGATTCCTGGCTGCAAGCAGCAGTGGGTCGATTCGGATTCTGACCTGTCGGTTTGTTCCTCCGATTAACTTTGTCTCAGCGACTTCTGGAATATTCTTTATAAAATCGTCAACCTGGGCCGCAAGTCTTCGCAAGGTATGGTGATCATAATTCTTGCTGTGAAATGTCAGTGCAAGAATTGGCACATCATCTATGGTATGTGGTTTGATGATCGGACGGGATACATTGATAGGAATTCGATCGTAGTTTGTGGCAAGTTTCTGGTTTAACCGGACAATGGCTGTCTCCAGATCTGCACCAACATAAAACCTAACGACGAGTAAGCTATTACCTGACATTGAGGTCGAGTAGATATACTCAACATCAGGGAGTTCATAGAGCAGTTTTTCCATTGGTACGGTTACCTGCTCCTCTATTTCTTTTGGTGTAGCCCCTTCCATTGCGACCATGACATCGATCATCGGAACCTGAATCTGAGGTTCTTCCTCACGGGGAAGCATGGCGATGGCCATAATTCCGAGAAGAAGCGAGGCAATGATACCGAGCGGTGTCAGTTTAGAGTCAATAAAGGCACCAGCCAGTCTGCCTGCAAAGCCACTCTGTTTAATATCTTTTGTATCCATAACGAACCATTGATTAGAAGAACGATGTTTTGCGGCTATTACAGGGTGACAGGCTGACCGTCTTGCAATCGTGTCTCTGTTGAAACGACAATTTGCTCACCAGGCTCAATTCCTGATAGAATTTCGATTTTTCCGCCATGTCTGAGTCCTGTTTTCACGAGCCTCAGATGAGCCGCCAGATCTTTGACAATAAAGACTCGTTCCATCTGACCAAAAGGCATGACTGCTTGTTCAGGCAGCAGGATTGCGCTTCCTCTTGAACCAGGAAGGCTGACACGGGCAAATTGTCCGGATCTGATTTTCGCTTCTGATGGAATTGTCAGCTTTACCGGGGCCGTTCTGGAGCGCGTGTCGGCTGTCGGAGCAACCTCCTGTACGATTCCGGTGATTTCCAGGTCTGCAGCTGGAATATATACCGGTAGACGGTCACCTATCGAAACTTCTAAAACAAGTGATTCGGGGATATCGGTAATAACTTGAAGCTGCGACTCGCTCTCTAGCTGGAGAAGTGGTGTGCCCGGGGTTGCAAGGTCGCCGACATTGGCATGTTTTTTTGTTATAATTCCGTCAAAAGGGGCATTGATAGAGGTGTAGCTCAACACTGTACGGGCCTCTTTGTAGGCGGCTTCGGCAATCTTTTTTGTCTCTTCAAGTGTTTTTACCATCTCAACCGTAGCGGCATTTCTTTTCAACAGGCTTTGTTCTCTGGCAAGATTTCTCTTTGCCTGTTCGAGTTGGACCTGCACCTGCAGCAGCTTTGCAGAAGTTTCGCCGGCACTGATTGAGGCGAGCAGGTCTCCCTGTTTAACACGTGATCCGGGACTGACGAGAATATCGGTAATATTGCCACTGATCTTGGCGGCGATTGAGGCACTTTCTGCGGCCTGTACCGTTCCCATGATTTCAACCTGTCTTGCTGGAATGCTTTGCTCTGCTGTTATGACCTTCACCGGAAGAGTCGGCAGGTTCTCGAGAACGACGGATGAGTCTGAATGCTCAGAGTTACAGGCATTAAGTGTGGTGAGAAAGAGGGCGATAGAGGCAAAGCGTATGATACGATAATAGACGGATATCATGGTTGATTCTCCAGGAGATCTTCTGAGGTAATTGAAAATTGTTGAAGGCCGGCTGCGCGCCTGAGACTGGCAATTGCAATTACATAATTTGCTTTCGCTGCAGATTGTCTTACAAGGGCGTCGGTCAGACGAAGTTCTACTTCAATGAGGTCAGACGATAAAATAAGCCCCTCTTTAAATCGTTCTCTACTTAACTGGGCGCTCTCCCTGGCGACCTGGACCATCTGTTCTGTAACCGATCGCCTTTCAAGAGCCTGATTGTAATTAAGTTCTGCTTCCTGGATCTGCAGATTTATTGCCAGCTGCAGTTTGGTGAGCTGCTCCTTGATACTCTGGTAGGCGGCTTTTTTTGCGGCAGTTTCTGCCTGAGCATTCTGGCCGTCATATAAGTTGTAATTTAATTTAACACCAGCAGCCCACGAATCTCCGGATCCATCGTTTATATAACCATAATCGTATTGATAGCTTGCAAACCCGTCTAAGGTTGGATATTTAAGGCCCTGGCTTTGCTGAAGCTCAGCTTCAGCTCTGGCTAGTTGGGCCTGAAGGCTGGCAGTCTCTGGGCGCTGTTGATAGCTTTCAGAAGCTGGAACAGTTTGCCGTTCGTCTGTCTGGTTGTCAATCAAAGCTGTTCCCTGTTCGAGACCAAGCAGGTTGAGAAAAATCTTTTTTGATAACTCAAGCTGGTGCTGACTGACAATTAAATTTTCACTGGCCCTTGATTTCTGTACTTCAAAATTCAGCATTTCTGCTTTTAAAAGATCGCCAGCCTCATATCTGGCGACAGCTACGTCGAGGGAGGCTTTTATGGCATCCAGTTCAGCTTTTCGAGCAGCAACCTGATCCTGGGCTTGACTAATTCGTTGGAAAGCCTTCACAACCTCATAGCCAAGCTGCTGATAAGTGGTCCTTCGGTCCATTTCATTTGAGCGCTGGTTGGACTTGGCAGCAGTTATTCCTGCTTCATCCCGTCCCCCATTATAAAAACGATAGAGAAGCTCCGCTTTCATATTGAGATTATCAGTTCTGCCGGGATTGTTAAAATCAATAGTTTCATCAAAGCTTCCCTGGTTAAGTATATTGCCGAAAGAATATATCGGGTTGTTGGTTTGATCATAACCGGCAGAGAGATTAAGACGGGGACGAAATGATGATTCGGCCATATTGAGTTGCGCCTCGGCTGCACTGATGCGCTGGGCGGCTATTCTGCTGTCAGGGCTATTCTGCAGTGCAAAGATAACCGCTTCTCTTGCTGTCCAACGTTTGGTATCCGGGTCGTCGGCATGGGTAAACGTTGTCATCAGAATCAGAACAAGAGAGGGGAGCCAGAGAAGGTGTGGTGTTGTGCTGATAGTTCTTATCACATTCTTCATTTTGGATACTTTACGTTGAGGGTTACAGGGAAACAGTTTAAAATTAATTAAAAGCTTAAATAGGGGTAATCCGTATCGATGCAGATGTCAAAAAAAATATACCATAACAAGGCTATCTGGTCGAAAAAAATCGAAAAATACTACATTGTGGCAGAGATAACTGAGTGCGTCTTGATTAATTGTTGGTTGAGAGAAGAAATATAAATGGTAAGGTTGGGATCAAAAAAGGATCCTTGTCAGATCTATTGTCGCCGTGTGAAATGAAATATTATCAGCATCTGAAAAAAATAAATGGTGGTAGAGATGGCAGTCGTTTCGGTCTCTGGAAACTGCTTGCCATCTATAACCTGAAGTACTTCTTCTTGCGGCCAGGTGTTGTAGCGCTGACCTTAAAAAACCGTTACAAGCCCCGGAAAAAACTCTTATATACAATCATCGTCGGTGATTATGACATCCTCAACGAGATTCCCCGAAAACTCGATAACTGGGATTACGTCTGTTATACTGACAACCCCGATCTTGTAAGCAGCAGTTGGGATATACGGTTTCTAGAAAATGAAATGGGACTGGATCCCATTCGTCTCTCACGTTATTACAAAATTAATAATCACCTGGTAGACAAAGGGTATGACCTGAGTATCTACACCGATGCCAATATTCGAATTCGCGGCGATCTTGATTGCTATATCGCTCATGCCCATGTCCCCGGCAGCGTGTTCTCCATATTGCTTCATCCGTTTCTGTTTTCCCTTGAGCAGGAAGTAAAACAATGTATTGAACATGAGAAAGATAACGTGACGCTGTTAATGGCTCAATACAACCATTATATTGCAAAAGGGTACCGTGACTTCTTTCCTCATATCAACGCCCGCATGATGATTCGAAAGACAGGAGATCCTTCGGTTAGACGGTTGATGGGGACGTGGTTTGAACAACTCCAGAACTGGTCAAAGCGTGATCAGGTTAGTTTTAATTACTCGTTGAGCCGCTGTTCAGACATCAAGCCCGATTATATCCCTTATTGGATCTTCAGGCGCTACTTCAAGAAGATGGATCATCAGTAACCGCACTATTTTCTATCTGGTGAACCCGAAGCAGATTTTCGATATCTTATGAAGGTAGGCTACAATTGTAAGGACGCCAGGGCGGTATGGAGCGCTTTTTTAACAAATTTTTCAGAAAAGTAACCTTCATAGGTCAGTCTGGCCTGGTTACACCTCTGTGAAAAGGTGACTTTAGAATTGACAATCATCCTCGCAGCTGCAGCAAGTGCAGGAGGGTCTCCAGGTGGAATGAAGATGATACCAGATTCTGAATTATCCCTGAGAATGGCTGGATAGGAATCAGAATGACGAGTAACGAGGGGGCGACCGCAGGCCAGGGCCTGATAGACTTTATTTGGAATTACCCTGCCCGCCTTAGGTGATTGACCGAAAATGCCAAGCAAGATGTCAGCCTTGCCGATCCGGGCGGCAAGCTCACCATACGGGAGCCAGTCCTCAAAACTGATATTGTCCAGATTACTGCTTAACTGTCGACAGGTCTTCAGGAGCGGGCCGTTTCCAAGCATGGTCCACTGCAGTTCAGGAGCCAGCCTGGCAGCGTTGACAATCACTTCTGGTCCCTGCAGCTGGATGAAGCTCCCAAAGAAGAGAACCTCTGTTTGCTTTGAAGGTTTATATGGTTGTTTGGAAAATAACGGCTCCTCGGCTCCAACAGGAATAATATGGATATTCTCTGGAGAAGCATCGAGTGTTTCTATGAAAAATTGGGCATGAAGCGTGGTGTCTGCTATAACCAGATCTGCCCTGGAAAACATCGACTGTTCCCATTTCAAGAGTTTAATGGCTCTCCTGTCTGTATCTTGAAATTTCTTTCTCTCATATATTGCTTTGTCCCAGCCACTGATGAGTGGGTCAAAAATGACAGGAATCCCCTGTTTGTCTGCATATCTCCGGGCGGGGTGAAAATCTCGTTGACGAAAAGTGGGAACCCACACAGCATCGGGCTTTCTGAGCCTGGAGAGCAGAAACTCAATACTGCCAAGAGGTGAGATCCGCGGTCTGAAGTCAGTAATTTTATAACCGGATTCATGCAGGAGTTTTCTGATAATTCGATTACGTGAGTAATCAGGATCAAACCTGCCCCACCAGAGCAGGTGTTTCAATTTTTTATTGGAACTCATTACCTACCAATCATATACATTTATATTGAGCGTGATCTCTTCTTACAGATAAGCTGAGCAGCATAATAAAATTTGTTTTTTCCCTCATTATTCCTGAATATCAAGCTTGATCATCTCCGCGTAATGGCTGGACCTGGCAATGAGCTCATTATGACTGCCCTGTTCAATGATTCTCCCATGGTCCATAACGATGATGTGATCAGCGCGGCGTATCGTTGAAAGGCGATGGGCGATAACAATGGAGGTCCTTCCTGAAAAGCTGTCTTCGATGGCCTGTTCGAGAATGTCTTCGGTTACTGAGTCGATAAATGCAGTTGCCTCGTCCAGTATGAGGATTTTCGGATTACGACAGAGAACCCGGGCAAATGAAAGGAGCTGTTTCTCACCGGTAGAAAGTTCATGACCCCCTTCACCGATTATGGTATCAAGCCCATCCGGCAACAGGTCAAGAAACCGAGACATCCCTGTTTGTTCAAGAACTTCGAGAACATGGCTCCGGGAACAGCCGCTATCCATGACGATATTTGCCAGTAGTGTGTCCTGAAGGATGAATACATCCTGGAGAATAACGCCGACCGCCGTGCGCAGATAATTTAGTTTGAGCTGGTTGATATTAACTTCATCAATCGACACGGCTCCACTCTGCGGTTCGTAAAACCTCATGAGAAGGTTTATAAGGGTGGTTTTTCCAGAGCCGGTCGTGCCGACTATGGCGACTGTTTCTCCAGGTTCAATAACAATGGATAGATCATGAAGTATGGGCTTGTTATCTTCGTACCCAAACGTAACGCGATCAAATTGAAGCCTGCCTTTTATGTCGGTTATGGAAACCGGGGAAGGCACCTCTTTGATGTTTTGCTCTATGTCGAGCATGTTGAAAATACGTTCGGCTGAAGCAAGTGCCGACTGAACGATAGAGTATTTCTGCGACAATTCCCTTAGAGGTTGAAAAAAAAGTCTCATATAGGCAAGAAACGCCACGAGCTCTCCAATGGTAAGATTCCTGCCGATGATCTGTGTACCTCCATACCAAAGAATCAAGGCAATAGCCGTAGAACTGAGTAGTTCGGTGAGCGGCATGAAGGCGGCAAAGAGCCTGATTTGATTAAGTGTGCGCTTCAGGTATTCCTGAGTCAAGGCCGAGAAATTGTTTGTGGCACGACGCTGCCGGCCAAACAACTGGATGATCGTTATACCGGAAACAGATTCCTGGATAAAACTGTTGAGCCGGGAGAGTTGACTGCGGATTGCTCTGAATTTTTCGCGGGCAAGCTTTGCGAAAATAACTGTTACCAGAAGAGACAGCGGTACGAAAATCATCATCATCACTGCGAGGCGGACATTGATAAAAAAAAGAACCACCAGGATTCCGACAAGCCGAAGGACATCATTGAACAGGGTGACCATTACGGATGTGAACATCTCATGCATATTCTGAACATCGTTGGTCAGGCGGGTAACAAGCCGACCGGTTGGCTGTGTGTCAATATAGGACAAGTCAAGCCGTAATAAATGAGCAAACAGTTCCTGTCGAATGTTATGCATAACGGATTGACCGACCCACTCAAGCAGGACAACCTGCACGAAAGTAACGGCAAAGATGAGTAAAACGAGAATGATGAACTGGAGAGCAATCCTGCTGAGTCCGGATAATCTCAGGTTGTCAGCTAACTGATCAGCGGTAATGAATAAATCAATAGCATTCTTCATCAGGTAGGGTATGCAGAGTGTCGCACCGGTAACGACAAGTGAGAGAAGAACAGCGAGAGCTATAGCATGGTTATAGTTCTTGGATTTCTTGATTATGCGTTGCCAGAGGCGAAGATCTCCCAGGGAGCTCTCTTTATCTTTTTCTGAATAACCGAAGTTGCGCATTTCAGGGTTCTCTTCTGCCGCTCTGTTTCTGTTTCAGGTACATGGATTGGTAAAATGCATTTTCCTTGACCAGCATTTCATGAGTACCTTCATTAACCAGCCGGCCTTCTTCAAGGACCAAAATTTTATCAGTCATGGACAGCAGTTTTATACGATTTGAGACAATAAAAACTGTTTTTCCTGCTAGTTGGGATTGCAGAATGTCGGCAATCTCATTTTCCGTTGTTGTATCGACTGCGGATAACCCGTCATCAACGACGAGAACGGGCCGGTTGCAGAGTAATGCCCGTGCAAGCGCCAGACGTTGTCGTTGGCCTCCTGACAGGGTAATGCCGCGCTCTCCGATCATAGTGTCATAACCGGAAGAAAAACCAATGATATCTTCATGCAACTGGGCATCACGTGCGGCTCTTTCAATGTCACTGGCGTGGGCATCACCAACGCCGAAAGAGATGTTTGCCTTAATGGTATCAGAGAAAAGGACAGGCTCCTGGCTGACATAAGCTATTTGAGATCGAACATCGGTAAGAGAAAGGGTGTTGACGTCATGATTGCCGAAAAATAAACTGTTATCCGGAACGGGATAAAGCCTCAGTAACAGTTTACAAAGAGTAGACTTGCCACTTCCTGTTCGACCAGCGATTCCAATAATTCCCGAGCTCACATCTATATTTATATCCTCGAGCTGGTTACGATCTGAAGATGGGTAGGAAAATGATAAGTTTTTGGTTGAAAAAGTTGGAGAAATATGTTGATGACGAACCTGCTGAGGTAAATCTATCAGCTCCGGTTCAGAGGAAATCAGGGAGTGAATTCGCCGTAACGCTGTCAATCCTCGTTGCAGGAGGTTCGTTACCCAGCCGATGGCCATCATCGGCCAGATAAGCATTTGCAGATAGGTGATAAACGCCACAAAATCACCCATACTGATAGCATCTCTGATAACGAGCCTGCCGCCATAGAGGAGAATGGCGAGAAGACCAAGGTTGCCGATCAGTGTAGCTGCAGGAAAGAGGGTGCCCTGAACCAGGGCGACCCTTATGTTTGCCTTAACATAGGTCTTGCCAAGTCGGTCAAAGATGCCTGACTGTATGTTTTCAAGGGTATATGCTTTGCTCAGCTTTGCTGATATCAATGCAGATCTGGCAAATTCTGTGATTAACGAGAACTGCTCCTGCACCTTGTTAAAACGCTGGTGAAGTTTACCAGAGAGCAGCCTGGTAGAGACAGCAAGGATCGGCATCGGAAGAAGTGCCATGACGGTAAGCATCGGATGGATGTGGATCATGAAACCGATCGCAGCAATTGACAGGATGAGCGCATCTGCGGCGGCAACCATGCCCATACCGCAGGCCATTTGTACCGCCCCAAGGTCATTGGAGGCGTGAGCCATAATATCGCCGGTCGTACGTTTTTCAAAAAATGGTTGATCCATGGTAATAATATGGTTGAAAATCTGATTACGCAGTGCACGTTCGAGATGGCGGGAAAAACCAATAATCAAATTTCTCCAGATAAATCTTAAGATTACCACCAGTACAGCTATACCGATTATTACCAGTCCCAGTTTGAACAGGAGACTGCTCGTAGCCCTGTTCTCTGATAAGGCGTCAACACCGTACTTTAAAATCCGGGGAATGATGAGTTGAAGAAAATCGACGCAGAGCAGGGCAACAAAACCGAGGAGAAGGCGGAGACGATGTTTTTTAAATTGCGGTGAAAGCAATTTCAGGAGTGTCGAAAAACTTGCTGGATCTGAGTATCCAACTGATTCTTGCTGTTTTCCTTTCTGCTCTGTGAACTGTGGTTCCGACACGTTTATAATTATGATATTGCTTATTGGAATAATGGTTGTTTAGTATAAGATGACCGTTTTCAATAATAATTACGATATAATAATTTGCGACAGAATCACTTTCGCGATTGTTTTGAGCTCTGGCAGATTTTACCGGAGGCAATGGAGAAAAAATGAGAGTTAACTTTGGCCCCCTTATCCTTATTTTGGTTGGAGCGCTCTTACTGCTCTCAAATCTTGAAATCCTGCCTCTCGGGAAGGTTAAGGATTTTGCTGCCACCTGGTGGCCGCTCATATTAATTATCATTGGAGCATTGCAGATTCGCAAACGTGGATGAGGGCGCGCAGATTTACCACATATAAGCTTGCATCAGGCCACGTGGCATGGGTTAGATGCTAGAGTCTGTTCTCAAGTATTGTCAACAGTTCTTCATGAGTCAGTGCTACCGGGTTGTTTTTATTTGATGAAGCTGCTGCAATCTCTCCCAGGTCTGATATTCTGACATTAAATTGTGATAATTTGGGGAGTTTTAGGGTTTTAGTAAGAGAATAGAGATATTCGATGAAGCTTTTTCGATAGTATTTATCACTCTTGCCTGCTTTGGCTGAGCACAATTTTCCCAATTTAGTATATTTCAGGAGGGTCTCATTATCTTCCTGCTCCGCTTCCAGTTTGCTTAAGGTAATATCATTGGCAGCGGCCATCAGAGTGCCACATACAGCTCCATGAGATATCGGAAAAAAACATCCCAGAGCAGGTGCCAGCCCATGAACAACGCCCAGTCCCGCATTCATCAGGACGATGCCTGAGCAGAGAGAAGCAAGTGCCATTTGACTGCGACCGTAAATGTCCTCAGGTTCTTCATATACTCGTAAGAGTGATTGATGAACAGATTGGATACCTTTCCAGGCTATTGCATCGGTAATTTGAGAGCTTTTTGTCGACAGATAGGCTTCCACCAGCTGAGAAAATGTGTCCATTCCGCAGGCTGCAGTGATTTCGGGTGGACATGATCGCATCAGCAATGGATCTATCAGTGCTATGTCCGGAATAAAGCGGTCGTGGCGAAGGGATTTCTTGAAACCGTCTTTCCCGCTCTGACTTATCACCGCGTTGCTGGTTGCTTCACTGCCGGTCCCCGCTGTTGTCGGTATGGCAATAAATGGGATTTTTTCTCCTGTTGGCCGTCTGAACCCGACACCTTCCAGGTATTGTTTTACTGCCTCGCCGCCTGGCAGCATGGCTGAAACTGCTTTGCCGGCATCGACAACACTTCCTCCGCCAATAGCTATAACGACATCGATTTTTTGGGCAGTATGCTGTTGTACTATGGAGTCAATTAACTGCGGTGACGGCTCCTGGCTGACTTCTACCAGAGATATGTGAAGGTCACACTGATTCAGGAGTGACAGGACACGGTCTCTGTTTCCATAATGTTTTAAAGAACCAGCGCCGGTGAGAAGAAGGACAGGTCCACCAAATTCCTTGACGTGGTCTGGAAGGTTATTGATTGAGTCAAACCCGAATTCAATTTTAGGAAGGGGCTTGAGTGTGAATGAATCCATTATGCCTGATACGTCGTCCGGAGGGGAGAAATCAAGAGAATGATTTAGCCTGTTTTTTTGCTTCTGTTGTTTGGTCATTGGAATTTTCGTTCCTGTCACCCGTTATACCGGTCAGTTGTCGAGGTAATCCTTTTATATATATATCCTGCTTTGCATATGGAATCTCGATATTTTCAGTGTTGAGCATTTTATAGACCTTTGTGTTGAGAGCATCAAGAACACGTCCCCGATGTTCCGGGTGATCGACCCAGAAAAGGAGTTCAAAATCAAGACTTGAAGGACCAAACAGCCGAAATCTGACCCGTGGAGCCGGAATCCTGCATACCTGTGGTTCTTCCTCCGCAACTTTTTGCAGAGATTTGCTCACCTTCTCAACATCACTACCGTATGCAACGCCAATCTTAAGCCGTACTCTCATCTTTTCGTTGGGGCCGCCTGACTGATTAATGATGGTTGAGTTGCCAATGATCGAATTTGGCACGGTTACCTCAATGTCATCTCTCGTGAGTATTCTGGTACTGCGGAGTCCTATATTGGTTACTTTGCCTCTGCCAATATTATCAAGGACCACGTAGTCTCCGACTTTATAGGGTGCATCGGCTATAATGAAGACACCGCTGAAAAGATTTGAAAGTGTATCTTTAGCGGCAAAACCGATGGCAATACCTGCTATTCCTGCAGAGGCGAGCCAGGCAGTCATATCTATATTCCAGATGATAAAAACGAAGTAAATTCCTGCTCCAAAGATGATGATCTTTGCCAGATTATCAAAAAGGGTAACGGTCCGGTGTTGAATAAAGGCATACTTGTGCTTGAGGCCGGAAATTCGGGTGAGCACCAGGGTGCACATCCTGATTAAAAATATAAGCCAGACCAATATGTTGAGCGTTTGAAAAATTCTCTGAGATAAAATCCTCACGTTGTCTGAGAGCGGCATCAGGTCAAGACCTGCGTTTATCCCGAGAACGACGAGAGTATAATAGAGCGGCGGACGTAATAAGGAGGCAATCTTATCATCGAGCATAAAATTGGTTCTTCTCGTGATTGAACCGATTATCTTGAATAATAACCAGGTCGTGAGAGAAGCAATAATAAAGGTGATGAGAATCATAAGCGTTCCCTGAATCCATCGATTTTCCGATATGATATTGATGGCAGGCAGGAGCGTGTTCGTTATATTCTCGTTTATTGCAGCAGTGGATATAGTCTCTGCGATACCCTGTCTTGAGGAGAGCAAAATCACAAATGCAGTTGTAATCAGCGTTGCAACCGAATGGAAAAATGTCATAAGATCTGCTTATATAGAGTTAATTTAAGGGAGAAATACTTTGTCTAAGCCCCATAGATGATACGCTGAACGATATCCTAAAATCATTGAATCTACAATGGTTTTCAACGTATGCGCAACACGGAATTTCTGTAGAAATTTGCCCTTACGGTCAAGTAAATAATCTTCTCATGAAATCGAGACAACCAGCGTTCAATTGAGTACAAATGGTTAAAAAACAGAATGATTGATACACCATATTACTATAAATTTATAATTGAAAAAGTAATATTTATGATTATTCTATACCAGAATGAAAATGGAGAATACCATCATGAAGTTTTATGGTTGAGACACATAAAGAGAGCGAGGGCTGATATTTTGATTGAGACAGAGCAGG
>NODE-142-length-25407-cov-6.15214_pt1 | contig 25407 bp, 26 predicted proteins | sample MGYA00139097_ERZ477577 | MGnify/ENA metagenome assembly ERZ477577
CTTTGGGCGTGAAAAAAATAATGGTTAATAAACATTGGGCCAAAAAGAAAAAAGAACTACTTAGTTGCTTAATACTCTTATCTGTTTCCCCTAATTTTATTTTTAACTGATAACCATCGCGCGATCGATCGCGAATAAACCAGCGCAAATGGCGCGGAAGAATCCGCAAAAGAGCGATGATATCTTTACTGAGATAAAGCCCTTCTTCTTGCAAATACGCTTTATCAAAAGGACCACTGGCACTCTTTGAGAGTTCTTTGCCTAAAATAGAATAGATATCAAAATCAAGCTCCATCACTTTTCCTAGGCCATCGAGCATAATAAGGGCCCGAAAAACAATAAACCAATCTCGCGGTAGATAAACGCGGTGACGACTCATCACTTGAATAACAGAATTGAGAAGAAGGGCCAAGTTTGTCTGCCTCACAGTCAATCCAACAAAAGGAGAAAGAGCACTCTTTACATCGCGAATAACCAGATCGACATCGGGCATCTCTTCATAGGTGGCCACATCGAGAAATTCATAGACAAGATTCTCAAAATCAAAATTCACCAATGAATACAAAAGAGAAAGAAGATTTAAACGCGCTTTTTTTCCCAGTTGACCCACAAGACCAAAATCAACGACGCCCACTTTTTCATTTTTTAAATAAAATAAATTACCAGCATGAAGATCGGCATGAAAAAAACCTTCACTTAAAAGTGAGCTCATAAAAACGGCCACACCATCCATGAGTTTTTCTTCAAGATCTTTTTTATTTTTTAAGGACGGATTTGAAAGAGGAATTCCTTCTAAATATTCCATCACAATAAGATTTCGATGATTGTATTCTTTATAAATTTGAGGAAGATAAAAAATTTCTTTTTCATCAATCTTATCGATGACTTTTTTCATGCGAACGAGATTAAGCCCTTCTTGCAAAAAATCTAATTCCTGTTGAAGTTGATTGGAAAAATCATCAATTAACCGTGTTGGTGAGATATATTTTATTTCATCACCTAATTTTTCAAGAGAGGTGGCCATGAATTTCAAAATAGATAAATCTGTCTCTACTTTTTTATCAATGGACGGTCTTTTCACTTTGAGGACAACCTTTGATCCGTCTTTCAACAATCCCCGGTAAACAAGCCCAATGGAAGCAACTCCAATGGGGGTATCTTCTATTTCAGCAAAAATATCTTTTACTGGTCGGCCGAGGGCCTCTTCTACTTGATTTTCTACCTTGGAAAAAGGAAGAGGGCCTACCTTGTCTAAGAGCTGCCGCATCTCTTGCAAGAATTCTTCTTCAAAAAGATCATCGCGCGTACTGAGTAGTTGGCCTAGTTTAATAAAAGTAGGTCCTAACTCTTCAAAAGAGCGGCGCAGTTTGGCGGCAAAGCTCGACGTCGTCTCTCTTTCTTTTTTTTCTTTTTGCTCATCAAACCCTCCACCGCTGGGAAAAAAGCGATGCAGCTGCATCTTATAGATAACCTCAGAGAGACCATTTTTGGCCAAAACAGTGAGAATCTCTTTAAAACGGCCCATATTGGTGATAGTGCGTTTAATACCTCGAGAAGTTTTGATAATATCCATGGTCGCGCTCCGGTTATTCTTTCAAGAAAAGGTGAATCCTATTAGAACAGTTATTTTAATCTTAACACTTTTTTTCTCTTCTCTTCGCTGCGTTCAAAGTATTCCCATCGCAGAAAAAAAATGCATGCGTAAGGCCATTGTGGGAAATTACGAAGTTCTCTTAGATATCACTCCTCAAAAAAAAGGCGAGGGGCTTCGTCCTTATTTAAGTAAAGATGAAGTGGCCCTTGATTACCTCAATAGCTACCAAGAAAAACAAAAAATTACCTGGCCTAGTATTGCTCTTGGAACTGTTGGCAGTGCTCTTCTCATCTCCGGTCTAGGCCGCTCTAAAAAACTCTTTGAGGGGGGGGAGCTTACAAAGGAGAAAATTTATTTTCTCTCGGGACTCTCTATTTTGCTTCTCAATATCCTCACTTTAAAGACAATTAATTTGGCCAATGAAGGGCTGCTCTTGCGTTCAGTAGAAGAGTATAATAAAAGAAATTTTCCCCTTATCTTTTTGGCCCCTTACCAAGGGGGGCAGCAAGGAGATGTAGGGATGGCGGCCGGTCTTATGAAGGAGTTTTAAGTTGAGTATCTTTTGTTATAACTGCAATACAGAGTTAGATTTTACAGAAAATGACAAAATTTCTCGCCGTGAGGAATGCCCCTCTTGTGGGGAGGGAATTTACTGTTGCGCCATGTGTCAGTTTCATGATTCCACTGCCTATAACGAATGCCGTGAGCCCATGGCCAACCGCGTGGCCGAGAAAACCAAGGTAAACTTTTGCACCTATTTTCGCCTTGCTGCTGGTCGCCCTTCTAATAAACCCGACAAAGACGATCTTGTGAAATTAGCAGATTCTCTTTTTAAAAAATAGGCCTCTTTACTATGAGAAATCCCCAAAATGATGAGTTCTTTCCCATGACTGCCTCTGGCAAAAAAAAGCTCGATGAGGAGCTGGATTTTCTCGTCAAAGTAGAGCGCGAACGCCTCAAAGTTGTCATTGCCGAAGCACGGGCCCAAGGAGACCTCAAAGAAAATGCTGATTATGCTGCCGCCAAAGAAAAACAGGCCCATGTAGAAGGACGCATTTTAGAACTTCAATTTCGCACAGCAAGATGCAAAGTCATCAATGTGGCCTCTATTAAAAGCGAAAAAATCGTTTTTGGTGCCACAGTCACCCTTCTTCACGACGAAGAAGATAAAGAAGTCACTTATACTATTGTAGGAGCGGATGAAAGCAATAGTAAGTTAGGACGCATCTCTTATACCAGCCCTGTCGCGAAGGCCCTTTTAGGCAAGGAAGAGGGAGATGAAGTTATCGTGAAAGCGCCAAAAGGTGATGTGGCCTATACCATCCAAGAAATAAAATTCGTAGAAATCTCTTAACTCTTCTTTTTTTCTACCGATTGAGTAGGCATGCTAGAAATTGAAATTCTTGACTTTACGACTCCTATTTATAAGGGAATTTATTCTTGGAACAGGGATTCTCTTCTTATTGGATCTAAAACTCCTCTTTTGGCCTTACCTGACCCTGAGTTTCATGGGCTTCATTTTTCCTTAACTCTTAACGAAAAAAGCGAACTCCGTCTTATTCCCATTCATCCTGGTACGACTTTCTTTATTAACTCTCTTCGCTACACGCAAGGAAGAAAAATTAACGTAGGAGAGGAGATTCGTTTTTCATCTCTTCTTTTTAAAGTTATAAAGGCAATTCCTCAGTCAACAGAGTCAACGCTCCCCTCACTGCGCGAGGCCTTAAAAAAACTTGAAGAAGAAGAGAAATGGGCCCCGCAAAAAAGACTCTTTTTTGATTTAAAAAAGGTATTGAGTCAATGATGAAGCTCATGGATACAGAACCTCTTTTGTTTACTGCTAAAGATGGAAATTCTATCACCTATATCACCAATCTTTTTTCGGCCACTGTGCGCTTTGAAAAACCACTTCTTGTTTTTAATTACGGCCTTGTTTGCAATTTTGAACACTTTAAATATCAAGTGGAGTATTTTGAAAAACAAGAATACCCTATCTTACTTCATAACTACCGCGGCCATTACGGTTCTACTGCTAAAGAAAACCTTTCTGATATTAATTTTGATAACATTACGAATGATCTCTATGAATTGCTGAACTTTCTTCCCACAAACAATCTTCCCTATTATTTTATTGGTCACAGCATGGGAGTGAATGTCACTTTAGAGTTTGCCAAAAAATATCCCTCTCTTGTAAAAAAAATTATCCTCATCTCTGGCCCTTCTCTTCCACCTTCCCAAACTATGTTTAACTCATCTCTTATGTATTTTTTGATGCCTCTCTTAGAGGCCTTTTATGCTAAAGATCCTCGCTTTTTAAATAATTTTTGGAAACAGTCATCTAAAAATCCTCTGACACGCCATTTTATTATGTTTGGTGGTTTTAATCGAAAAGAAACCAGTATGGATTTTATTAAAATCTATTTAAAAAAGCTCTCTGAGCTTCCCATGAATTTATTCTTCAAGCTCTTCTTTGAAATGGATCAACATGAAGTCATGGGGATGGCCAGCAATGTTGAATGCCCTGTTCTTATTATGGGAGGCGATAAAGATCGCATGATTCCTAACTACTATCAGCATCTTCTCTATGAGAAAATTGAAAATGCTGAATTTTATGTCATTAAAGATGGAAGCCATGTTCCGCAAGTGGATTTTTTTCGAGAAGCTAATGAGAGGATGGATCTTTTTTTCCGCCAAAACTTAGATGTTTGTATTCCAAGAGAGGTTTAAAGAGACGCAAGATAATGCCTTCTAATTGTGCTTTTTTATAGATTTCATGAGAGGCCTCACCTTCTGTATTGATGAGATAGTTTTCATAATCCACAATTTGTACTTCAAAAGGATAAAAAAAGCGCACATCTCGCCGCAATAATCCCAAATCTAATTCTAACGCCTTTTTACTCAGCTCGCTTTCTACTCCATTATCATGTTGTTTTTTGGCCATGGTTTTTAACTCCATTACATCCTGAATAAAAGGATGACGGTAATTAATGAGTTGCCGGCAAGTAAATTGAATAGAGCGATACTTTTTGTGAGAAAAGCCATTTTTTACGATACGCTTATCATCGCTCTCGCTAAAGGCCGAGTCCATAATGCTTTCATTAAAAAGATGATAAAACTCTTCTTCACTTAATTGCTCTTTAATACATTTTCGCACAAGAGCGCCATATTTTCCTTTAAACTTTTCAACATCGAGAAGTGAATTCACCGATCGGCTAGGTTTAAGATTTTGGGGAATAATATTGTGCTTTTCATCTAAGAATTTAATCAAAAGCAACGTATCGGCCTTATTGAGAGTAATAAAGCGCACTCCGATACGATCAAAGACTTCTTCGGCCACATTCTCTGGCTTATGAAGTAACTTTAAAACGATACTTTCGCGTGATTTTTTCGCCTTTGTTTGAAAATCGTAAAGAGGAATTTGCACCTGTCTTTGTTCATGAACAAAATAAAGTTTTCCATCATCGCCGCGCTGAAGGGCCTTATAAAATTGATCAAATATTTGCTGCTGAATAACGGGAAGATAGTTGTGGCGCAGATCTTTATCGGCATGAAGAATCGTGTGCATCACTTTAAGGATAATGCCTGACCAGAGTCTCTCTTCTAAAGTGATGCGTGGAATTTGGCCCGCGGCCATTAAAAAAAGCTCACTTAAATCAGAAATCAAATGGAAGCGAGGGGGAATTTCAAGGGGAAGCCCTTCTTCATTTCCTTCTTTGAGAAAATATTTTTTAATAAACTGCATCGCTTCTTGGTAGTTTCCAAAAAGCTCTGCCATTAAAATAGGATCGTGGATATCGTGACCGTAGTGTTTGAGAAAACTCTCAACTGAAGAGAGATCTTTGATGGTTCCCAAAAAAGATTTTGCATCAAGGGCCGATTTTCCCCCAAGGATAACTTCAAAGAGTTCCCAATCTACTCTATATTTTTCTAAATAACTTGGTCGCTTCATTCTTTTATCTCCCTCTCTTAGAGAACATCTTTTAAGAGAGTCTCTTCATCGGCCAAAAATGTCGTTTCAATAAAATCAGCATAAAAATCATCGCCTAGCTCTTGTGCTGCCTTTAAACAAAGATTCAAATACCGCGAAACGGGAACGACATCTTTAGAAGTATATTTTTCAATGGTCTCGGGAAAAATGGCCATAAAAGCGTAGGCCTCACCTTTTTCTCCTGTCTCATAATTCTCATAAGAGACGCGTCCAACGTCATAGCCAAGTTCTCGTTTTAATAATTTAGCGAGCTCTTTTTCATCTACAAAGTAAAGAACTGCATTTACCCAGTGGGCCGGATTATTACTATAGAGTAAATCTAGCATGGCCGATTCTTTTTTGCCTGGCCAAACGTCGCGATTAAAAACTCGTTTTACCCCAAAAAGACGCACCTTAGTAGGAATTTTAAATCCTGCAAACTCTCGGCCTGCTGAAGTAGGCGACATAAGGCTTCCGTAACCAATAATGGGAATTCTTCCTTCAAAGTCTCTAAATGATTCTTTCTCTTCGCTAGAAAGAGGAAACTGCATCATTTCAGGGACTCGGACACTTAAAGAAAAGAGAAGAGGGCCAAAAAGAAAGAAAACTGCTAGAATAAATTTTTTCATGCCACCATTTTTAACGAGTCTTACAGATGAATCAAGAAGAACCCCCAAAAAAAATTCCTTTTTCCCTCGAAGTTCTCTTTCTGAGTTTCCTTGGAGTAGGATTTGCGCCTTTTGCTCCAGGAACATTTGGCACGCTGGCCACTCTTCCTTTTCTCTATTTTTATGCTCAGTTCAACCTTCCTAGCTTTTTCCTTCTTCCTTTTGCGCTCTTGCTTACTGTCATTTCTTGTCTTGTGGCCGACTTTGTGCAAAAGCGCCTTCATGTTCACGATCCTTCTTGGATTGTCATTGATGAAGTTGTAGGAATGCTTCTCACCTACATCATTGCTCCAGGAAGTTCTCTTCTACACTTTCTTTTTATTTTTCTTCTCTTTCGTTTTTTTGACATCACCAAAATATGGCCAGCTAGCTTTTTCGACAAAAAAATTCGCCACGGGGCGGGCACTATTCTCGATGATGTGGTGAGTGGAATATACGCAGGTATTGTGATGCTTCTTTTACAATATTTTTTTCCTGCCCTCTCATAAAGAGCTCTTCTTTCAAAGACTTGCCTTTTACTTCTTTTTTTTTCTCTTGCACTCTTTTCTTAGAACTTTGACCAGTTCCCCTTGGCAATGTTAAACCTGTAGTAGCTGACAACCTTAATGCTACTGAATAAAAAAAACTGGAGATACTCATGAGCTCAAAAGCTGAAGCACAAAATGAACAGCAACGCGGTAAGGCCCTTGAAGTGGCCCTCTCTTCCATCGAAAAGGCCTTTGGAAAAGGCGCCATCATGAAAATGAATCCCGACGATGCTCCTATAAAGATTCCCTCTATCTCAACGGGAAGTATGTCTTTGGATTTGGCCCTCGGTATTGGCGGAATCCCTCGAGGCAGGATTATTGAAATCTATGGACCTGAATCATCGGGAAAAACAACGCTCACTCTTCACATTGCCAGCGAAGCACAAAAAGTGGGAGGCACCGTGGCCTTCGTAGATGCTGAACACGCTCTTGATACAACTTATGCAGAAAAACTTGGCGTCAATGTCAAAGAACTTCTCATCTCGCAGCCCGATAGCGGTGAGCAGGCCCTTGAAATTACCGACATGCTAGTGCGCTCAGGTGCTGTTGATTTGCTCATTGTGGATTCTGTGGCGGCCCTTACGCCTAAAGCAGAGCTTGAAGGTGATATGGGAGATGCTCATATGGGACTACAAGCGCGGCTTATGTCACAGGCCCTGCGAAAACTCACCGGCTCTATTTCTCGTTCAAATTGTACTGTCATTTTTATCAATCAACTTCGTCAAAAAATTGGTGTCATGTTTGGTAACCCAGAGACGACGACAGGGGGAAATGCCCTTAAGTTTTATGCCTCTGTTCGCCTCGATATCCGCCGCATTGGCGCCATTAAAGATGGTGACCAGATGGTTGGTAACCGCACCCGTGTTAAAGTTGTCAAAAATAAAATGGCGCCTCCTTTTAGAGAGTGCGAGTTTGATATTGTCTACGGCGAAGGAATTTCAAAAGTAGGGGATTTATTAGACTTAGCGGTAAAGGATAATATTGTTGAAAAATCGGGTGCTTGGTATTCTTACCAAAATGGAAAAATTGGACAAGGACGTGAAGCGGCCAAAGAGACGCTAAAAACAAATCCTGAGATTTTTCAAAGCATTCAAAGAGAAGTTTTAACCAAGTATGATCTTCTTCCTGATGCAGAGAAGAGTGAAGAAAAAAAAGAAAAAGCACCGAAAGTTAAATCTTAATTATAGGCGAGGGTTTTATTCATGGGTATGTCTTGTTTGAATAAGGCCCTCGCTCTTCTTACGCGCTATAATTACAGTGAGTATAAGCTCACAAAAAAACTTCAGGAAAAAGAATATGATCCTGAAGAAATTCGGCAAACCATTAAAAAACTCAAAGAATTTGATTATCTCAACGATGTAAGAACATGCCGCCTTAAAATTAAAATTCTCGCTCATCGCAGAGTTGGTGAGAAGCTTATTTTTTATCGTCTTAAAGAAGAATTTTCTTTTTTGGATGCTGATTTTATCCGTCAAACGCTAGAGGAAGAACATGTTGATACGACGGAAATTTTGCATACGTGGCTAGGAAAAGAAAAAGAGAAGCTGGCGCGCTCAAAGAAAAATTATAGTGACTACCAAATAAAAAATAAACTCATCGCTAAGGCCATGCAAAAAGGGCATTCTTACGAGGATATTGTTGCCTTTTTCTCTTTTGGCCCCTAAAAGGTTTTTTTATGAAAACTCAATTTTCTCTTTACTCAGCTAAAATGATTTTTCTTGGATATAATTTAAAAGACCCTGACAACAATCTTCTAATAACTCAATGACATGAATAAAGCCTTCGTCTCCTCCATAGTAAGGATCGGGAACGCCATCGTCGTCAAAGACTGTTGAAAAACTTGTCATGAGTTTTATTTTTTCTTTTTCCTTTTCTTCAAGATATAGCGAGGCCATTTGGCCTAAGTCGCGTATATTTTTTCTATCCATACCAACAATCAAATCAAATTTATCAAAGTCTTCTTTTTTTATCCCACGAGAAATACTGCTGGATGTATATCCGGCCTTTGTTAAAAAAGATCGCATCCGTTCATCGGCCAATTCACCTTCGTGATAGTTACTGGTTCCGGCCGAATCGATAAAATACTTATCTTCTAATTTTTTTTCTTTTAAAAGAGACTTAAAGATGGCCTCTGCGCTAGGTGATCGACAAATATTTCCCAAACAGACAAAGAGTATTTTTTTCACTTCTTTTTAATCCTTTTTTACAAATGACTTTTTTTGCTCTACCCATCTCATCTACTTTTACTTTTTTTGCAACCAAGGAAAATACTTATGAAAAAAACACTAGCGGCCTCTTTCTTTTTCTCTATGACACTTCTGGCAGGAGTTGACGTTCGCTATGAAGGAAAAACCCGTGAGTTTCGCAATCGCTTTCCTCTTGAAGCAGGCCAATATTTTAATAAAGAAACTCCTTCTAGTTTTGCCAAGCTCCACCCTGGTTTTTATGCTGATGGAAAAATTGAGCTCAAAGAAGATGGAACAATCGTTATTTCACCGAAGGCCTATGCTGATGATGTGGTTGCTTTTGTAGCGGGAGGCATGAGTACAAATCCTACTCTCGATCAAAGTATTGTTACGCATCTTCATCACTTTCTTAACGAGATGGACCTTCGCTCTTTTGCGCGCCATGGATACAGTTTTTCACCAGAACAAGCAGATGCTGGCTGGTCGACACTCTCTCTTTATTATGCAGCAGATTAACTTTGTCTCCTAAAAAATTATTTTATTGCCGATAATTCTTTTTTTGTCTAAAGAAGTCTCTTTAAAAGAAATTATTCTTTATTCACTATAGGAGTTCTTATGCAAAAATTAGTTCATTCCTTTCTTTACACTTTAATTCTTTCACTTTCCCTTTATAGCGGAAAAGCTTCTGCGGAAGTTGCAACAATCCTTTCTCAAAAAGGCCTCTGTGTTGTTGAAGGAACGGTTTCTAATTTCACCATTAATTGCCGACAAAATTTTACCTATTTTCATTTAGGATATATCCGTGCCGGTAACGGATTACATCTGCATGGCCGTATCAATAATGAATTAATGGATATTGATGTTGAAAGAACAGGACCTAATACTGCCAAGGGAAGGGCCGGCAGAACTACTACATTTCAAATGCTTTTAAGTGATGGTACATTTGATGTTATTGAGATTTTTTAATTAAAACGTTGGTCTTTAATAGAAAAATCCTCTCTTTCTAGAGTTAAATTCACATTGTAGTAAGGATCACCCTTTTCAAAAATATCTTCGTGCTCTTTAACGAGAGCACGTCTTTCTTTTTCAAAGCGCTTTTTCTTTTCAGGGGAATCCTCGTAACCACGAGAAACCGATTCGTGATGATAGGCAACGGCATAGGGAGTAAAAATGTTGAGATAATTTTTCTCTCTTAAGCGCAGACAAAAATCCACATCATTAAAAGCAACTGGCCATATAAATTCATTGAGCCCCCCCATCTCCTCATACAAAGATCGCTTTACCATTAAGGCCGCACCTGTAACGGCCGAAACATTGTGAACAGTATTCAATCGATTAAAATGGCCTGGCTCTTCTCGATGATATCCCTTGTAAGCATGGCCGGCCGAATGGTTAATTCCAATGACAACTCCCGCATGCTGAAGACGATTATTAGGGTAGAGCAATTTCATTCCAACGGCGCCTACTTCCGTTCGCTGAGAATGCTCCAGCATCGCTTCAATCCAATCATCTGTGATAATTTCAATATCGTTATTGAGCAAAATAAGATGATCACCTTTCGCATACTGAACGGCAAAATTATTAATGGCCGAATAATTAAAGGGCATGGGATAATCAAAGAAGCGAACTTTATTCTCCTCATTAAACGTCTCTTTGATTTTTCTCGTCTCCTCTAAAATACTCCCGTTATCTATTCCCAGAATTTCAATATTTGAATAAGTGCTTTTCTTCAAAATAGAACAAAGCACCATCTCCAACAAACGAGGTTCATCGCGAAAAGGAATAATAATACTCACCAGAGGATGGCCCTTGATTTCTCTTTTAAAACGAAAAAAATAAGGAAGACTGGTAGAAATAATATCGGCCTGAATTTGACGCCTTTTACTTGCCGCCTCTAAAACAAGTTTTGTTCGATGATGGGCCTCGGGTTTTGATTTACTACTAAGGGCCGTAGAACTTTCAATCATACGCCAGTGATACAACACCTTTGGGATGTGGACGATCTTGCCTTTTCTTCTTTCAATTTCTTCCGTCATGCGCAAAAGATAATCATAATCTTGAGCACCATCAAAGCGACTTTCAAGATCTCCCACCTTTCTCATCACCTCTCTGCGATAGACTACTAAATGAGCAATATAGTTATGATTTAACAAAAGATCAGGAGAAAAATCAGGCCGAAAATAAGGGTTAATAAATTTGCCATTGGGCAAAATAAAATCTTCATCGGAATAAATAAAATCCACCTCGCCTTTTTCATCATTAATAACTTTAATCACTTCAAAGAGAGCATGAGGAGTTAATTCATCATCGTGATCGAGGAAGGCCACATACTCGCCGGAGGAGATTTCAATTCCTTTATTTGTCGCCTTGGATATTCCTTGGTTTTCTTTTAAAAACGAAACTTTTATTTTTTCATGAGAGACAAGAGATTTAAGATAAGAGATGGTCTCTTTTTTAGAAGACCCATCATCCACAAGACAAAGTTCCCAGTTATTATAATATTGAGCAATGACACTCTCTACGGTCTTCTTTAAGTATTTTTTATCAATATTATACGTAGGCGTAATTAGAGAAATTAAAGGAAGATGAGAAAAGGATCTCATTTCTTCAAGAACTTCTTCTTTTAAGGGAATAAAGGGCCCTTTATAGGAAGTTCGTATAAAGGCCCTTTTTATTTTACCAAGAGTGGCGCGGAGACCATAGAGTTGAAAAAGTTTTATTACCCGCTTTAGACTCATTATCGGGTGCTGTAATAAAAAAAAAATCATCCCCCTCATGCATCTCCTCTTATTCTGCCTCCATGAAGTAATCAAAGATAATTTCGGCCGATTCATCCATCTCTCTTTGTACTTTTTTGGAGGCCATTCGCATTAATCTTTTTTCACTGGCCGCTTGAAGAGAATAACTTACCTTTATCCCTTTGACATGCCCACTAGAGTCTTTTTTTTCTCTTAGCGTCCATTTAACTTCCATGAAATAAAAAGGAGCGTTGTGGTGAATATTATACTTTTCTTCTAAGTAATTAAGAAGATCGTCTCCCGGATAAGTAGAAGAAATATGTAAAGTCTCTCCTTCTTGCTTATAGTGCATCACTCTAATGGCCGTATACCCGCCAATTCCCCATCTTCCCCTCATGATTTCATAGACGTAGAGAGGTCGACCTTCACTATCCGTTTCAAGAATTCCCATTTCTTTAATATTCTTTACAATATACTGACAGCTCGTGTCACACGTATCTTCCACTGCATTGAGGACTTTCAAAATATCCTTACTGCTTTTCCCTTGAAAATAGGCCTCCATCTCTGTGGAAAAAGCGGCCTCCTTGGCAAAAAGAGAGCATTGAAGCAAAAGGGAACTCAGGATGAGGATCATCTTTGATGTGCTAATCTTCATGGCAAACTCCTTTGAGAAAAAAATTTATTTACACCTTTTAAGGATTAGGCCCAAAACTAAGCAAAGGCCATTGAACTTCCTGCTCACGGCCCTGGGAGGTAAACCGAAAAGAATACGCAGCATGAAAATGCCAGGGGAGAAGGGCAAATTTCACTGGATTTTTCCCTCTTTGCACCATAACTTGCCTCTCTATAAACTTTTTGAAGGAATTATCCTCTATGCAGTCTCAAGACGTTCGTAAGCTCTTTTTGAACCACTTCAAGCAACTCAATCACACTGTTGTCCCTTCTTCTTCTTTGGTCCCTCAAGATGATCCCACCCTGCTTTTCAACAATGCAGGAATGAATCAATTTAAAGATATCTTTCTAGGTCACAAGACACCTCCTTCCAATCGCGCAGTCTCTATTCAAAAATGTGTTCGCGCAGGAGGCAAGCACAATGATCTCGATAATGTAGGGATGACAGCACGCCATCATACTTTCTTTGAAATGCTGGGAAATTTTTCTTTTGGTGATTATTTTAAAAAAGAGGCCATTGAGTTTGCCTGGTCTCTTCTCACAGATGTCTATAAAATTCCTGAAAGTAAACTTTTTGTGACAGTTTATCATCAAGATGATGAGGCCTTAAAACTGTGGCATAAACATATCGGTCTTCCCCTCAATAAAATCTTCAAAAAAGATAGCGACAACTTTTGGCAAATGGGCGAGTTTGGTCCTTGTGGTCCCTCCACTGAAATTTTCTTTGATCACGGCCCTCAGTATATTGATCCTAATTTGAAAGGAAAAAAGCTTGGCGATATTCTTGAAGATGAAATGCGCTATGTAGAGATTTGGAATCTTGTTTTTATGCAATTTAACAAAAACGAAAAGGGAACATTTGATCTTCCACGCCCATCCATTGACACTGGATCTGGGCTTGAGCGATTAACCGCTGCTCTTCAGGGCGTTTATTGGAATTACGAGACAGATCTCTTTTCTCCTCTTATCAAATCTCTTGAAACGGCCAGCAAACTCTCATATCGCGCTCTTGCTGAAAAAGAAGATCCTCATCTTGTTACCTGTATGAGAGTTGTCAGCGATCATATTCGCGCTGCCTCAATGCTTATTACCGACGGAGTGATCCCCTCTAACGAAGGACGCGGTCATGTTCTTCGCCGTATCATCCGCCGTGCCGTTCGCCACCTTCGCGAACTTCCCATCGATAAAGAATTTAAATTCCACCATCTCACCAAAGATGTTTTTTCCGTCTTAGGAAACCAGTATCCGGAGAATATGGCCAATATGGCCATGGCCGAAAAGTTTATCAAAATAGAAGAAGAAAAGTTTCTTGAAACATTAGAGAAGGGAATGAGTTACCTCAAGGGAACCATTGTTGATTTAAAACAAAAAAAACAATCTATTCTTCCCGCCAAAGATGTCTTTTTTCTCTATGATACATATGGCGTACCAACAGATTTAACCGCCCTTATTTTGCGCGAAGAAAAACTCACTCTTGATGAAGAAGGGTATCAAAAACTTGTCGAAGAACAAAAAGAAGAATCCAAAAAAAGCTGGAAAGGAAAAGAAGATCTCGAAAAAAATAAAGAGCTCTATGAACTCTATGATGAATTTGGCGCAACAGAATTTACGGGGTATCACGAATTAGAACGCAAAGAAAAACTTCTCGCTGAAATTAAAGTGGCCGATAAAACATTTCTTCTTTTTAAGAAAACTCCTTTTTATGCTGAAGGAGGTGGGCAAGTAGGTGAAGTGGGATTTATTTATGATGAAAAAGAAAATCTCGTGGCCGACGTGATTAATACGCTGAGTTTGATTACTGGATTTACCCTCCATGAAATTAAGAAAAAATCATCTCTTGAAAAAAATAAAAGCTATCATCTAAAAGTGAACCGAGAAAAAAGACTCTCTAGTGCCCGCAATCATTCGGCCACTCATCTTCTTCATAGTGCTTTAGGTGAAGTTTTAGGGCCACATGTTAAGCAGGCCGGCTCCCTCGTCTCTCCTCATCGCCTTCGCTTTGACTTTACTCACTTTGCTCCTCTCTCACGCGAAGAAATTAAAAATATTGAAGAAAAAGTCAATGGCGCTATTTCTTTGGCCTACAATACGGCCGCCGCTCTTATGACAAAAGAAGAGGCCCTCGCTCAAGGGGCCAAGGCCCTCTTTGATGAAAAGTATGGCGACAAAGTAAGAGTTGTTTCCATGGGAGATGTCAGCACCGAGCTTTGCGGCGGCGTCCATGTAAGCAATACTCAAGAAATTGGTCTTTTCACCATTATCTCTGAACAAGGACTTAGTAGTGGAATAAGACGCATTGAGGCCAAAACATCTAAAGAGGCCTTTGATTATTTAAGTAAACGCTCTTCTTCTCTCAAAGAACTTGAAACTCATTTTTCTAAAAAAGAAAATGAATTAACTCAGCATCTCATAAAACTTGAAGAGGATTTAAAAAAATTAGAGCGCAGTCAAGCAGAGGCCTCGAAAAATCAAAAAAATAAAGAGGCCTTAGAAAAGATTCAATCTTCCACTCATAATGATGAAATCATAACCTATCTTTTTCTCAAAGATGAAGAGATGGATTTAAAGACAACGGGCGATCTTTTCATGCAACAAAAGAAAGAATTAGAGGCCATGCTTTTTCTTGTGGTAAAAAAAGAAAAAGGAATCTCTTTTTTACTGCGCCTCTCTCCTTTACTGAGCAAGCGCTGTGATCTCAAAAAGATTTTCACTAAAGAAATCAAAGATCTTCTTGGCGCTAAGGGTGGTGGTCGCAGTGATATGATGTCTGGACAGCTAGAAAATCTTACTTCCATTCAAGAAGCTCTAAAACTTCTCAAATCCGCTCTCCTCTGATATGATTTCCTGGCCTACCCTCCGGCCAGGAATCAAAAAATGAAAAAAAATCTTATAAAAATTCTTCTTCTCTTCTTTATTTCTATTCTTATTTTTCTCTTTCAATATTATAAAGTTTCACAGTATTTAAATCTCTCCTATATAAAAGAAAATCAACTTTATTTTCAACACTACTATCATGATAATAAATTTTTTACTCTCGCCCTTTTTTTTCTCATCTACATTTTATCCACTGCTCTCTCTTTACCAGGGGCCACTATTTTAACTCTTGGGGCCGGTGCTTTTTTTGGACTTTTTACAGGATTCATTCTTGTTAGCTTTGCCAGCACCATTGGTGCCACTCTTGCTTTTCTTCTCTCCCGCTTTTTCTTGCGCGACTTTGTGGAAAAAAAATTTTCTTCTTATCTTAAGTCCATCAACGAAGGGATAAAAAAAGAAGGATCTCTTTATCTTTTTAGTTTGAGGCTTATTCCTCTTTTCCCCTTTTTTGTCATTAACTTGGTGATGGGGATAACTTCTTTTTCTGTGGTGAAATATTTTTTTATCAGTCAACTAGGGATGCTGGCGGGAACCTTTGTCTACGTCAATGCAGGCAGACAGCTTGCTAGCATCGACTCTCTTTCAGCAATCCTCTCTCCTCAAATTTTAGCTTCTTTTGTACTACTGGGTTTTTTTCCTTTTTTAGCAAAAAAAATCATGAAAAAAATACAAGATCAACTCATCTATCGTCCCTATAAAAAACCAAAAATATTTGATTACAACATGATTGTTCTAGGCGGTGGATCGGCCGGGTTAGTGACGGCCTATATTAGCTCTGCTGTTAAAGCAAAAGTTGCTCTCATTGAAAAAAATAAGATGGGAGGAGATTGCCTCAATACGGGTTGTGTTCCCTCTAAGGCCATTATTAAATCGGCAAAACTCGCTTATCAAATGAAGAATGCCGACAAATATGGACTTGAGATCATAAATCCTACCATTGACTTCAAAAAAGTCATGAAGAGAGTTCACGGAGTTATTCAAAAAATTGAACCTCATGATTCTACCCATCGCTATGAAAAATTAGGTGTCACTTGTCTTCAAGGACAAGGAAGAATTATCTCTCCTTGGGAAGTGGAAGTTAACGGAAAAATTCTCACCACTAAAAATATCACCATCGCGACGGGGGCCTCTCCTTTTATTCCTCCTCTTCCTGGAATCGAACATATTACTCCATTAACATCGGAGAATCTCTGGCAGCTAAATGATCTTCCTAAAAAAATGATTATCCTTGGTGGCGGTCCTATTGGCTGTGAAATGGCCCAAAGTTTTTCTCGTCTAGGCAGTGAGGTGATTCAAATTGAAATGATGGATCGAATTATGGGAATTGAAGATAAGGAAGTTAGCTTATTTGTGAAAGAAATATTTCAAAAAGAAGGTATCCTCGTTTTAACTAACCACAAGGCCAAGGCCATAAAAAGGGAAGAAGGAAAAAAAATTCTCGTGGCCGAATTTGAAGGAAGAGATCATTTTTTTGAGTTTGACGAAATTCTTGTGGCCATTGGAAGAAAGGCCAATGTTGAGGGTTTTGGCGCTAAAGAGATGGGGATAAAGATCAGAGATAATAAAAGTATTGAGGCCAATGAATATATGCAGACAAATTTTCCTAACATTTATGTATGCGGTGATGTCACAGGTCCTTTTCAACTCACCCACACGGCCGCTCACCAGGCCTGGTATTGCGCCGTCAATGCTCTCTTTGGTGCTTTTAAAAAGTTTAGAGTCGATTATTCTGTTATTCCTTGGGCCACTTATACAGATCCAGAGGTGGCCACCGTTGGCCTCAATGAACAGAGGGCCAAAAAAGAAGGAATTAGCTATGATCTCACCACCTACAATATTGACGATCTCGATAGGGCCATTGCTGATAGTGAAAATCACGGATTTATTCGCGTTTTGACGAAACCCAAAACAGATAAAATCCTAGGGGCCACCATTGTAGGAAATCACGCATCTGACCTCTTAATGGAATTTATTAGTGCTATGAAGCATGGGTTTGGTCTTAATAAAATTTTAGGGACTATTCACTCTTATCCCAGCATGGGAGAGGCCAATAAATATGTGGCCGGAAACTGGAAGAAGAAGCAGACTTCAGAGCGCGTTTTTTCATGGCTCAAGAAATTTCATCAAAGGGATATTAAGTGACTCACAAGAAATTAGTTGTCATCAGTTGCTTAATACCACATTACATTTTTTTTAGTTTTTCTAAAATAGAAGAAATCGTATTGTTTGTGTTAAATTTTTCATATTCCATAAATTGCTTTAATAAAAGAGATTGAATTTTTTTTATTTTTTCAAAAATATCATCTTGAGAAATATTTTTATCAATAGAAAAATTGCATGCACTTCGAGAAACTTCAGCTCCCCCAAGACTCATGCACAAATTCTCTGCATTAACTCCACTATCAATTTCCATCCCCATGGAAATAAGGTCTTTTATATGGAAATGTGGAAAAAAATCAAAAATAAAAAAAAGATCATAAAGATCTTTTTCACTACATCTGCTCACAAGAGTCGCTGCCTTCATTTTCAAAAGAGTCTTTAAGTCAGGCACAAAGATATTCTCTTTGGTGCAGTAAACTTTTTCAAGAGAAGAGAAAATATTTTTATCAACGACAATATCAATGGTAAAAGAGTGATGTTTAAAAATATTTTGCGAGTGAAAATAGGCCGGAAAAGAATCTTCGTGAATAAATTGTAAATTCTTGATAGATTTTATTTTCTTAATGAGGATTTTATGAAGATGGTAGTTTTCAACAAAGATATTAATATCGTCAGATCGACGGTGAGCAAAGTAACATCCACTAAGAGCGGTCCCCCCTACCAAGAGATACTTTGGTGGAAGTTCATAAAAAATCAAAGCAATGATCTCTCTTAAGGGTGCTGGAATTGCTTTTTTTGAGAGATGAGACCAAGGTTTTTTAAATTTTTCCATAATACTTCCATGCGCTTTCTTTTAACCGGGAGAATAAACTTTTTATATGCTTCAAACTCATTAAAAACTCTCTCTCCTAATATTTTAGAACTCGTCATCATTCCTTCTACTTGAACAAAGCGGCCCAATGCCCGAAGATCACCACAATGAAGCTTCGTTAAAAATGCTTCGACGCTCTCATAACTAAGATCCCAATTATATTTTGTCTGATAATTTTCTTTCCCTTCATCTATTTCTTTTAAAAGTTGAAAAGGAGATTCAAGAAAAATTTGAGGATGCACCTTTGCCTTTCTTGCTAATCGAAAGAGATGCTTCGTCTGAATATTGATAAAATCTTTCTCCTCTTCATTCTCGTGAGAAGAAAACCAAAGAGAGATGGCCTAGCGAGAACTACCTATCCTCTTGGCCAAATCATTTTGGGAGTAGTGATGAATTTCTATAAATTTTTTTAAGGCCGTTTTATTCATAGCTTGTGAAGTACACTTGACAGGCCTTTTAAAATCAAATAAAAATTAATTTTATTAAAAAAAGGGACTCTCTTGAAAAGGCCCACAACTCTTTTTTTTATTGGATTCTTTGGATTATTTCTCTCTTGCACCAGTAAAAAAGAGACAACCACCGACAATATACTCCAACTCTCTTTGAGCTCTAAAATTGTCTCACTTGACCCCACTCAAAGCTATGACGAAGTGACGAATCTTGTGGTTAGTCAAATTTATGAGTCTCTCTTTGAGTATCATCCCACCAAAAGGCCTTATGAATTAAGAGGCAATCTTGCCAGCAGAATGCCTGAAGAACAAAATGAGGGAAAGACGCTTATTTTTTCTCTCAAAGAAAACGTCCTCTATCATGATCATCCCTGTTTTAAAGGAAAGAAACGAACTGTAAAGGCGCAGGATTTTATTACGGCCATTAAACGCCTTGCTTATCTTCCCAGTCAAAGTAAAGGATACTGGACTTTTGAAAACAAACTCATAGGAATTGAAGAGTTTCGCCAAAAAGTGGGAAATGACTTTACTCTTTTTCAAACAAGAGACATTAGCGGGGTGAAAATCATTGATGATCATCACTTCTCTCTTAGCTTTTATGAAAAAAATCCTCGCCTTAATCATGTGGCCGCTCTCAACTTTCTCTCCCCTATTCCCATGGAAGTAGTTGTCTGTCGCAATAATAATCTAAGCGATGAAGATGTGGGAACAGGTCCTTTTCAAGTAGAAAAAATGCGCAAAGATCAAGAAATTACTCTCGCGCGCTTTGAAAATTATCACGCTGGAAAAGTTTCTTTGGAGAAAGTGAATTTTGTGGTGATTAATGAATCACAACCTGCTTGGCTTAATTTACTCTCGGGAAAACTCGATATGCTTATGAGACTTCCTAAAGACAACTTTGATATGGCCTTTGATGAAAAAGGAAATCCTTCCCCTCTTTTAAAAGAAAAAAATATCCTCATTAGTAAAGGTGCTATTCAGACGAGCTGGTATCTTTCTTTTAACATGCAAGATCCTATTCTAGGAAAAAAGAAGCATCTTCGAGAGGCCATTGCTTACGCTATCGACTGGGATCGCTTTATTAAGCTCTTTACCCAAAACACTGGTCGGCGCGCTAACTCTATGTTCATGCCTTCTTTATTTGGTTATGATGAAAAGAAAAAATGGCCATATGAGTACAATGTGGAAAAAGCAAAAGATCTTATAAAGAATGAAAAAGATCTTCCCTCTTTTACTTTTGATGTGCGATCCACTTCTACTTCTTCGCGCCAACTTGGCGAGTTTTTTCGAGAAGAGCTTTCAAAAATTGGAATCAACGTCAATGTTGTTCTCAATACCTTTCCCGCTTTCCTCAATAAGGCCTATCAAGGCCAGCTTCAATTATGGCAAGATGGATGGAGCATTGATTATCCCGATGCAGAGAATATTGCGGCCCTTTTATTAAAACAAAACTTTCCTCCAGGAAGCAACGCTAACTATTATCACAACAGAGAATATGAAAAGCTCTACAAAAAAATGTATCCTCTTCATGATGGCCCCGAACGCTTCAAGATTTTGCAAGAGATGGAGAATGTTATCACCAATGATCTTCCCTGGATTCTTGGTTACTATGATGAAAAAACAATACTCTATCGAAATAACATAGAAGGTTTTATCAGTGATTATCCTACGGCCTCTTGGATAAAGTATATCCACATCAAGGATTATGAGAAAAAAAATTCTCCTCATTAAGAAAAATGCCATAAGAAATCTTGCAGCTCTTTGAAATCATATAATTAATTCCGCAATACTTTGTCATGGAGAGGGTAACGGCCTTCTCCAATTTCTCTTTTTCAATTTTCTCACCTTTAAAATAATAAAAGAGTGTTGCTTTCGTGAAATGAATTGGATGATCTTTACTACTCTCCGTCTCAATACTCATAGAAAAATCATCAAACTCTTGCCTCATTTTACGCAAAATACTCACCACATCCATGGCCGTGCAACCCATCATGGCATCCAGCAAAAGTTCTTTGGGAGTTGGTGCCACCTCATCGCCCCCCACACCACCAAGCGCATCAAGGGGGACGTTAAAGTGTCGGTTTGTGGCCGTAAAATGCATATTTTCATTAAATTGAAGTGATGCTTTCATCATAAAAATTTCTCCCTCATATTAACCAGAGATTAACACCAGGGAGAAGAAAAATCACTTTCTAACCAAGAAGTTTTACTGCTTGCATCGCTGACATATTGGCCTGTGAAAGAACAGATGTTCCGGCCGATGTTAGGATGTTTGATTTAATTAATTTTGCCGACTCTTCTGCCACATCAGCATCTCTAATACGCGAATTTGCCGCCGAGAGATTCTCTGATTTAATTTGAAGTGTATTAATAGTAGAAGAAATTCTATTTTGAAGAGCACCTAGTGTTGCTCTATTTCCATTCACCATATTAAGGGCCTTATCAATCTTATCAAGATTTTCTTGAGCACCTTCTTTTTCAGCAATATTAAGACCTTTAATCTCTAAGTGACTGGCCGTTGCTTGATTTTCTTGGGCCTCATATTTAATACGATCGAGTTCAGGATTATTACTTGTTCCTACTTGAATATCAACGCTTCCGCCTTCACCGTTAAGCAAAGCTCTTCCATTGTATTTCGTAGAACTTGAAATTCTATCTACCTCTTGAACTAAACTTTGAAACTCTAAGTCTGAAAATTTTCTTTCTTGATTACCGATAGTATCTGATGCTGCTTGAACAGAAAGCTCCCGAAGACGAATAAGGATGTTAGAAAGCTCATTTAATCCCCCCTCCGCTGTTTGAATTAAAGAAATACCATCATTTGCATTTCTTTCGGCCTGCTTTGTTCCGCGAATCTCTGAGCGCAACTGCTCACTAATAGCGAGTCCCGCGGCATCATCCCCGGCCTTCACAATACGTGAACCACTAGAGAGTCTCATAAATGTTTGATTTTGTTCGTTAACTGATTTTCCAAGTGAGCGCTGAGCTGCAAGAGACGGAACGTTGGTGTTGATGCGAAATCCCATACTAATTACTCCTGTTTTATTACCTCCTTGTGTAAAGACCATCTGCAACCTTGCAAATGCTATTGTTTAAATCTATTGCTAGTTTCTTCGGAGTAATAAAATAAAAGGATTAATTAAAAAGTGATCTCATCAACTTCTGATCTTCTCCACCATGTTTGTAGTGGAATGACCTTCTACAAAAGTCAGGTTAAAAACTTTTCCTCCATAACTTGTGACAAATTCATATCCCACAATTTTTTCAATAGGCCAGTCTCCTCCCTTGACTAAAACATTTGGTTTAATTTTCTCAATGAGATTTTTCGGCGTCTCTTCGTGAAATATTTCCACAAAGTCCACCGCCTTTAAATTTTCCAAAACAAAGGCCCTATCTTTTTCACTGTTAATAGGCCGCTCAGGACCTTTGAGCTTTCTTACACTCTCATCTGCATTAATCCCTACAATAAGAATATCTCCAAGCTTTTTTGCTTCATTGAGATAAGTGACATGACCTCGATGAAGAAGATCAAAGCAACCATTGGTGAAGACAATCTTTTTTCCTTCATGCTGCTGTAAAAATGATATTAAACTCACTCGCTAGGCCTTTTTTTTTCAAAGAGAAGATAAACTGAATAACAAGAAAGAATAAAAACGCGAAAAGGATTCCAAAAAATTTCTGTGATGGCATCAAAAAAACTCATTTTCTTCTTTCTTTCGGCCGACGTAATTTTTTTCTTTCTCATAAGAAGCATTCCCAAAGACTCGCCTCTCCCCATCAAGAAAAGAAGAAAGTAAAATAAACCCACCGCCCCTATCATAGGCCATTGATCTTGAAGTAAAAAAGAAAGATGGGGGGCCACCACTTTTAAAAGAAAAAATTCTAATTGAAAAATTAAAGAAACAAGAAGAAAAATACAAAAAATATCGCATCCTAGGGCCAATAAAAGTGTTAAAGAGCTTATGGTCTCTTCTTCTTTTTTCTTCTCAACTATTTTTTCTTTAAACTGAGTTTGATTTTGGCCTAGGCCCTGAGTTTTTGCTCTTGGAGGCGTGAGTATCATCATCTCGCGCTGAATCTGCATCACCTCAACGGCCTTCTTCTCGGGAATAACCTTATTTTCTTTTTGACTCCACTCTGCTCTTTTTTCATCATTAAGGCCAAGTCCTTCTGTCAAAGGACGAAACTCAAAGACATCTAGATTATCAATTTCTTTTATATCCATCACAACCTCCCTTCTTCCCTAAAAAAACATTATACCTTACATTTTTTTAAAAAAGTAACCCCCCAGCGCCGCAATAACCGCTGTTTCTACTTTTAAAATGGGAGTGGGTAAATGGATATATTGGGCGTGATTCATCTCCTCATAAAAAGAGATCTCCTCTTGTGAATGGCCTCCTTCAGGTCCTATCACAATTAAAGTTTTCTTTATCTTTTTGTCTTCTGATAAAGAAGATTCTCTTTTCTTCTTTTCACTAAAAAATAAAACTTCATCATAAGAAGAAAAATCAATCTCTTCTTTTTTGACATAAGAGATATGAGGAGCAAAAGGATTATTGGACTGAACCATGGCCGACTGAATTAAACTCTCAAGTCGATGATCCTTAAGTGTCATTTTTTTTGCGCTATAATCGCTCTCACAAAAAAAAAGAGAGCGAACTCCCATTTCCACCGCTGATTTAATAATGATTTCTTGTGTCTCTTTTTTAGGAGTTCCCACCAAAAGATCAACAAAGCAATCTTCCCTTAAAAGAACTTCTTTCTTTTTTATGACACTAACACCTTTCTTTTTGCCAACGTCTTGGATCTCCAATGTCAAGCGAAGATTTCTTCCGTTTAGGAGAAGAAACTCATCTTTCTCTTTAAGACGACAGACCACAACAAGATGATGAAAATCTTCTTCTCTCAAAAGAAAGCTATCGCCTACTGCTACATCTTTTTCTTCTACTTCTTTTTTATAGACGGCCCACATAAATTTCAGAGCTCCTTCTTTTTCATGACAACAACCGCCCATTGACCCATTTCATCATCTTCCACAAAAGTAAGACCTAACTTCGTATAACAATGAATAAGCTCTTCTCTTTGATGCATCAAAATACCAGAAAAAAGGATCACTCCCTCTCTTGCCAATTTACTTACTAAAAACTCTGCTTCACTTAAAAGGGCCGAAAGAAGAATGTTGGCAAAAATAAATTTAAAATTTTTTAGTTCATCAGGAAAATCTTCGCGCAAAAAAATATTTTTTTCTTCAACAGAATCTTCTTCATTGTAAGCTAAGTTGCTCTTCGTATTTTCCAGCGCACTCTCACTCACATCACAAAAGAAAACCTTTTTTGAATTCATCTTTTTTAAAGCGGCAATACCCAAAATTCCCGATCCACAACCAAAGTCGAGAACCTTATCTTCATCACTAAAAGAGATTTCTTGCTCTAAAAATGTTTTTAAACAGAGAAAGGTCGTCTCATGTTGACCTGTTCCAAAGCCTTCTCCAGGATAGAGATAGAGTTTTTCTCCCTTGTAGCTATCAATGGTTTCATCCTCTTTCTGCCACGAAGGAATAATGGTAAAACTTTCATTGATGGGAATAGGAGAAAAATGACTGCGCCATAATGTATTCCAGTCACTTACTTCTTTTTCTTGAAGAGAATAACTAATATAAGGATATTCTTTTTGTATGAGCTGCAAAAAGGCCCCTTCTTCCCCTTTGTTAAAATAAAAAGTATAGAGGTGCTGATTGCTCAATAAATATTTTTCTATTTTTTCAAAACTCTCTTCTGATAAATCGGCCGTACAATAGGCCTCTTCTCCTAAAATAGAGTCGATGCTCTCTTCATCGAGTTCATACTCTTTGACACCCAGAAGACAGCATTCTCTTTGCCCTCTCTCTATTAAAACGGGAAGCTCTTCTAGCGTCTCACTGGTAAATTGTAAGTAAGCTTCAATAAAATAATTTTTAGGGGACACAGTTATTCTCCAGCGTTAAAAAAGCAAGAAAGCTGCCTGTAGGATAAAGCGATTTTATCTTCAAACATTTTTTTAACTGCCATATAACCTTTGGGTGAAACAAAAACAAATAGGGATGCTCTTTTTTGAGTTCTTCTTTTTTTATTTGATACTCTTTTTCATTTAAAAGGCGCTCTTCTCCCAACTGCTGAAGCCAAAGGTCTAGTTTGTCTTCTTTAAAATATCCTCGATTGAGCCCTTTGGGTGAAAACTGCGAAGAATGAAAGGTCGAATAGAGCATTTCCACCCCTGTAAAACCCACCCAGCTCCCCAAAATAAGATCATAGTCCCCTCGCTTAAAATCCCGATAAAACTGCCCACTTTCCCTTGTTTCAATAACCACATCCAGCTGAAGATTTTTGCGCCAAAAATAGACTAAAAATTTACTCAGCTCAGAATTGATGGTGCTTGAGAGGATTTTAAGGGTTATTTTCTTAAGGGGAATATCTTTAAGAAGCTCTCTGGCACGCGCAGGATCGTACTCATGAGTGGGATTCTCTTCTCCTATAGAAGCAAAGCTAGGAGAAAAAAAGAAGTCACTTAATGTGGCCGTTCCTTTGAGTTTTTTTTCGACAATCTCTTTTTTAGGTATGGCCAAATCAAGGGCCTCTCTCACCTTTTTTTCTTTTAAGAAAGAATGTTGATGGTTAAAACCAATATAATTTAAAGAACTTCCTGCCGTTTCTCGAAAATAAAAGTTAGAAAGATTGTCTTGGGCCCAGGAAAATTTTCGCGGCATCAAAGATTTCACACTCATG
>NODE-143-length-25405-cov-7.43491_pt1 | contig 25405 bp, 18 predicted proteins | sample MGYA00139097_ERZ477577 | MGnify/ENA metagenome assembly ERZ477577
GATCGCCTTTAATGAGGTGGCCCGCCAGGCAATTATGGCGGACCCACGCTGGAACCGCGGTGATTATTACAGTACAGAGCCACCCGACCTGGGGCTGGCAATTGCCCGTATGATCGGCCATGTTACGTATCTCTCAGATGAGGCAATGCGCCGTAAATTTGGTCGTCGGCTGCAGAATAAGGACGACTTTTCCTATGGGTTTGACGCTGATTTTCAGGTTGAGAGCTACCTCCACTACCAGGGTTCCAAGTTTGTAAAACGATTTGATGCCAATTCATTACTCTACATAACAAAAGCATCAGACTATTATGATCTTGTTGATCGTGACACATCATCATACTCGCTGCAAAGTATTGCCGGATCAAGGACAAAGTTCCTGGTAATCAGCTATTCTTCAGATTGGCTTTACCCGACCTATCAGGCAAAAGAACTGGTTCAGGCTCTCAAGCGGGCCGGACAAAACGTCAGTTTTTGTGAAATTGAAGCTGACTGCGGCCACGATGCCTTTCTGCTCCCGGATGAACGTCTAGGAAAACTTGTTGGAGGCTTTCTCGATGGTACCCCTCGTAGCTGATGATATGCGTTTTGACCTGCGCGTCATCTCATCCCGAATTGAGCCAAACACAAGGGTACTTGATCTTGGCTGCGGAAATGGCGACCTGCTCGCCTGGCTTGAAGCGAATAAACAGATCTCAGCTACCGGGATTGAACAGGACAAGGAAAAGGCAGCACACTGTATAAGCAGAGGGTTAAGTGTTCTCCAGGGGGATATGATAGAGGAAGTTGATGATTACCCGGACAAAAGTTTTGACTATGTCATTCTCAGTCAAACCCTTCAACAGGTATATGAGCCGGCCCGGTTGCTCTACTCGCTGTCTCGAATTGGAAAACGTTTCATCGTCAGTTTTCCCAATTTCAGCCACCTCTCAATCAGACTGCAGCTCCTGCTCAAAGGAGCTGCACCCAAGAGTGACGAGCTGCCATACAGCTGGTATGACAGTCCCAATATCCGGGTTATTACCCTGAAGGATTTCAGAAAATTTTCCCGTGATGTCGGGTACCAGATTGTCGAAGAAATTGCCATCATAACCGATTACAAGAGTAACGAAGGAAGGGTCATTCACCGGTTCACCAACTGTCGGGCGACCTATGGAATATTCATTATCGAAAAACAAACAACTCCGTGACAAGGCTATGAAGAACAAAACCTCTCCCAACGATAAACAAGCATTTAAGCTCATTGCCGAAGCGTGTGACCACCATGAGGTCAGCCGGGCCAGCAGACATCATCTGATTCCCGGTGTCGTGAAGAAACTGATGCAGTCCTGGTCAACAAAAGAGTGTTATGAACATATCAGCCCCGTAGCCATTCCATCTCCCCATGCCATCATCGACATCATCAAACAGGCGAGAAGAATATTATTTCCAGGCTACTTTACTTCGGCCAAACTTCACGCTTCAAACCTCGAATATTTCATCGGCAAGGAAACAACCGAACTCTTTGATAAACTTACGGAACAAGTGACCATGGCTATTCGTCACTATTGCAGGCGAAATAGCCAGCCCTGCACAAACTGCGAAAAACGCAGCAGCGAAATGGCATATCGCTTCATGGAAAAATTACCTGAAATTGCCTCTGTACTGGCCCAGGATATCAGGGCGACTCTGGAAGGAGATCCCGCCAGTAAAAGTCCCGACGAGGTTATTTTCAGCTATCCGGGGTTGCAGGCCATTACCGTCTACCGGCTGGCCCACGAGCTGCACCTGCTCGATGTCCCGACAATACCAAGAATCATGACGGAATGGGCCCACGGTGAAACCGGCATTGATATTAACCCGGGCGCAACAATCGGCCCGGGTCTTTTTATCGATCACGGAACAGGAGTGGTTATCGGTGAGACAACAGTTATCGGCAGAAATGTTCGCCTCTACCAGGGAGTGACCCTTGGGGCCCTCAGTTTACCTCGTGCTGCCATCGAGAAAATGCGTAACCAGAAACGTCATCCAACTATTGAGGATAATGTTATAATTTATGCGAACACCACGATTCTCGGGGGAGATACAATCATTGGCGCAAACTCCACCATCGGCGGTAATATCTGGCTTACCGAGAGCATAAGTACCGGAACCAAAGTACTGCTCAAGAAACCCGAACTAATCTACTATAATTCTAATCTGGTCTAAGCCAGGAGGATATTATGACACTACAACTAACAAACACTTATGGATGCACACCACTCCTTTCCCTTCAGCGTTTTGGTAAAGAGAGTGGAGCATTGCTCTATGCCAAACAGGAGTCGAGAAATCCGGCGGGTAGTGTTAAGTGCCGCATCGCGGTGGCAATGATAGAGGCTGGAATCCAGGATGGCTCGATCAACAATGAAACGGTTATCATTGAGCCAACCAGCGGTAATACCGGCATTGGTCTTGCTTTTGTTTGCGCTGCAAAAGGATTACGGCTGATACTCACCATGCCTGAAAGCATGAGTCTTGAACGCAGAATGCTGCTCAAGCACCTCGGTGCCGAGCTCGTTCTTACTCCTGCTGCAAAGGGTATAAAAGGCGCTATTGCGAAAGCTCAGGAACTCACTGCCAGTAACCAGAACAGTTTCATGCCAGATCAATTTTCCAACCCGGCAAACCCCGAAGTCCACCGCAAGACAACGGCTGAGGAAATCTGGCATGACACCAAGGGCAATGTGGATTTCTTTGTCGCAGGTGTCGGCACAGGAGGGACCCTAACTGGTGTGGCAGAGGTAATAAAGGGCAGAAACAGCAAGATGAAAGTAGTCGCTGTCGAACCAGCAGATTCTCCTGTTCTTTCCGGAGGACAGCCTGGCCCCCACAAGATCCAGGGAATTGGTGCAGGTTTTGTTCCAGAGATTCTCAATACAGAGATTATTGACGAAATAATTCAGGTGACCAATGACGATGCGATCGAGACAGCCCGCCTCCTTGCAAGAAACGAGGGTATCCTCTGCGGCATATCATCAGGAGCGGCAGCCTGGGCTGCGTTACAGATAGCCCAGAGGAAGGAGAACAGAGGTAAATCGATCGTATTTGTGCTGCCTGACACCGCTGAACGGTACCTGAGCACGGATCTGCTTGAAAGCACTCACAAAGAGTCTTGAAAGCACTTTGTTCAGGCAATAAATGACAGGGTCAGTAAAGAAGCAACCGTTGAATAGATAATCGCCATTCCGATCGATTCTGCCCTGACCTTGTATTGCATTGCCAAAACAAACGGCATGGCGCCGCAGGGACCGGCCGCTACAAGCAATGCCGGATCACGCAACACAGGTTCAAACCCAACAAACCCGGTAAATAAGAGCCAGGCCACCAGCGGATGGACAACAATTTTTAGCCCGGTCACCATAATCGCTGTAAAGTCTGGTGATAGAAAACGGGTCCTGCCCAGAATAATCCCCAGTGAAAAAAGGGCGGCAGGCGCTGCTGCAGCTCCAGCAAAGCTTGTGAACGTTAGGATTCCATCGTGTAATGTAACGCCTGAAACATTAACCATAAGACCCAGAGCTATTGACACGAGTACCGGGTTACGGAGGAAAGAACGAACAACCCTCCAACTCGATTCTGAACGATGTGAGGCAAATTCAAGCCCCATTATCGTTCCTCCGAAAATGACGGTTGTATCAATAACAATAATAGCAGTTATCGGTGCAGTTGCCTGCTCTCCATAGAGAATGGTCGCTATCGGCAAAACAAAGAACACATGATTGACAAAACAGGATGCCATCCCAAGTAATATCGCCTCTCCCGTAGCACACTTAAACAGCAGCCGCGCTATCGCAGCGCCACAGGTAAATAGGATAACTTCTGAGAAGAAATAAAAGGCAAGGAGGCGAACATCTACATTCCCGAGGTCGGCACTTGAGAGCAAAAGGAAAAGTAAAGCCGGAACTGCCACAAAAAAGACAAACCGGTTAATAGCATGAGCGGCAGCACTGTCAAACAACCTTGCCCTGGAGAAAACAATTCCGACCAGCATGATTGCAAAGACGGGAAAAATTGGATTAAGAAAGGCGTCGATCATGGTTATAAATAGTACAGAAATTATACACCCGCATTAAAATGAGTGTTCACCCACACATGATGTAAGCTGCCCATTCATTTTTTACGCTCTGCTGAGTTTAACCAGCCTATGATGCGTAATAGAGCAAGAATACCCAGAGCCCCGAAAAAACCAATAAAGCTCATCTTCTTGAATCCCATGCTCAATCCTATTCCGCAAAGGCCGAGCATAATGCCCACCAGTATTACCCCGCAAAGAATTGTCGGGATTAATAACCTGTTCTTCACTTAAAGCTCCTTGACAGGCACTCCTGCCCGGGTAGATGAGGCTTCACACTATAACATGGGTGGTAAACAGGTAAATCAATTAATGTTATCTTGGGAAAATCCAGCGTGAGGATCCCCATTTTTATACCATTTCTCACCTTAACAGATGTCTTGACAGTTTAATAACCACCGCCCAGCAGTTGGGGCGTCTTTTGAAAAATTTTGGTTTTTTCAGCTGATTCCTTCCATTCAGTTCAAATAACTGCTATTTTTATAGTTGATGATCAATAAATAGTTCCAAAAATAGAGCACTACTTCAAAACATGTGACTAATTTACCGGGAAAATTGGTGATCGGTACCGTCTTTACCATTTAATTCCCTCACCGCGGAGGACGTTTCATGAAAGTATCAAAGATCGTATGTGGTTGTCTGGTTTTCTGCTGTTTAATATTTTCCCTTACCGCCCAGGCCGAACCGGTAAAATCTCTCTGGAACGGTACTGAAGTTTACCTTGTCAGAAAAGCCGACAACTTTGTCATCCTCTATGACAGATCGGCATCGATGAAGGATATTTACAGTAATAGTGTAATGACCGAACTGGCCGCTGAACGTAAAATTCTGATCGATAAAAATGCAACGCTTCCTGATATGAACTGGATGGCTGGCATTTATTCATTTACTCCCGGTTCCGGCTTTGACAATCTGACCACCTACTACCCGATGCAGCAATATAACAAGAAAACATTCAGCCGGACAATCGCTAAGATGCCACGTGAACCAAAAGGAGCAACGCTCCTCCAGCAGGGTCTATCGGAACTGGACAAGGTTCTCGCAGAAGTGAGTGGCAGAACGGTTATATTCCTGTTCACCGATGGCCAGTATACCCCTATTGGTTCAATGATGTCACCGTCTACCCTGGCCAGAGGGTTGGTTTCCAGGTACGATGCCTGTTTCGTCGTCATAAATACCGGTGCAGAAAAGAACAATTTAAATGAGATCAAGGCTATCTCCTCGGTAAATGAATGTTCATACATGGTTCCTTTTGAAAAGCTGCTCGGCAACCCGGAGTGGATAACCAGTGCCCTTTTCTCTGTGGTGGAGGAAAAACCAGGAATGGGCACGGAAGTTGTTGTTGGCTATGAATGGCAGAACATTCTGTTTGATTTTGACAAATCAGATGTCAAAAAGGAATACTATGAAATTATCGCCAAGGTTGGTTCCTATATGAAGGAACATCCAAAGGCACGAATCGTACTTGCAGGGCACACTGATAACGTCGGTACCTGGGATTATAATATGAAACTCTCCCACCGCCGGGCATCAAGCGTTCGTGCCTATCTTGTGGAAAAAGAGGGCATAGATGTCAATCGCATCACCTTGAGCGGCTTTGGCTATGAAGATCCTGTTGCCACCAACGATACCACAGAAGGGAGGGCCCTTAACCGGAGGGTACAGGGCGTTATTACCGGAATTGAATAAAGCCGAGACCAGCGCGCCTGCAGTCATTTTCTGCTGCAGGCGTTAAACCAATGGCGGCCAGCACTATTACCATGTTTTTCCCATGCCGTAATTCTACCTCGCAGCGTTTGGTAGAAATCTGGCAAGTCCACCCTCCCTGCAGAAACCTCCCCCCTGAGAAACTCACCCTCATATTCCTTTTATCTTGTTGATCTTCAGTCGTGATGGTATTGATAGTCTAACCATATGAATCACCTTTAAGTACCATGGGTGAAAACTATAACAAGTTCAGGAATAGATGAAATGGACACACGCCAGCTGAGAATTTTTACGGCCGTATATAAAACAAGGAGTTTCACAAAAGCTGCTGAGGAACTATACACCAGCCAGCCGACAATCAGTGAACATATGCGCAACCTCGAAGATCACCTTGGCTGTAAACTCTTTGACCGGTTAGGCCGATCCATTATGCCCACACCACAGGCTGAACTGCTTTACCCGAAAGCCACTGAAATTCTCAACGAAATCGATAAAATCAGTAAAATGCTGGCATCAGTCTCAAATGTTGTCTCCGGTGAACTCCTGATCGGTGCCAGTACAATTCCCGGAGCATATATTCTGCCTCAATATGCTTCAGCGTTTAAAAAGCGATATCCGGGTGTATCGTTCCAGATAACTATCAGTGATTCGGCTCAAATAATAAAACAAATAACTGATAACCAGCTCTATATGGGTTTTGTCGGGGTACGTATCCCATCAAAAAAAGTTGCATACACTCCCTTTGCAGAAGATGAACTGGTGCTTGCTGTGCATCACAGCTCAGACCTCCCGGATGAAATTTCACCTGCTGATCTTATTAAACTAAACTTCCTGCTCAGAGAAAGCGGCTCCGGTACCGGAAAAAATATTGAGATTTTTCTTTCTCAGCATAACATCAGCACAAATGAGCTCAGTGTAAGCGCAGTCCTTGGCTCGAGTACCGCTATTAAAGAGGCAATAAAGTCCGACCTCGGCGTTTCAATCATTTCCCGACTGGCAATACGGGATGAACTCAAACACGGGAAATTAAGGGAAATAAGGGTGAAAGGACTCAAAATGAAACGTAATTTTTATATTGCCATACCGTTAAAACGTACAATTCCAAACCATTACCAGGCCTTCGTGGATTCGCTGGAGTAACCGACGGAGCTCACTGTTTCCACTCCTGTCTTCTCCTTCGGAGCCAGAAAGGGAATGGGTGTTCAAATCATCCCTGTGCCACCCGATAGACCTCTGCTATGGTAGTGATCCCATCAAGTACCTTCTCGGCACCATCCTGAACCAGCGATTTCATGCCCTGTGCCCTGACATACTGCTTGAGTTCGCTGGAGTCGGAAGTTTTCAGGATCATGCTTTTCACCGCATCATCGACGACCAGAAACTCATGAATACCACACCGCCCCTGATAGCCTGTCTGGTGGCACTCTTCGCACCCTTTCCCTCGAAAGATTTCCCTGTTTCCGATAATATCATGGGTCAAACCGATACGCTCCAGTTCCACTGGGTCAGGCGTATACGTTTCTTTGCAGGAAGGGCAGATAATCCTCACCAGTCGCTGGGCAAGAATTGCATTAACCGCTGAAGCGATCAGAAATGATTCTACCCCCATATCCCGCAAGCGGGTAATGGTACTTGCAGCATCGTTCGTGTGCACGGTTGAAAACACCAGATGTCCGGTTAGAGCAGATTGTATGGCAATTTCAGCAGTCTCAAAATCGCGAATTTCGCCAATCAGAATAACGTCGGGATCCTGCCGGACAATCGAGCGCAAGCCTGAGGCAAAGGTCAAATCGATTTTCGGGTTAACCTGGACCTGTCCAATACCTGGAATTCTGTATTCTATCGGATCCTCAACGGTGATAATATTGATGTCAACATTGTTAATTGCTGTCAGCGCTGCATAGAGCGTGGTGGTTTTACCAGATCCGGTTGGCCCGGTAACGAGGATGATACCATTTGGTGCCTTGATCATATCTGAGAAAATTCTCAGCCGGTCTGCAGACATTCCCAGATCAGACAGGGACATCCGTACCGTTGACTTGTCGAGAAGACGCATCACCACACGTTCACCAAATGCGGTTGGCAGCGTTGAGACCCTGATATCGATATCTTTATTACCGACCTTGATCTCGATTCGTCCGTCCTGCGGCAATCGTTTTTCAGCAATATTCATTTTTGCCATCAGCTTTATTCTCGAGGTGAGCGCTGATTGTACATGTTTCGGGGGAGCAAACATGTCATAGAGAATACCGTCCAGCCGCTGCCTGATCTTCAGCAGGTTCTGATACGGTTCAATGTGAATATCTGAAACATTATTGCGAACCGCCTGGGACAACATCAGGTTGACCAGTCGAATGACCGGAGAGTGACTGGTATCATCAAGCAGATCCCCAACTTCTTCAATTTTAGAGAAGAGTACATCCGGATCATCCTCGTCGATATCCTGCATAACGTCTTCAGCGCTATCCTGAGACATATCGTAGGCAGCATTAATGGTTCGAATAATCTCACTATGAGAACATAACTGGGAGGGACACCCCGGCATTTCAAGTAACTGGCAGATATCATCATAGGCCTGGAAAAGACTCGGGTCAGACATTGCAATATATTGTTCTTCTCCGGTGATAATCGGTACCAGTCCATTTTTCTTGAGAAAGGCAATCGGAATTATTTTTGTGAAATCTGTAGCGATCTCAAGGGGAAGAGCCTGAATAACATCCATCCTGAATTGGTCAGAAAGTGCCTGTAAAAGATCGAGTTCTCTAATTTTTTTCTGTTTGATCAGAATTTCACCTACTCTCTCGCCACTCTTTTCCTGTATTATCAGGGCTGCCTGTAAATCTTCCTCTGTAAGATTCGTCTTGCGCAGCAATATTGAGCCTATCTTTTCTATCACTCCTTATGACCTCCAACATCTCTCATACTGCTTCGATGATCTCTCAACCGGCCCCAGGCGTTTCTCACTGCTTGCCAGCTCCTTTAAGGGGTACCAAAAGCAAAAACCGGATCCTCCAGGTTACCTGTCAACCGAAAGGGAATTGTTGAACTTTTATATTTTCTATAGAGTAAAGCGACGGCTCTGGCTACCTGCCTGTTTTTTTCAATATATTCCTGTTTGGGACTGATCGTACCGTTTAACGCTAAAACACTCGCTCTCCATAACTCTCTAAGGGTTATGGAACCGGTAAAATCTCCATCATAAAATGGCCCCTTCGCCGTGCCGTCAAATACTTCAATCAATCCGTTTCTCATTTGGGCAAAAGTACTGGCCTCTGTAAAAACAACTTGTTTACTCTGCAGAATCGGCCGTTTCAGCTCCATCTGGAACTCTTTCACCCCAACGGTACCAGAAAACTCCCCACTGGTCAGATCACTGCTATCTCCTATATAGCGCCCAGATAACTCGACTACTCCCTCAATCCCTCTGCTCAGGTCCTGTTCTATAAAACCAACGTCTTTCAAATTTATCCCGGAAATGGCCAGCGTAGGAAGTTCCACCCGATTACTCTCCGGGTGCCGAATGACCCCTGTTTTCATTGTTCCGCCAAGAAGTTCAAGACTCATCTCAAACTGTGTCATTACATTTTTCAGGTCCGGAGTAATCAACACATTGGTAATCGGCAGCTGAGTCTCCCTGCCTGAATGGACAATTGTAACGTCTTCAAACAACACACTAATCGGGTAGATATATTTAATATTGCTTATTTCACATGTATACCCTGAAAGCTCACCTTCAACTTTCCGTTCAATCTGGGTAAGCAGTGTGTCTTTAGGGAATCGTACGACCAGAAGAACTGCTATCAAAACGACAGCATAAAAAAGATAAATGAAGGTCAGTGATAATTTCTTTAGCATTGTAGATACTCAAATTCTAAGTCAAACCGCACCATTTAATGCAATATCAAACCTGACAGCAGGAAAAAACATAAGAAAATGACATTTTATGCTAAGCGTTAATCGCAATAATTACAACTGAAAACAAAGAGAAATAGCATTGGGTGTCAATTTGTCATATAATAATCATCGTCACTTATTACAAAACCGATGACCAGAAGATACTCCTTTCAAAATCAGCCAGTTAAGACCATTTTTTATGTATACAGATTATTTCGGGTTCAATGAAAATCCTTTTTCAATTGCTCCTAATCCACGATATCTCTACATGAGCACAATGCACCAGGAGGCTCTCGCTCACCTGGTATACGGCACCACATCCAAGGGCTGTATTGTCTTGCTGACTGGAGAGGTTGGAACCGGTAAAACTACCATATCGCGTTACTTCCTTGAAAAACTGCCCCGGAGTACAGATATCGCGGTCATTATTAACCCGAAACTTACCGGAATTGAATTACTCGCATCAGTCTGTGATGAGTTTCAAATCAAGGTTAATGGAGCAGAGCCATCCTCAAAAAATTATATCGACAGCTTAAACGATTTTCTTCTGAAAGCTTATTCAGCTAACCGTCAGACGGTACTCGTTATCGATGAAGCTCAAAATCTTGATCTTGATGTTCTTGAAATGTTGAGACTTCTGACCAACCTTGAGACGGATCAGCAAAAACTACTGAAAATAGTCCTGCTCGGTCAATCAGAGCTCGGATCACTGCTGGCTCGACCGGACCTGGAACAGATTAACCAACGAATAACCAGCAGGTATCACCTGAAAGGTTTAAAGCGCGCCGACGTCGAGGCATATATAGCACATCGGATTATGGTTGCTGGCGGCGGACGCAGCACGTTTTTCAGCCGTGGAGCTCTCTCTGAAATATATAGCGCGAGTCGTGGAATCCCTCGCCTGATTAACAGTCTCTGTGACCATGCACTCCTGGGGGCATATGCTCAAAACAAAGAGCAGGTCGATAAAAAGATTGCCCAGAAAGCAGTTGCAGAAATATTCGGCAATAATGTCCTGAACCGCAATCCAAAAACCCGTTTAAGGCTCATTTTGACAACAGCTATCATAGTGCTGCTCGTGGTTTCAGGTCTCTGGTTTGGTTCAATGTTCCTGTCAGATTCCCAAAATGGCCTGGATAAACAGGCGCAGCTGGAAAAACTGTCAGAGCTGGGAAAACCATCTGAACCCGAAAAGCAACCTGAGCCGGCGAAACAGCTTGACCCCAACAAACTGCCTGAACCGGAAAAGATTTCGATCGCAGATGAATCGAAGGAACAGACCAGTTTGGACCAGCTCCCCATTGGTCAAACCGACAATTCCGCCACTCAAGGAGATGAAACAGAAAAAGCGGGTCTGAGCGCAAAGACCAACATTGTGATTAACCCGATAGAGATTAATGAATAGGCAATTGGAGCGTTTGTAGTCAAAATCTGTCATGTCTTATATTCTTGACGCATTAAAAAAATCTTCGGAAGAACGGCGAAAACTGCAAGAGGAATCAGAGCAGCAGAGCCCTCTGCCGCTTGGTTCTCCGGTTAATCAAAAGACTTCCGGAAAGCGCCCGTTCCTGCTGGGTTCACTGCTGATCACTATTCTCTTATTTTCTGCTGCCGGGTGGTGGCTCTTTACGATTACTGACAAAAATGTTAGTACCGTTACCGACCAGGCAGCAATGCTCCCAACTGAATTAAAACAGGGATCAGGAACAGAGACGGCAGGAGTTCCAGAATCTGCCGCCACCGATTATCAAGAGCAGGGTGTCACAAAGCAATCTGTCAAACTGGAAAAACAAGGCGCGGCAGGTGAAAAAAAATCAGCAAAACCAATAAACCCTGGCACTGGATCAAATCTCCCACTCCTGGAAGAACTGCCTCTCTCGATCCAGGCCCAGCTCCCGGAAATGAAATACAGCGGTCATGTCTTCTCACCAAACCCTGAACTGAGAATGATTTTGATAAATACTACTGTTGTCCGCGAGGGTGATCTGATAAATACTGATCTCAGACTTACGGAAATAACCAGGGACGGCCTCATCATGAGCCACAAGGATACGACTTTCAAAGTGAATCTGTTTTAACAATACGAAGGCAATTCTAAAATAAGACCCCAGACTCCTGCTGTTAAACACCCAGGTAACGTATCAGAATCACAATATAAACACTGCCCCTTGTGATTATTTACTTTTTATGTAATATTCTCTCTGACGCTCCCGCGTTTACGATGCAGTGATGTCATAAACTAATTACAATTAATCTTATCCCGTCAGGAACTGAAAATGAAATACAGAAACAACCTGTTTTTTGCAGTCCTCGTATCACTGTTCTTCCTCGGTACCACCTCAGCCGCCCATGCAGAAGAAGGAATGGGGCTTGGGGTAAAGGCAGGAACACTTGGTGGCGGTGTGGAGTTAAGTGCCTCCTTTCTGGACAACACCAGGCTGAGAGGCGGATTCAATTACTTTACCTACTCTTTTGACTCAACCATTTCCGATATTAACTACGATTTTGAAACCGACTTTAACTCGTTGTCACTGGTTTTTGACTGGCACCCATTTGGAAACAGTTTTTATCTGAGCGGCGGTGCTTACTTCAATAATAACAGCATTGGTGTTGAGGGGACTGTTAACAATAACATGATCCCATCAGAAATTTCTCAACGTGCTTCCCTCAGTAACCTGGTGTCAATTAGCGGTGATGTGGAGTTTCAACCTGTTGCACCCTATGCAGGACTTGGCTGGCGAAGCAACAATTCTGAGCCGGGCTGGGGCGTTGCATTTGACCTCGGCGTTCTCTTCCAGGGTGCGCCTGATGTCACCAACCTCCAGGTCAACGCTCCAGTCGATGTAAACAACGTTGCGGAAGTGCGAGCGTTTCTTAATGAACAGGAAGAAGAAATTGAAGATGACCTCAGTGTATTTCAATTTTATCCGGTCGTCTCGCTGATGCTGACCTATAATTTCTGACGAAACATTTATCCGAATCGTTGGGAAGAGGCCTGCTCAATCACATTACCTCCAATCCGGATTTTGAAAATCGCCAGGATCCCCTCGAAACAGGGTGCGACACAGGCAGACGCTGTTATTCACCACCTGCAGCGCAACAGAACCTGAAAATCACCAGACTATGCTATGGTATACCAAATAGTCTGGCGACTCCCCTTGTTCCAGTGCCAGAAACGTTAATTGATCCTTTTTCGTCCTTTCCACTCCCTGTCCCTGAGTTTGAATTTCTGAATTTTTCCTGTTGCCGTCTTCGGTAATTCGCCAAATTCCACATATTTTGGTGCTTTAAAACGGGCCAGGTGCTCTTTGGTGAAAGCGATTATATCGGCTTCAGAAGGCGTAACGCCTGGCTTGGGGATAACAAATGCTTTTGGTACTTCGCCCCATTTACCATCCGGCACTGGAATGACTGCAACTTCCTGGACATCTGGATGTCGGTAAATCACCATTTCAACTTCCACTGTTGAAATATTCTCACCACCACTGATAATAATATCTTTCTTACGATCCATGATCTGGATGTAACTGTCAGGATGGATAATTGCCAGATCACCACTGTGGAACCAGCCTCCCTCAAAGGCTGCATCTGTCGCCCCCTGGTCCTTGTAATAGCCGGTCATTACATTGTTTCCCCGCATGACAACCTCGCCCATGGTTTTACCATCTCTGGGAACAGGTTCCATGCTCAGCGGATCCACCACATCCATAAAATGGGTAACGATAAAAGGAACGCCCTGACGGGATTTTATCATTGCCCGCTCTTCTGCTTCCATACCCTCCCAGTCAGGTTGCCAGGCACAAACACTATGGGGTCCATAGACCTCTGTAAGACCATATGTATGCGTGATATCAGCCCCTATGTTTTCCATATTGCTGATAATAGTTGGCGCTGGCGGCGCCCCCGCTGTCATAATTTTCAAGGTTCTCTTTATTTTCAGGTCGGCTGCACCGGGCCAGTTACTCATCATGATCAGCACGGTCGGTGCAGCACAGAGGTGAGAGACATTTTCGGTGTCTAGTAACCGGTAAATCTCATCTGCTGCGACAACCCTTAAACAGAGATGGGTTGCCCCAACCGCTGTCACACCCCAGGTAAAACACCAACCGTTGCAATGAAACATCGGCAGGGTCCAGAGGTATACAGAAGATGCATTCAGGCCCGATTCAAGAACCTCACCGATAGCATTGAGATAGGCCCCACGGTGGTGATACATCACCCCTTTGGGCCGACCGGTTGTACCACTGGTGTAATTTATCGATAACAACTGGTCTTCAGAGTCTATATCAAAAGGAAATGGCTCGGGTCGACCGCTTTCCAGAAAAGACTCATATTCTACTCCTTCAACTACTGTCTCATCGTTGACGTCACAGACGGTAATAAACATCTCGACCTTCGGCAATTCCTCCGGTTTTATCAATGCTGCAAACTCACTGTCAACGACCACAATCTTTGCATCGGAATGATCGATGATATAGGACACTTCCCCTGATGAAAGACGGATATTGACACTTACCAGAGCAGCGCCAATAAGCGGAACAGCATAATGTGCTTCCAACATCGGCGGAATATTGGGGCAAAGAAAGGCCACCTTGTCACCTATACCAATACCCTTGTGGCGAAGTGCACTGGCCAGCCTGAATATGCGGTCGGAAAACTGTTTATAGCTGTATCGCTTATCCCCATAGATTACTGCCGTTTTCTCGGGATAAACAAGCGTACTTCGTGTAAGAAATTCAATCATATTCAAGAACAAACCCGTACCCATCCCACAGTGAAGATCGATGGGCCCTGTTATATTAGAAGAAACAGAAAGGATGGCGATCAGGCCAGGATTAAGTGAATGGCCAGACCAGTGGAATCAGTATCATGCCTGCCACCACTACGAAAATATTTAACGGGATGCCGAGGCGAAGATAATCCCTGAAACTGTAACCGCCAGGTCCGTAAACCATCAGGTTTGTCTGGTAGCCAACCGGTGTTGCAAAACAGGCACTTGCACCGATACAAACTCCGATAATAAAAGGTTTTGGATCAACCCCTATACTGAGCGCCGTTGAAATCGCTATCGGCAGCAATAAAACCGCCGTTGCATTATTGCTGAGTATCTGAGTACTGATACTGGTGAGTAAAATGATACCCCCCAGTATAATTATCGGAGAAAATCCTGTGAACAGGCTTAAGAATCCTTCTGCATACAGCTGGCTTGCCCCGCTCTTCTGCATTGCCAGACCAAGGGCAATAGTCCCGGCTATCAATAACAAGACGTCACCCTGCAGTGCTTTATAGGCATCCCGCATCTGCAGGCAACCGGTGATAATCATAAGAAATGCCGCTATCAGTGCACAGGTCATAATATCCGCAAGCCCAAGGGCAGCGGTGCCGATCATGCAGATAAAGTTTACAACAGACCACAATGCTTTTCGTTTATGGACGATCTCCTCGTAGACATCCTCGATGATCAGATAATCCCTTTCAGAACGTAATGAAGCCAGCTTTGAGTCAGAGCACCAGATAAGCAGTATATCTCCGGTTTTGAGCCGCACGTTCTGGATCTGTCGCTCTGAGAGATGCATCTCCTGGCGCTTAACTGCAATAATGTTGATTTCTGAATCCTTTGCCAGTTCGGTCTTGTACAGCCGTCTGCCCCGAAGGCTGGATCCGGGGGCAATAAGGAGTTCGACAACGATAGGGGCGTCCTTCTGGGCCCCCAATGCCAGCCCGTTCTCTGTAGACGGCAGCTCTATACCATCTTCATGAAGTATTTCCACCAGGTCATTCAAGGACCCCTTGACCAGGAGAATATCATTATGAATGATCACTTTATCATCCCGCTTCGGATGATAGATCCGGTCGTTCCTGACCAGTTCAATCACCTCGAGATCAGGGAACCTGCTCAGGAATACTTCCCCCGGGTGCCTACCGATATGTTTACTTGAATCAAGAATTTTCAATTCTGCCAAATATTTACGATGCTCTCCATCCCGAAGCTGACAGATCGGGTTAGCAAGACCAGGTAGTACGCGGGGAGCGGCAAACAACAGAAAAATAATACCAATGACGGCAATCGGCACACCAATAATTGCAAGCTCGAACATGGATAGTGCCCCGTATCCATATTGGCTGCTTAAATCACTGATTATGATATTGGTTGATGTGCCAATCAGCGTACACGTCCCCGCCAGTATTGAGGCATACGATACCGGAATCAGAAATTTGGAAGGACTCAGCCCCAGATCACAACACATTGCCATCACTACCGGGATAAAGAGGATCACAACCGGCGTGTTATTCATAAAGGCAGAAGCAACAGCAACGGAAAAAAGTATCAGGGTCAATGCTGCAGTAAGATTTTTTCTTGCAACTTTTATGACCTGTCGACCCAGAAATTCAATACCGCCCGTTCTCATCATCCCCTTGCTGACAACAAACATTGCCGCAACGGTTACCACCGCTGGATTGGCAAAACCTGAGACAGCTTCTTTTGGAGTCAGGAATCCAAAAAGAACGAGCACCACCATGAGACCGATTGCCGTCAGGTCAACCGATATTTTTTCGGTGATGAGCAGGTAGAGTGTTAGTAACAGAATGAGTGAGATAATCCAGACGTCCATAATCAATCGAAAAATGTATATAAAGATGTATTTCCAGGTGGTTACAAATGGAACAGTTCGATAGTTTTATCTTTCAGATGTTCAGCAATTGGCAGAGCCGATGTGGCAGCGGGTGATGGTGCGTTACAGACATGCAGGGACCGCGGTGATTGAGCGAAAAGAAAATCATGCACCAGGGAACCGTCAGCTAAAACAGCCTGCGCTCTGATACCTGCCGGATAAGATTTAAGATCGGAGAGTACTAAGTCAGGGCAATATTTTCTAACACGTTCAAGGTATCCTGGCTTATAGACTGAGTCTTTCATCTCGTAAAAACCAGATGACAAGTTTTCTTTAAGGAGCCGCCAAAAGCCAGGGAAACGAATCATCTCAAAGATATCTGTCATATCCAGGTTTATCCGGCCATACCCCTCCCGTTTCAGACCAAGAACTGCATTTGGCCCAACGGTTATAGACCCGTCAATCATCCGGGTGAGATGAACACCCAAAAAAGGTAATTCTGGATCGGGAATCGGGTAGACAAGATGAGAAACAATATGATTGTGTTTTTCAGCCAATTTATAATACTCACCCCGAAAAGGAATGATGGAAAAATCAATATCAATGTCCATCATGCGCGCCAACCGGTCAGCCATCAAACCTCCGCAAACGACAAGGTACTCTGTTTCAAACGTGTTGCTGCCTGTCTCTATGGTGATAAAATCTTTTGATTCTTCAAGGTTGTAGACCTGATTCCCCAAACGAACCTCTCCCCCGAGCCCTTCAAACTGTTCAGCCATTTTCTCAGCGATTAAGGGAAAATCTGTAATTCCGGTGGCAGGAACAAAAAGCGCGCCGGTACCCCGAATATTGGGTTCCCTTTGCCTCAGTTCTGCCGAGCTGATCCGCTCGGTTTCAATGTTGTTCTCGCCGCACCGTTGCTCAAGGTCGGACATTCGCTCGAATTCATGATCATCTGTTGCAACCAGCATTTTCCCGCACCGCTCAAACGGTATCGAAAATTCACGGCAGAATTCGAACGTTGCAGTAGCACCACGCCTGCAGAAATCAGCCTTCAGGCTTCCAGGTTGATAATAGACTCCAGCGTGAATAACGCCTGAATTGTGCCCTGTCTGATGGCTGGCATAGTGCTTTTCTTTCTCTACCAGCAGGATGGAGGCCGTCGGCATATGCTGCTTTAAACGCCATGCCGTGGCGACGCCGATAATCCCCCCGCCGAGCACAACAAGATCGTATCGTTTCATGGTGTGAACCTTTCAAGTAAATTTTGATACACACTAAACATCCTGCTGCTTATTTGCTCAATTATGTGCAAGAGTTAATCCGACGACAAACGCAGGGGGGAAGCAGAATACAGCGGGGAAAATGGGTTTATAGTGCTATAACAGAGTATCTGAAAAAAAGTTGACTCGGAAATTTCAGAGATTGATTCTCACCATCCCTCCCTTACCAATCTGTATTGACCTCTAGAATTGAGCACAATAACCCGTAGGTAAAACCCCAGATGAAATAGTCATCAAGTGGGTAAACCGGATAAAACCGTGACGGCAGTGCTTCCTTAGTGGCATGCCGAGACTTATCAGTAAATTTTCCGACATCAAGCCACAGATAGCTGTCAATCTCCGAAATTTCGACAATAACCCGGGGACGTTTTGCCAAGGCAAAGATGAATGGCTGGACCTGGATCGGTGCCTTTACATTTCTTCCCGCCAGCGCTACGGGTAATTGACGGCTCAGCAGAGAAGGGTCGAGGGAAATTCCGGTTTCCTCCCGTGTCTCTCTCAGGCAGGTTTGAAAAATCGAGTCATCCTCAGGGTCACGTTTTCCACCCGGAAAAGCGAAATGACCGGACCAGGGGTCGCTTGGTTCTTTCTTTCTCCTCAGCAATAATATTGAGTCCACAGGATCAGAACACCTTATTATTGAAACTGCAGCCTCCGGTCGATTCGCACCAGAAACATGGTTAAGCTCTGCAGGAATCGCTCTCATGTCCTATTTTTCAGACTCATTCAATTCGATTTTAATAAAAACACACCACTTGTTACCGTATGGAGTTTGTCCACTATAAATACTTTTGTCATTCAACACAACGTTAACGCTCTTCTCAGGCATTTTAAGACAAACCGGCGCTGAGTGGCTGACTAAATGAGCTTTGGTGATCGGCTCATTCATGTTATATTCCCTGACTTCGACATTAATAATTACTATCACCTTGGAGGCCTCATGCTGCCAAACGATTATTCAGAATTCCGCCAGGCAATCAAACGAAAGATTCCTCTTAAGAGAATCATTACAGATCCATTAAGGAAAGTGGCAATCGGTGCTGACGCCAGTTTCTATCGGCTCGTACCCCAGGTGATCGTGGATGTTGAAAATGAAAAAGAAGTCCGGATTGTCCTGCAGGAAGCACGTAAACGAAACCTGCCGGTCACCTTCCGTGCAGCTGGAACAAGTCTTTCCGGCCAGTCCATCACCGACAGTATCCTGGTACGCATGGGCAGGGGGTGGGACAGCTGGCGGGTCTATAACAATGCCCAGCTGATCCAGGTCCAACCGGGCCTCATTGGTGGTAATGTTAATAAACAGCTGGCAGTCTTTGACCGAAAAATTGGTCCTGATCCTGCATCTATAGACAGTGCCAAGATCGGCGGTATCCTGGCGAACAATGCCAGCGGCATGTGTTGTGGTGTAGAAGAGAACAGCTATCAGACCCTTGACTCCATTCGGCTGATCCTGGTTGATGGCACAGTGGTCGATACCGGGGACAGCAAAAGTATTGAAAACTTCAAAGCAAGCCATGCCGACCTGCTTGACCAGATATCAGCTCTGCGCAGTCGAATCCTTGCAGACAAACAACTCACCGAACGAATAAAGTATAAATTCAAAATCAAGAACACCACCGGCTACAGTCTTAACGCCCTGCTGGACTATGAAGACCCGATCGATATCATGGCTCACCTGATGGTCGGATCGGAAGGAACGCTCGCATTTATTGCTGACGCTGTATACCGAACAGTTGCAGAGCATCGTCACAAAGCAAGTGCACTCATTTTATTCAATAATATGGAGGATGCATGCCAGGCGATTCCCTACCTGCGCCAGCAGCCTGTTGCTGCTGCAGAGCTTATGGATCGGGCCAGCCTGGCTTCTGTTGAGGACGAACCGGGTATGCCGGATTTCCTCAAGGATCTTGACAAAACCGTTACCGCCCTGCTCGTAGAAACCAGGGCTGAAAATGCAGAAATGCTTCCAGGGCAGATTAAACAGGTTACTCAATGCCTCTCGGATTTCGATACGGTTATGGATATCACCTTCACTGATGTCCCTGAAGAGTATCAGGCACTCTGGAAAATCAGGAAAGGCCTGTTTCCCGCCGTTGGTGCCGTAAGAGAAATAGGAACCACCGTTATCATTGAAGATGTGGCCTTCCCGACTGAACACCTGGCCAGTGCAGCGCTTGAACTCCAGGCCCTTTTTGAAAAATATCACTACCATGAAGCCATCATCTTCGGACATGCATTTGAAGGAAACCTGCATTTTGTCTTTACCCAGGACTTCTCCATCCAATCTGAGGTGACACGTTATCGTGATTTCATGGAAGATGTGGTTGAGATGGTCGTCACCACTTATGATGGTTCACTAAAAGCGGAGCATGGAACCGGCCGAAACATGGCCCCATTTGTCGAAAAGGAGTGGGGAACCGCCGCCTTTGAACTGATGAAAGATATCAAAGCGATTTTTGATCCCCACTATCTGCTCAACCCCGGTGTAATCATCAACGAAGATGCAGAAGCTCACGTAAAGAACCTGAAACCCCTGCCTGCAACCCATGAAATCGCCGACAAATGTATTGAATGTGGTTTCTGTGAGCCGGTGTGCCCCTCGAGGGACCTGAGTTTTTCGCCGCGCCAGCGTATTGCCGGACGCAGAGAGATCAGTCGCAGACTTGCAGATGAGGGCGACAGCAAAACATTGAAACGTTTCGCTAAACGATACCAATATCCGGGAGTTGACACCTGCGCGGCTGACGGGCTGTGTGCAACCCGCTGCCCGGTCGGAATCGATACCGGTAAAATGGTCAAAGCGCTGCGGGAAGAAGCCCATGGCCCGCTGGCGGATAAAATTGCCACGGCTGTCGGTAAAAACTTCAAGCCTGTGGCAAAAACAATCAGCTTTACCCTTAAAGGCGTTGATGTTGTTCACAACTACACTGGTACTCAATTTATGGAACAGGCTTCAGCCCTGGCCCGAAAAGTTTCATTTGATACCATCCCCCTCTGGAATCGTGAAATGCCATCAGGATGTGATAAGATTGAGCCCAAACCGATTGATCTGGCAAACCCCCTGAAAGTGGTCTATTTCCCGAGCTGTGCCAGTCGCTGTATGAGCGGGCCAGCACAGGCAGAAATGGAACGAGATGATCTGCCAACCAAAACGGCCTCTCTGCTAAAAAAATCCGCTTATGAAATAATTTACCCGAACAACCTTGACGGCCTCTGTTGCGGACAGGCGTTCGAAAGTAAAGGATTTATGGCAGAGGCTGACAGGAAATCAAGGGAACTCTCGGAGACCTTGCTCCAGGTATCAGAAAATGGTGCTATCCCGATACTCTGCGACACAAGTCCATGCCTCCAGCGAATGAAGACGACGGTTGATGAGAGACTGGAGCTTTATGAACCGATTGAATTCGTACTGAACTTCTTGATGGATAAACTCTCCTTTGCCCGGAAAGATATAAAAATAGCCGTGCACCCAACCTGCAGTACCAGGAAAATGGGCCTTGAAACGAAACTTCTCGAGTTGGCTAAAGCGTGTGCAACAGAAGTGATCTGGCCGGAAGAAATCTATTGTTGCGGGTTTGCCGGAGATCGCGGCTTCAGTTACCCTGAGCTCAATGAGTCCGCTCTGAATAAATTGGACGAACATGTCTGCGACTGCGACGCCGGGTACTCAACCAGCAAAACCTGCGAAGTCGGCCTCTCCCTGCACGGGGGAATCCCTTATCGATCGATCCTGTATCTGGTCGACGAAGTAACGACGGCCAAATAGAGGTGCTCTCCCCTGTCCTGAGCATGGAAACCACATGGTAGTCAGGGGATGTGACGTTTAGAGTATCACACAACAGTTGCGGCCACTGTTTTTAGCCTGATAGAGAGCCTGATCGGCACGTTGTATAAACGTGCTGGTCTCCTCACTTGTCTGATAGCAGCTCACCCCGAAACTGCAGGTAATCTCCTGCTCGGTGCAAAAAGCGTTTTTTTCGATAAGACAGCGGAGTTTCTCAGCAAACTTGCCGGCATTTTTCAAACCGACGCCCGGCGTCAGGAGCGCAAATTCTTCTCCCCCCCATCGAGCCAGGAAATCGCTTTGCCTGATATTATCCTGAACAAGTGCCGAAATCTCCTGTAAAACCTTGTCACCGATCAGATGACCATGCTCATCATTAATCGCCTTGAAGTGATCAATATCAAACATCAGAACCGATAACGGTGTTCTGTGACGAGTAGAGCGAGCAGCCTCCTTGGCGAGCTGCATGTTGAAAAATCTCCTGTTGAATATCTTGGTCAGTACGTCAGTCTGGCTCTGTTTCTCAAGGGCTTTATTCAGCTCTTCAAGTTTATCAAGATGTTCCTGCTGTGTGTTCCTGTAGCGATTAAATATCTCCTGCAACCCTCTGGAAAAATAGTAGGCAACGATCAATGCAATGACTACTGCACCGACAAAGAGAATACAGAGAATAATGATATCATTTTTGACCTTTCCGCTCAGTTCACCTTTTTTTGCGGCAATAATTTCGTCAAGACGATCAAGGTAGATACCCCGGGCGAGGACCCAGTTCCAAACCGGGTAGTGTTTGAAATAGGAGAGCTTGCGCCCTTCTTCCGAGTCATTCGGCTTTTTATACCAATAGACAACATTTGCCTCACCTGTTTCACGTATCCCCCTTAGAAATTCTTTTCGAAACAGTTTGCCTTTGGCATCTTTATAGTCATCGGATAATCGCTTTCCGACCAGATCCGGACGATTGCTGTTGACCAGCATCGTTGCAAAGTCTTTTCCACCATTAATATCGTGCAGCTCATATATAAAATAATAATCGACAAGATCTTTCTTCAGGCTTGCTGCCAAATCGCTGGTAATAGTGGTCTTGGCAAGATGTTCAAGATTATCCAGGTACTCTCCGGTGCCGATCACCCAGCCTAACGGCTCAAAAAAGCCAACATAGGAAACTTTCTGGTAAAGATTTCCTGAATTGTCACCCGGCTTTGTCCAGTCATAACGATGAAACCCACCACCTTCTTCCTGGCTGATCCGGATGATCTCCCTCACCGTATCAGGGTCACCACCGGCGCCATTAGTCAGAAAATTTGTCCCCTCGACCTGTGAATCAGTCGGATACAATATGGCCTTGCCTTCCAAGGAAAGAATAAAGAAATATCCCTGTTGCTCATTAAAACGGATAGGCCGAATGGCTTCACGGATGACGTTTGCAACATTCTCAGATGACAACCCTTCATGCATGGTCTCATAGATATTGTCTGCAATGACCAGCGCCTCAGCCACTCTCTGCTTCAAACGCTGCTGTAATATTTTCTCCATATCAAGGCGGCGGTGGTCTATCCGGCCGACAAGATCAGCAACATCGTTTTCAAGCTCTTCTTCCTGCTGGGTAATGAAATCCTGTTCAATCTTGACCAGGTCTTTCTTCAGTGTATTGAATTTTTTTGCAATAAACAGCGCTCCCGTCGAGAAGGTCATTACCCCGACGATTATGATCGCATACAGAAAGCTGACTTTGGCTATATTTTTTTCGCTGACAATACGCATATCCCCTGTGAGGACCCCCATGTGATTTGTGCGCCGTTACCATTAGACTAACAGATAGGAGCAAAAAGTAAAAGAAGATCAACCAGATCAATGGTTAAGTTTCACATCAGACCACATTTTAATCGCTTATTTACTGTTTAAAGAACTCTCAGAATAGCTCCTGACCGTATCCAGGATTTCATTGCCGTACTTTGCACATTTGCTTTTTCCGACCCCGTGTATCTCCATGAGGGTATCAAGTGATTCCGGCCGATAAGCTGCCAGTTCAACAAGGGTTCTGTCATGAAATATGACAAATGGCGGGACACCTGCACGGTCTGCGATATCCTTTCTCATTGTTCTCAGTAACTCAAACAGATTCAGATCATAATCAGGTTCATCTCTCCCTATTGTTTTCCGTTTCACCTCCGGCGTCTTCCTGACCCGAGGCCGGGCCATCTCAAATTGTATTTCCCCTCTCAACAGCGGTGGAGCGGCGTCTGTGAGTTTGAGCACAGAATAATTCCCAACATCCTGACTCAGGTAACCCTGATGCACAAGGTGTCTCAATATTCCTCCCCAATACTCCTGACTCTCAGATTCACCAATCCCATAGGTAGAGAGTTTATCATGCCCCAATGAAAGAATGCGCTCCTTTCGTGATCCTCGCAACACATCAATAACGTGACCCGCTCCAAAACGCTGCCCGACCCGATAAACGCAGGAAAGCGCCTTTCGGCTGTCCTCGGTGACATCAATCATCTCTGGAGGGTTCAGGCAGATGTCGCAATTGCCGCAATCTTCCTCCAATTTTTCACCAAAATACCCGAGCAGTACCCGGCGCCGACAACCGAGTGATTCGGCAAAACCGACCATTGCATTGAGCTTGTGAAGCTCAATACGTTTATGCTCCGGATTTCTGGTTTTTTCTATAAGCCCCCGGGCAACCTGAATATCGCCATATCCAAAAAGCAGCAGCGCCTCCGAGGGCAATCCGTCTCTTCCTGCACGGCCGGTTTCCTGGTAATAGCTCTCGATATTCTTCGGGATGTCATAATGGACAACATATCGAATGTTGGACTTATCAATACCCATTCCAAATGCGACTGTGGCTACGATAATCTGTACTTCATCCCGTAAAAAATCATCCTGTACCTTTTTACGATTACCAGATGACAGTCCCGCATGGTATGGAGCTGCAGAAATCCCTGCTTCCACAAGCTGCTCACTTACCTTCTCCACCCGTTTCCGGCTCAGACAGTATACAATTCCCGACTCACTGCCCTTTTCAGATAAAAAGAGTTTAAGCTGCTTCATCGGCTTCTGTTTGTCCAAAACCGTGTACCTTATATTTGGTCGGTCAAACCCGGTAATGTAGTGTTTTGCACTGTTAAGCTGAAGCCGGTCAAGAATGTCTTTGCGGGTGTGCGGCTCAGCAGTTGCCGTAAGAGCAATGACCGGAATACCACCGAAATATCTACGTAATTCTCCAAGTTTTCGATATTCAGGTCTAAAATCATGTCCCCATTGTGAGATACAGTGAGCCTCATCGATTGCAAATAGAGAAATTGGAATATCACGTAACCGGATTATAAACTCATCACTCATCAGCCGTTCAGGAGCTATATAGAGCAGGTCGAGTTCACCGCTGTGCAGCATTGCGAGCACACGCTTTGCCTCAGATCCTTTCAGGGAAGAATTGTAAAAAGCTGCGCGAACACCGCAGGCAACGAGTGCATCTACCTGGTCTTTCATCAGGGAAATCAGTGGTGAGATGACAATAGCCACACCAGAACGGTGCAGTGCAGGAATCTGATAACAAAGAGATTTTCCGCCACCGGTGGGCATCAGGACAAATGAATCATTTCCATCTATCAGGTTTTCAATTATCTGCTGCTGATATTCCCTGAAAGTATCATAGCCAAATATCTCTTTCAGGGTATTAGAAAGGGTGCCAGTCACGTATATCACTCGCCTGTTAAAAATAACTGTTGTTTAAGTATCCAATCAAGTGCACAAGAGAGCATACATCCCGGCACTATTCAAGTCACTTGTGTCAGCTCAATCCTGTATCACCAGGATGCAAAACCTTTCGGTGTAAACCATCTCTTCTGTGAAGGTAGTGCAGTATTTTCAAAACCGTTAACTAAAGATGAAGAACATTCAAATAATGAGATCTTACAGGTGGTGAGCGCTATGCACCGTTATTTCATACTTGTTGATGCAGAAGAGACGTATATAGTTGACAAAGACCTGTCAAATGTTGAAATTATTGATGTCTCAATAGGCCAGAATA
>NODE-144-length-25364-cov-7.31692_pt1 | contig 25364 bp, 22 predicted proteins | sample MGYA00139097_ERZ477577 | MGnify/ENA metagenome assembly ERZ477577
GATATAACAGTTCAATAAAGACATTTAACGCATTAATTTATATATCTTTATAGCATTCCTTCTTTAATGATAAAGGCAATAATATCGGCTAAACCTTGGCTTTCTTTTAGATTCGTAAATACATATGGTTTGTCACCACGCATACGCTTAGTATCACTGTCCATCACCTCTAGAGAGGCACCGACATAGGGTGCTAAATCGATTTTATTGATCACGAGTAAATCAGAGCGTGTAATACCAGGGCCACCTTTTCTTGGTATTTTCTCCCCCTCTGCTACATCGATAACATAGATACAAATATCAGCTAATTCAGGACTAAATGTTGCTGATAAATTATCACCACCACTTTCGATAAAAACGAGGTCTAAATCAGGAAATTTGTGACTAAGATCCTCAACCGCAGCTAAATTCATTGAAGCATCTTCACGAATCGCAGTATGAGGACAACCTCCAGTTTCAACACCAACGATGCGATCAGCGCTTAATGCTTCGCTTCGAGTCAAAAACTGAGCATCTTCTTTGGTATAGATATCATTGGTCACGACGGCTAAGTCATAGTCATTACGCATCGCTTTGCATAATGCATCTAAAAGCGCTGTTTTGCCTGAGCCAACTGGCCCACCGACACCAATTCGTAAAGGCGATTTGTTTTCTGTCATTTCATTCTCTTTGTTTTTTATGATCTAAATAATCGTGTGTATTGTGTTTCGTGTTTAGAGCTTGCATAGGCTAAAGCTGGTGAAGAACTGCCAATGTCATCATCAGCCAGTGACATTCCCACTACTACAGCCCTTCCTAATGGTTCTGCTAAATCACGTAAAATTCGTTGCCCAGAGACTTGTCCCAAAGGCACTAGTTTAACGCCTGAAATAACCAAATTCTCTAACCATGCCCATGCAAAACCATGCGCTGCTTTTTCTATTGGAATAGCCCATTGTTGTGCCGCTAATGCAAAACCTGCTGTTTGTGTTTTAGCTAGAACTGGCTGCCAGCCTTTAGTTATTTCTACACCTAAATCAACTAATAACCGTGTCATCGCTCTACCACGGTTGCTTTCTTCTGATCTCAGTTCACTGCTTTCCCTATACGCCAATAAAATATCTGACCAATGCTTCAGAGCCAATTCATCTTTGAGTTCACATGCTTTTGCCATTCTAATTAATAGTGGGATTTCGAGTTTTTGCAGATTGGTATTAATTAGATCCAATAACCACTCACGCAAATCATCTTCACTATTAACCCATTGACATTCAACGGTGAACTCCAAACCTTGAGAATAGGTAAAACCACCAATAGGTAATGCACTACTACATAATTGCATCAGCCTAATCAAGCTGATATCGGATTGCATGGTCATTTATTTTTTATTAAGGACAAACCCAATAATACCTACTAGTACGAGGCCTAAAGTTAAAGGCCACACGTGTTCTGGATTAGAAAATACATGGCTTATGTTTTCCAATAAGCTATGACCATGTTCTTCATGTGCATATGCTAAAGCAGGGAATAGAGCAACCAGTGTGATGAGTAATTTATTCATAATATGTCCCAATTAATGTTCATGATGGTGATGCGAGCCGGCACTGCCGTAGGCACCTGACTCAGGTTCAAACGGTGCTTGTTCGACTGTTACATCTAAACCAAGCCCTATCAGCATGTCATCTAATACATGATCATGCAGATATCGTAATTTTCCCGAATTTATTTGCACGGCAACATGGCGATTGCCTAAATGATAACTGGCTCGTGCGAGCAATAATGGATCAGTACACCTTACTGTTGAGACAACTTCATTGGCAGCAACAACTCTAACGACAAAACCATTAGCATTAGTTAATAAATCACCATTTTGGAGCACTTGGCCTCGTTCTAAATATAGACCGACTTCTTGGCCATCATCCAACGTAGCACGTAGCCTGCTCTTAACTCGGCTGGCTAAATCTAAGGTTAATGTAGTATTAGCCGTCGCTGTATCTGTTAATTTTTGTGTTAATTCAATCATATTTAAAATAAGAAATATCGTTGCGCTAAAGGTAGTTCTTCAGCAGGTTCACAGCTTAATAATTCACCGTCAGCAAATACTTGGTATGTCTGAGAGTCAATTTCAATATTCGGTTGATAATCATTCAAAATCATGTCTGACTTGCTGATATTTCGGCAGTTTCTCACCACACCAATCATACTTTTCAAGCCCAACTTATCCTTAATTCCATCGTCAGCCGCTGCTTGAGAAACAAATGTCATGCGTGTTGCATGACGTGCACCACCTAATGCACCAAACATAGTCCGATAATGTACAGGTTGTGGTGTTGGAATAGAAGCATTAGGATCGCCCATTGGCACAGCAGCAATCATTCCACCTTTAATAATCGTACTTGGTTTAGTCGCAAAGAACGCAGGTGACCATAGTACCAAGTCCGCTAATTTACCAACTTCAATCGACCCTACTTCATGCGATATACCATGTGTAATAGCAGGGTTGATTGTGTATTTAGCAACATAACGCTTTGCTCTGAAATTATCGGCTTCGGTATCTGTTTCTAATGGGCCACGTTGCACTTTCATTTTATGGGCGGTTTGCCATGTTCGCGTAATGACTTCCCCTACTCGACCCATCGCTTGTGAGTCTGATGAAATCATTGAGAAAGCCCCGAGATCATGCAAAATATCTTCAGCAGCAATAGTTTCACGACGAATACGTGATTCAGCAAAGGAGACATCTTCGGCAATATTGGGATCTAAATGATGACAGACCATCAACATATCGAGATGCTCATCGACGGTATTAACTGTGTAAGGACGGGTCGGGTTAGTCGATGAAGGCAAAACATATGACTCACCACATGCTTTGATGATATCTGGGGCATGACCACCGCCTGCACCTTCGGTATGGTAGGTATGAATGGTTCTACCTTTCATTGCAGCTAAAGTATGTTCAACAAAACCAGACTCATTAAGCGTATCGGTATGAATGGCAACTTGCACATCCATTTTATCCGCTACAGTTAAACAGGTATCAATTGATGCTGGTGTCGTACCCCAATCCTCATGTAATTTAAGCCCAATTGCACCTGCCATTACCTGCTCAATCAATGGTGCTTCAGCACTAGCATTTCCCTTACCCAAAAAACCAATATTCATGGGTAACTCTTCTGCTGCTTCTAACATTCGGTGCATATTCCAAATACCAGGTGTTACTGTAGTAGCATTAGTGCCAGTTGCAGGACCTGTACCACCACCTAACATAGTGGTTACACCAGACATTAAGGCTTCTTCAATTTGTTGAGGGCAGATGAAATGAATGTGCGAATCTATCCCGCCCGCTGTTAAAATTTGACCTTCACCGGCAATCACTTCGGTGCCTGGCCCAACAATAATATCGACTCCCGGTTGCACATCAGGATTACCAGCTTTACCAATGCCTACAATACGACCGTGTTTGATGCCCACATCGGCTTTGATAATGCCCCAGTGATCCATAATCAAAGCATTCGTAATAACTAAATCTACAACTTCAGCATCGATACGTTGAGACTGCCCCATGCCGTCACGAATAACTTTACCCCCACCGAATTTAACTTCGTCGCCATAAATAGTGCGATCATCTTCTACTTCAATCCACAGCTCAGTATCACCTAGGCGAACCTTATCTCCTGTAGTAGGGCCATACATTTCCATATACGCTTGGCGGCTAATTGTAGTCATTTCGAATCCTCCAAACCACCCATCACTTGGCCATTAAAACCAAATATTTTTCTGTCACCAGCATAGGCTACTAATTCAACATCTCGCGTTTGACCCGGTTCAAAGCGAACCGCAGTACCTGCAGCAATATTAAGACGAAAACCATAACTTTTATCGCGTTCGAATGTTAGTGCTGGATTGGTTTCAAAAAAATGATAATGCGAACCGACTTGAATCGGCCGGTCGCCGGTATTGGCAACATTAACAACAACCGTTTCACGACCTTCATTAAGGGTTATCTCACCTCCTGCAACTCGAACTTCTCCTGGAATCATAGATCTGCTCCTTAAATAATCGGGTCGTGAACGGTGACAAGCTTGGTGCCGTCAGGAAACGTCGCTTCAACTTGTACATCGTGAATCATTTCAGCAATACCATCCATCACATCATCACGGGTCAGTAGTGTTCGACCGTAATTCATTAAATCAGACACACTCATGCCATCTCTTGCACCTTCCAATAATGCAGCACTAATAAAGGCAATCGCTTCAGGATGATTTAACTTTACACCACGGTTTTTACGGCGTTCAGCAAGCAGTCCGGCAGTGAAAATAAGTAATTTATCTTTTTCTCTTGGGGTTAAATTCATGATTTATCCTACTAAGTGGCCCATATTCTTGGTGGACAGGCTTTACGCTCTGTAATCAACGGTCTTAATGCCACCCAAATTTGAGTAAATAGTCGCCGACATTGTTCAGTAGAGCTTCCTAAATAACGCACGACGATACATTCTTCAATAAGTGTTGCTGCAATAAGAATCTGTGTTTCATTGTCCAATATTTCACGGACGATTTCTAGCATGGACTCATCAGCGGGTGTTGCCACAAACATTGCCATTACTGAGTTACCACGCAGCCCCGTTGGTGCGTCTAAACGTGCAGCTTCAACCTTCATTTTTTCTATTAATAAAGGTCGATCATCACGTGATAATTTAACGTCAAGTTGCAATGAACCCGTTGTGAATTTTTGCTCATTAGCTGGTAAGCCAAGGCAATGCGTTTCCCAACCGATAAAGCTGGCATTAGCAGCTAATGTTATGTGCGTATCCATATGTGCAATTGCACCAGGAAAGTAGATATTTTCTTGCGGTAACCACTCTAATACAGCTTCTTGCTCAACATTGAGCCGCTGTTGTTGATATGCTTTATAACCTTGGCTTTTATAAAACTTCGTCGCACCGGGTGTCGTTAGTAAGGCTGTAGCTTTTGCTTTAATATCGGCATTAATCTGCAATTCATCTCCACCAACCACACCACCTGGAGGATGAAGGATATATAAATGGCAAACTTCCCCTTCTGGATAAAAGGCACGCTGAACCGCTAAGGGACCTCTTTGTTCGCGTTTAGATAACACCGTTTTATCGGCTCTATGGCTAAACGATAAGTCTAATTGTGCTTTCCAGCCTGACGACGACATTGTCGCCAAGCTGTTACTGATTGCCATAGCTATAACTTTCTCACTTTAATTTTATTGCCTACCATTCTGATTTTAAACAGATAAATATTTACTTATTTTGTCTACATCCACATCTTTACGAAGATCTTCATGAATAAATTTACCTGAATCAATGACAATCAATCTATCGGCAATTGCCATTGTAAAGCTAAGTACCTGTTCAGATACAATGATTGTAATATCTCTCATTTCTTGTATTTCGTTAAGAATTTTAGCGATATCTTTAATGATTGATGGCTGGATACCTTCTGTTGGCTCATCTAACAAAAGCACCTTGGGATTAGTGACTAAAGCTCGTGCTATTGCTAATTGTTGTTGCTGACCACCTGATAAGTTACCACCTTTGCGGTTTCTCATATCAAATAATACGGGGAACAGCGCATAAATATCTTCTGGGACACGTTTAAGTCCTGAGACTTGCATACCCGTTTCAATATTTTCCTGTACGCTCAACGTTGGGAAAATCATTCTCCCCTGTGGCACATAAGCAATACCACTAGCAACGCGCTCGTGACTTTCAAACCCTGTTACATCTTGTCCATCAACTTTAATACTGCCTTCACCTGCTTCTAAGATACCTATAAGTGATTTAAATAGAGTCGTCTTACCCATACCATTCCGTCCCATAATGGCGAGTGTTTCATTCTTTTTAGCTTCAAAATTAACGCCGTGGATAACTTCACTTTGCCCATAACTTACACGCAAATCTGATACTTCAAGCATATTTAATTCCTCTTAAACTTTAGTGACCCAGATAAACTTCGATGACATCTGGATTGTTTTGGACAGTTTCCATATTACCTTCCGCAAGAATAGCTCCTTGATGTAAAACCGTTACTTTGTGTGCGATTCGTTCAACAAATTCCATATCATGTTCAATGACTAACACAGAGCGACCTTTACAAATTCGGTTTAATAATTCAGCGGTTAATTCGCGTTCTTTTACACTCATCCCTGCAACGGGTTCATCGAGCAACAATAATTCAGGATCTTGAATAAGCAGCATGCCTATCTCTAACCATTGCTTTTGACCGTGACTCAATAGAGCAGACTCCATTTCAAGAAAGTCTCCAAGGAAGATATCTGCAGCCACCTCTTTGATTCTCTTATCGACTTCATCTGTTCTTTCGAACATTAACGCACCAAATACAGTACGTCCTTTCGGATATGAGACCTCTAAGTTTTCATACACAGTGAGGTTTTCATAAATCGATGGTGTTTGAAACTTACGCCCCACACCTGAGTGAACAATTTGATGCTCTGATAACTTTGAAAGCTCTTTATTGTTGAACTTTATACTGCCTTCAGTTGATTTGGTTTTACCGCAAATCAAATCAAGCAAGGTGGTTTTCCCTGCCCCATTTGGACCTATCACAACCCTGAGCTCATCTTTATCAACATAGAGACTCAGATCATTTACGGCCTTAAAACCATCAAATGAAACTGTTAAACCTTCAATCGCCAATGCGTAATCAGTATTACTACTCATAATATATTTCCTTAACTATTAGCTTACTTTGCGTCTTCTGCTGCTAGAGCAGGATCAGTTTGAGTTAATGCTGGCTTTGCCTTTTTTGGAAAATAGGCCGTTAGTTTTTTGCCATATTTATCCCAGATCCCTGCGAGACCATTAGGAAAGAACATAACAACCGCAATAAATAACCCGCCCATTAAGAACAACCATAACTCAGGAAATGATTCTGAAAATGTCGTTCTACCGAAGTTAACTAATAATGTTCCATACACCACGCCAATCAATGACATGCGTCCACCTACTGCTGCAAATATAACCATTTCAATCGAAGGAACAATACCGACAAACGAAGGCGACATAAATCCAACCTGTAGGGTGAACATAGCCCCACCAATTGCCGAAATTACAGCTGAAAAACAAAATACAAAAATCTTAAAGTTAGATACGTCGTAGCCTGAGAAGCGAACACGATCTTCTTTATCACGCATTGCAAGTAGCAAACGACCATACTTACTGGTTAATATGAATCTGCTTATAAAAATAACAGCAAATAATAAGGCTGCATTAATGAAGTACAGAATATATTTTGCAGAATCTTCTCGTATATCCCAGCCATTCAGTGTTTTTAAGTCAGTAATACCATTGATACCACCCGTAAAGCCCTGTTGACCAACAATTAAAACAGTCAGAATAACCGCAATAACTTGAGTGATAATCGCAAAGTAAACACCACCAACACGTCGTTTAAACATTGAGAAACCGATAATGAATGCAAATATTGCTGGCACCAAAATAACGGCTAATAAGGTGAAGCTGAAACTTTCAAATGGAATCCAAAACCAAGGTAATTCGGTTAGCTGGTTCCAATCCATGAAATCAGGGATACCAGGGGTTGATTGGATCTTCGTACTGATTGGATCCGATGCTTCTAGTTTCAAAAACATCGCCATGCAATAACCACCTAAACCAAAAAATACACCTTGACCTAGACTTAAAATCCCCCCATAGCCCCATAGCAAAACCAAACTAATCGCTGCAAAGGCATAGGTAAGATACTTACCCACCATGCCTAATCTAAATGCATCTAGAAACAATGGAAAAACTAGGAAAATCAGTGCGGCTAAAATGGCGATACCAATCGCGCCATTTTTCCCACCTAAAAATCGTTCATACACAAAATTCATATTTATCTCCTAGTCGCTTATTTACGTACTTTGATTGAGAATAGTCCTTCTGGACGCATCATCAGAATAACTACGAGTGTTAACAAGGTGATTACTTTCGCCATTGAACCACTGATGAAGAACTCTAATATTGATTGTGCTTGTGCAATTGTGAATGCTGATGCGATTGTGCCAAATAGGCTTGCTGCACCACCAAAAACTACAACCATAAAAGTATCAACGATATAAAGTGAACCAGAAGTAGGTCCTGTTGATGCAATTGTTGTAAATGCCGCACCTGCTATTCCTGCTATACCACAACCTAAAGCGAATGTGAGGCGGTCAATTTTTTTAGTATTGATACCAACAGCACCACTCATCAACCTATTCTGTGTCGTTGCTCGGACTGATAAGCCCCAATTTGAGCGATACATTAGTAAATACACGCCGATTGTTACTACTGCTGTTAAAGCTAAAACGAACATGCCGTTGATTGGAATATCAATCATGTCAGTAGGCTGATAAGACCCCATCAACCAGTCAGGTAAACCAGGGCTTACCTCACGTGCACCGAATATTGAACGGAATGATTGCTGCATAATTAAGCTTAATCCCCACGTTGCTAGTAGCGTGTCGAGGGGTCTTTTGTATAAGTGCCGTATCAATATAAACTCGGTGAGATATCCGAGGATACCGGCGACAATAAACGATGCCACAATGGCAAATAAGAAATAGTACTGAACAAAACCAGGGAAGTATTTCTCACTAATAACTGACAACAGGTATGTCGTATAAGCACCTACTGCCATGAATTCACCGTGGGCCATATTAATAACGCCCATCTGGCCAAAAATAATCGCTAGACCAAGAGCCATAAGTAACAGCACACTAAATAAACTCAAACCAGAAAAGCCTTGCATTGCAAATATTGCAGTCAACTCTTGTACTGTATAGTCACCCATAATAAATACTCCGTAATAAGGACTCTAACGAAAACATAAACTTACTCACTATTTTTATCTTGAAGTTAGGCTGGCCTGAACGGCCAGCCTATTTTTTAAACGTCGAACTAATTAATCACCAAGTGCTTATTGGTAACCTTTAGGGAATGGATTTGGTTCAATTAATTCTGACTCAAATACAACTGTCGCTTGACCATCTTTATTCCATTTAGCTACCCGTGTTTTACTCCACAAGTGATGATTAGGGTGTAACTTAACGTAGCCTTCAGGTGCTGTAGTTAACTCGATACCTTCTGTTTCTGAAGCTTTAACAACCGCATCAACATCGAATGTACCTGCTTTTTCTACTGCAGCTTTCCATAACCAAGGACCTAAATATGCAGCTTGCGTTACGTCACCCATAACACTATCTTCACCCCACATTTCTTTGAATTCCTTAACAAATTTTGCATTATTAGGATTATCCAAGCTTTGGAAGTACTTCATCACAGAGTAGAAACCTTCTAGGTTTTCACCACCAATACCTAATACTTCATCTTCTGTAACTGATAGCGTCAAGAGTGTTTGTTTATCACTTGTAATACCTGCCGCTTTAAGTTGTTTAAACCAAGCAACATTACTACCACCTACTACTGCCGCATAAATAACATCAGGTTTTTTAAGCCGGATCTTATTGATTGTTGATCCGAACTGCGTATTACCTAATGGTTTGTAGTCTTCACCCACAACTTTGCCACCTAATACATTTTCAATGTGTTTACGGGCAATTTTCATAGATGTTCTAGGCCAGATGTAGTCAGAACCAATCAAGTAAAACGTTTTAGCACCTTTTTCTTCAGCTACCCAGTCCAAACCGGCAAGAATTTGTTGTGTCGCTTCTTGGCCTGTATAGATGACATTATGAGATTGCTCTAAACCTTCATAAAATGTCGGGTAATAAAGCAAGCCATTTTCTTTTTCAAATACAGGCAATGCTGCTTTACGTGATGCTGAAGTCCAACAGCCGAATACAGCTGCAACCTTGTCTTGCACTAATAACTTACGCGACTTCTCAGCAAAGGTAGGCCAATCACTCGCCCCATCTTCCTGAATAATTTCAATTTGTCGGCCTAAAATACCGCCCGACTCATTGATTTGCTTAATCGCCAATTTTTCTGCTTCTTGAGCACCTGTTTCACTAATAGCCATGGTGCCAGTCAAGGAATGTAAAATACCCACAGATACTGTGGTATCTGTTACAGCTTGGCCTGTTGTTGTCGCTTCTGCTGCCATTACACTCGTTGAAATAAAACCTGCAGCTACCATTGCACTGAGCAATGCAGCCGTTTTACCTAAAAACTTTCTTCGATTAAATTTACTCATTCTATATCTCCTGATTGATATAATTTTTAATACAGTTTTACTAATAAGTTGATACTTAATGTCCAAGCATCCAAGGTCTTGCGGTTTTCTTTGTTTGCATCAATAGGCCTGTTCCTTTATTCGCTGAATTTGAATTTTCTTTATTTGAAGTCTCTTTATTAGATGTAGAACAAGTGTGTGAGCCTGAACAACCACAACTTGAACGTCGCGCCTGTCTAGGTGCATGGGCAGATTTTTCATTTCGCTCATGAGCAGAACGTCTACTACCATCCATCAAGGCCAAGTTAGGCGCAGATATAATCCTAGGAGCTTGCTCACCACAGTATTCGCACGTGCATGGCAAGCTGGATTCGCTCATTTTGCGTAAAGCTGAAAATTCACCACATTGTTCACAACGATAGTCATAAATAGGCATCACACTCTTCCTCTAATCAATTAAGATGTTTTTGCAGTACTAATACCTGGGGTGACCAACTCTAGTGGCCCATCTGGATTAGGCATAATGTCGAAATCAAAGATTTCTGTTGGTAACCACAATGTCGCACAAGCATTAGGTACATCAACAATCCCACTGATATGTCCCTCTACCGGTGCAGTACCGAGAATTGATACCGCTTGTTGCCCGCTATAACCAAACTTCTTCATATACTCGATGGCGTTCAAGCAAGCTTGTTTATAAGCCACGTTGACATCAAGATAATGTTGCTTACCCTGCTCATCTACTGAAATACCTTCAAAAATCAAGTAGTCGTTATAATTAGGTGTGACAGGGCTTGGTTTGAACACTGGGTTTTTAATGCCGTACTTCTTAACACCACCTTTGATTAAGTTGACTCGGATATCTAAATACCCTGCCATTTCAATCGCACCACAGAATGTAATTTCACCATCACCTTGTGAAAAGTGAAGATCGCCCATCGATAAGCCACCATCTTTGACGTACACAGGGAAGTAGATACGCGAACCTTTTGTTAGGTTTTTGATATCACAGTTACCACCATGTTCGCGAGGTGGAACGGTGCGTGCACCGACTTTTGCAGCGGCCGCAGCCTCGTCACCTTTTAAACGTCCCATCACCGCAGACTTTTCTTCTGGCGGACAAGCCAACATAGGAACACGATCAGGATCAGTTGCAATTAAGTCACCCTCACGTTTATTCCATTCTTCGAGCATGCTTTTCGATGGTAAACAACCAATTAGACCGGGGTGCATGATTCCTGCAAATTGCACATTAGGAATATGACGTGAGGTGGTATAAATTCCATGGAAGTCCCAAATTGATTTACTGGCTTCAGGAAAGTGGTCTGTTAAGAAGCCACCGCCATTTTCTTTAGAAAATAAGCCATTAAACCCCCATTGCTGATCATCAAAAGTACCGACATCCAAGATGTCAACGACCATTATGTCGCCCTCTTCAGCACCTTCAACACCAATTGGACCACTTAAATAATGAACTTGGGTTAAATCAACATCACGAATATCATTAGCACTATCATTATTGCCAATCTGACCACCAGTCCAGTCCATGCATTCAACACGGAATTCATCGCCTGGTTTAACCATGGCAATCATTGGAATATCTGGATGCCATCGGTTATGTATTTGTCCATCCTGTTCCCAGGGTTTTTTATCTAAATCGAGTTTTACTATTGTCTTCATCTTTTAGTTCTCCATGATTGGAAAAATAGTTAACTTATAAGGTTAGAATTGAAGCTGCATACCAAGATTAAACGTATCTTGGTCGGCTGAGCCTGTTGTTTCTAGGGTTCGGTATACAGCAGTAAATGAAGCGTTGTAGCCATCAATAATGTAGTTCACACCAAAGTCAGTACGTTCTGTTTCAACGTTATTGTCAGCATCAAAGTTTTGGTAATGAACAAAAGGCATGAATTTACCCCAACCTACTTTTTCGTTGAAGATAAATCCTGTGCCAACAGCATAGGCATCACCTTGCTCACTCAAGAACACATCATCCGTGTCATAATCGTAATAGGCAGCTTCTAATGAGATGGCACCAGCAGCTACTTTTTTCTCTACTAATAAATCGACTACTACTTGGCTATAATCGCCAACAGCAACGGCTGATGCTGCACCATCACCCTTCTGACGTGCTGCTACACCAATAGTGAAAATATCTTTAGCACCTAAATAATTACCCGTACCGTAATAACCAGGCTCTGTATCCCAGAAGCTATATTGCAAACGACCGGCATACATAAGTTCATCACCTTGAGCAGGGTTATTTGTTACATCATTCACACCGCTGTAGAAAAATATTTTGTCTGCTTCAAAAGCACCAAAAGAGTATGCAAGGCGTTGATCAAACGCAGTACCAACAACAGCAGCACCTTCATCACGACCAATTGTGCCGCCATTCCAGCCATAACGAGCTGCAATGTTTTGCCAGTAACCATCGCCACCGGTGTAGTAAGGGCCAGCCATGTTTGCACGGCTACTTGGCGATAAGAATCTACCTGTCCAGATTGCAAGATCAGGCGTAATTTGAAAAATACCGGCTGCATCAATCACTTTCATCGATTCATCGCTATTCATTTCGGTATTAAACATACCTTTGATGTATTTATTGAGTGAGCCAGAGAAATAAAGACGGGCACTATCTAAGTTAAAATCATTTTTGTTACTACCATCATTCGCAGCATCTTCAACATTACTGAAACTGCTACGTATACCGAAACCGACACTAACGTATTTGTCTTCACCAAACGTTATAGTGCCTGCTGCTTGAGAAGCGACTGGCATCATGCTTGATGTGCTTGCCAACGCAATTGCAACTGCAAGGCCTTTATTTTTGATTTTCATGTACTACCCCTATAGTAAAATTATCTGAAAACAGTTTTGAACTTGGTTCGCTTCGTTGCCCATTAGCTGCAACTTCAGGAGCAATAGTAGAGATATGTTGTGGGATCTTAAATACGCGAAATTGCGTAGAAACGAACAGAGATATTTAGGGTAGTCTTAGCTAAAACTTTGGAGACCTTAAAAATGAAAACAAATGCTAAGATCATTTCAACGCTTGCACTGGCATCACTAACATTAACGATGAGTGGCTGTGGAGAATTTAGTTACAAAAGAGGAGCTAGCCCCACTGATTTTCAGGCACAAAAAGAAAATTGCACCTCTCAATATGATACTGATAAGAAAATTGATGCATGCCTTGCTGAAAATGGTTGGCTAGTCGTGAGTGCTGATAAACCATTAATTAAAGATGCTGCTATGCTCTCAAGCCCAGATGAGCAACAAGATGCCAATGAATCACTCGCTGCCAAAAAACGCGATCCTCTAGACAAGCTTAACATTGGTTCATGGTGGAAAATGGGAGCTTCACCCAACCAATTAATGATGGATGGTGAACGTTGTGTTGCTACATTAGGCGATGACCATCAACCACAAAATAATATGAGTCTAGTCACCCGTGGTTTTGTGATCTGCATGAAAGAAATGGGATGGTATGCCATTGCAAAATAATGCTTCAGTAAACCGAAGTCTGACAAAGTGGAAGGTGCTTATTAAAACAATTATGCCCTAGAGCGCAGCTTACTCGATGCAAGCGAAGCGGCTGCGGTTCTAGTCTCCACGCCTAATTTGATATAAATATGTTCTGTATGCTTACTCACTGTGCGAGGACTTGTACCCAGAATTTCTCCGATACTTTTATCGGTTTTACCCATAATAATCCAGTGCAGTACTTCAGACTCTCGTTTAGTTAATTTAAATAATGCTTTTAAGGCTTCTATTTGAGCTGTTTCCGACTCTTCTCTTAAAATGATCAGCCATTGCTCATCACTATTAATGTCAGAAGGGTTAAAGATCAATTTACCTGTTGGCAACTGAATAATGAAGGGCTGTAAACGTTTCTTTCCGCTACTTTTTAAACGCCTTACCCAATCATCAAACGCATCAGGCATTTTAATCGCCAATGAATTTGAATCCATTGTGTACTTTTCAAGCAGCTCTCTTGCTAATGGTGTTTGCCATATAACTTTACTGGTCTGAGGTAAAACTGCAATCGCAGCCTGACCGAAGGCATCGAGTGCACCTTGCGTCTGATTTAACACTCGAGAATTCTTAAGGTGAGTATTGAGCCTAGCGAGTACTTCAACAGGGCTGAGAGGCTTAGTGACATAATCAATGCCCCCAGCAGAAAACCCCTCTACAACGTGCTCTGACTCTGTAAGTCCAGTCATGAATATCACAGGAATATGACGTGTATTCAAATCATTCTTTATTGATCGACATACATCAAACCCATTCATCTCAGGCATAACCGCATCAAGTAAAATGATATCGGGTAGGACTTTCTGACTAATTTGCAGTGCTTTTTGACCATTGTTTGCCACTAATACGGTGTAACCTGACTCCACCAACGCATCATGTAACAAAGCGAGTGTGTCGGGGATATCATCCACAATCAATACAACAGCATTTTGCTGTTCATCAGACATCTTCTAATTTTCCTTCAATAAATCGTTTCATACTTTCTAAGTCAAAGTTATCTAACATGATGCGTATTTCAGCAACAAATTGATCATAGGTAACCTCTTGCTGACTAATACCTGTCAGTATTTCTCGCACACCTTCTACATACCCCATATCAATCATCTCTAACAGCTCATTCAATATTTTTTCTGAAGGTATAGCGTAAAGTTGCTCATTAACTGAAGGTAATAATTGATTCGGCCGTTCGGGCTGAACCCACTCTAAATCGAGGCGTTCACCAATCCAGTTTATTAACTCTAATAGATTAAGTGGCTTAAGAATAAAATCTTTCGCTGAAATACCAGAGGTATTGTCGAGATTTCGATCAAACGCATTAGCTGAAATAATGCCGATCATGACATCGGACTGATGAACATTTCTAATCAAATGAATCGTTTCCCAGCCATCCATTTCTGGCATAGCCAAGTCCATAAAGATGATCTCCGGTTGAAACTCGGGATACAGTTTCAAGCACTCAGCACCAGAAGCAGCCTCTTTCACCTCAAAACCAATTGGGGCTAGAATGTTAATCAATAACTCTCTATCAACTGGTTCATTATCCACAACCAATATTTTTCTTTTTCGGCCTTTATAGCCTATTGGCATCTGTAGTGTCAGTGCTGATAACTCTTCCTCAATGACAACCGAAGGTAAAAATAGACGAACCCTAAACTCGCTGCCAACACCAACCTCACTTTTGACATCTATCTCGCCACCCATCAATTCAGTCAGTAACTTGCTAATAGTAAGGCCTAACCCTGTGCCACCAATAGCGGTAGATTGTGAACCTCGTGCAAAAGACTCAAAGATCGTCTCTAATTCCGAAGGTTTGATGCCAGGTCCTGTATCAACGACCTGCATTGATAAAAATTCACGCGCATAAGTAAACCGTAAATGTATAGAACCAGTCTGAGTATATTTGACTGCATTACCAATAATATTCAGTAATATTTGGCTTAACCGTTTTTGATCTGTTCGCACAACGGCAGGTATATCAGAGCTGATATCGACTTTAAACTCTAAGCCCTTATTGGTGGCTTGCAGTTCAAACATGCTAACAATATGATGAATGTACTCAGGTAGACGTAATGACTTTACATCAAAATTCAGTTTTCCATTTTCAATCCGAGCGATATCTAAGGTACCCTCTATTAAAGAAAGCAAATGATCACCACTGCGAAGGATTACCTCAATCGCTCGCTCGCTTTTCTTTTCATCAGTGGCATTATTATTAAGTAATTGGGCGTAACCCAAAATACTGTTTAAGGGTGTTCGCAATTCATGGCTAATCCCAGTGATGTATCTACTTTTAGCCTCATTAGCTTGTTCCGCGACCAGACGTGCTTGCTGTAATTCTTTATCCGTCCGTTTATGCAGTACGATTTCTCGCTGCAATAAACTCGTCTGAGTATTCGATTCTTGTTGAGCTACCTGCCTGCTTTTTGAAGTTAACGTTACCCACCAGACAATAATCCCACTCACGATAAACAACGCTGCAAAGGCTTTTAAAAAACCCGTTTTTAATGCAGATAAAATATAAGACACATTCTCGGTAACTGTTAACTCAACATGTAAATAAATCAAACCAAATATCGAGACCAGTAAGAAAAAAGTTAATGTCATCATTAACAAGTAATGCCCAATCCCACTATTGATATAAGCACCTAATGACTTTGGTAAAAACCGAGTCATTACCGACTTCCATTGAGCATTAAGTTTTGCATGTGGCTTGCACACATCATCACAGCGAACATCCAAGCAACAACATAGAGAACATATCGGGCCTTGGTAGGCGGGACAATGAGCTACATCATTAATCTCATATTCACGTTCACACACACTACAGGTTTCTTTGGTTTTATTTGGATGAAATTGGAATGGCTGTCGTGCGAGATAGTACTTTCCTTTCGTTAACCAAGCGATGATGGGCGAGCTAATCAAAGCACTAAACATAGCAATAAATGATGATGCTGCCTGAGCTTCAGTGCCAAATACGCCCATGAATGATAATACTGACAAGATCGAAGCAATTGCCATTGCTCCTACACCTACAGGGTTAATGTCATATAAATAAGCACGACGAAATTCGATACCTTTTGGGCTCAAGCCTAACGGTTTATTAATAATCAAATCGGCTACAACGGCAGTAATCCATGCTATAGCGATATTAGAATATAAGCCTAGCACTTGTTCGAGTGCTTGAAATACATCTAATAACATCAGCATAGTTGCTATTAATACATTAAATAATAACCATACGACACGACCGGGATGACTATGAGTTAAACGTGCAAAGAAGTTAGACCATGCTAGTGAGCCAGCATAGGCATTGGTAATATTGATTTTTATTTGTGATAACACCACAAAAAACACGGTGACAGCTAAGATAACTCCGGGGTTTGAGAATACATAGCTAAAACCAATTTCGTACATATGTGTTGGATTAATAGCTTCTTCATGCGACTTCTTCGCCATGATAGCCATATAGGCAAGTAGCACACCTGCAAACATTTTAAACATGCCCACAAAAATCCAACCTGGGCCTGCTAAAAAAACACCTAAATTCCACCGAAATCTATTCTTAGATGTCTTATCAGGCATAAATCTAAGAAAATCAACTTGTTCGCCGACTTGCGGTATTAAGGCCATACCAATCCCAACCGCTGTAGCAAACATATAGATATTAAAGCTACTGTCATAACCAGATTCACCAGCAAAACTCATTAATCCAGTAATGACTTCAGGCTCCTTCATTAAAATAAAGATGAAGGGTAATGCCATCATAAATAACCATAATGGTTGGGTAATCATTTGAAACTTACTTATTAAGGTTACACCATGGGTAACAAGCGGTATGACTACAACAGCAGAAATGAGATACCAAATATAAATAGGTAAATCAAAATACATCCTTAAGGCATACGCCATAATGACGGCTTCTAGAGCAAATAATATAAAAGTGAAGGTTGCATAAACAAAGGATGAAATGGTCGAACCGATATAACCGAAACCAGCCCCTCGTGTGAGCAGATCCATGTCCAAGCCATATTTCGCAGCATAAAAACTAATCGGCAAGCTTGTTAAGAAAATAATTAAACTAATCGCGATTATTGACCAAAATGCATTAACGAACCCATAGTTAACGGCCAATGTACCACCAATCATTTCTAAAACTAAAAATGATATCGCCCCTAAGGCGGTATTTGATACTCTAAAAATAGACCACTTTCTGAATGAATGAGGTGTAAACCGTAGCGCGTAATCTTCTAAGGTTTCATTCCCTACCCATGTATTGTAATCACGCCGACTCTTAATAATACGCATCGGAGCGTCTTGTTCTGTTGGAGCTCTCGATGCGTCATTTGTATTCAAGGTTTTTCTTACTCAATTCGGTCTAAAATGATTAGTCGAAATAACACGCATATACTGTGCCGAAGCTATAAAGCTCTAGCTGTATTGTTTTTAGATGTTAGCAACGATTCACTTTGCACTTAGATAGTGCAAACTCATTATTCTAAATATAATAGTGGTGCATAAAAAAGCGACTAATTCAAAGTGAGCAGTTCATCCAACGCAGTTTGGCTAGGTGCAAACCAGTAAGAGCTAGACTTAGCTTGGCTAAAATCTAATAAACGATCATAAATGCCATCACCAACCACACCAAACATTCTATCAAGCTGAATTTGGTGGCGGGCTTGTTGATTAGCGAAACTAACAAAATACAGCCCTTTTTCCTGACTATTACCAAATGGGTTACTGCGACGATAAACCTTTGCAGCTTTGCCATCTAACTTTGCATCAGTACGACTAACATGTGAATTATTCGGCATTGCTTCACCTTCAAACTCAATACTATCCGGCTTAGTTCTGCCAATCACTTTTTCTTGTTCGGGCCGTGGAAGATGGTTGAACTCTTTTAAGTTATGTACCCACTTTTGGGTGAGCAAGTAACTACCCTTTTCACCCACTTGACCATCAGCAATCAAACTTTCTAAATACTTGTGTTCGTCTTTAGGGTTAGCTGAACCATCAATAAACCCAGTTAAATCACGACTATCATGGTATTTAAATGCTTGAATCTCTAGGCTTAAAGTAGCAAGGCCTTCTAAGGCTTCAGTAATTTTAAGCACCTGATCAAAATTATAGCTAGTTCCTTCCTCTGTCGGACAATGTAACCAAAAGAATATGTCTTGCTGTGTACTTGGGCAAACGTGGCCATTCATACCGTTTATAGTTTCGAAATCATTTAAATCAGCAAGTGGAATATCAGGCTGTAAGCGATGCCAGCAATTCGGACCAAATGCCATAACTTGATGAGCGTGTTCAGGAAAAGCAATCGTCGCTAATTGTTGCTTAAGTATTCTTATATCAACACCTGAAGTTAATGCGAACTCTAAATAGTAATGATGCGTTGAACCATCACTGTCAAAAATACCTGCTTGTGCTACTGCCATAACGCTTATCTCTTTATCCCAAAATGACTAAAATTCATTTGTATGCTGATTGCTGATTATTTAAGCTCTCGAACAACATGTTTCATGTGCTTAGATACCCAATTACACTTGTTTTGCATAGAGCGTTTGATACAAACCTTCTTGGTTAATTAATGAATCGTGGTCACCATCCATAATAATTTCACCACCATCAAACACCACCACTCTATCCGCTTGCTTCACAGCACTTAAACGATGGGCAATAATAATTGTCGTACGGTTTTCTAAATAGCTTTCTAATGCAGCATGTAGCTGAAATTCAGTGTCACTATCTAATGCCGAAGTTGCTTCATCCAATACCACCACACTTGGGTTAATTAACACCATACGAGCAATAGCTAACCGCTGACGTTGGCCACCTGATAATTTCACGCCATCTCGTCCAATAATCGTATCGAGTTGATCAGGCATTGCCGTAATTACATCGTCTAGCTGGGCAATACCAATTGCTTCCCAAATACTAGCATCATCATAATGACGACCCATAGCAATGTTGTGTCGTATGCTGTCATTGAATAAGGCAGGGCTTTGCAATACAGTGGCAACATGTTCTCGCACCGTGTCTAAACCAATTTCACTCACAGGTGCTTCATTAAAAAACACCATGCCATTATCAGCCGGATATAAACCCAGTAAAACATTAACCAACGTTGATTTACCGGCACCACTAGCAGCTACCAGAGCAATTTTCTCACCGGCCTTAATATCGAGTGAAACGCCATTCAATACTTTATTGTTCTCGCCATATTGAAAGTGCAAATTATCGATACGAATACCACATGGTTTACCCTCTTCAAATGGATTAACACGGCTAGGATAATACTGCTCTTGCTTCATCTTGAACAACTTATTAAGTCGCGTCACAGCTGCACTTGCAGAATAAAACGAATATTGAATATTTAGTATTTCTTGTACTGGCCCCATCATGAACCACAGGTAGCCAAACACAGCAAACATTTGACCAATCGATAAATCAGAAAACACTACCATCAGCATACTGACCGCTCTGAACACATCAAAACCAAATAAAAATATAACAAATGATAAGCGGTTAGCGGCATCACTTTTCCATGCAAATTCTGCTGCATGGTTTCTCACTTGGCGAGCATTACTAATAACACGACTCAGATAATATTTCTCACGGTTAACAGCTCGTATCTGCTGCACAGCATCTAGTGTTTCAGTTAGGCTTTGTTGAAAAATTTCAAATGCTGAATTCTCTCTCTTTTTCAGATCTTTTACACGCTTCCCTACCACCATCGTGAAGTAAATCACCAGAGGGTTTAAAAACAAAATCAATAACGCTAATTGCCAATGGAGAAACACCAATATCACTGCCGTACCGATGATACTTAAAGTAGCCACAATAAAACGGCTTATCGTATTGCCAATAAAATTATCAATGACTTCGAGATCTGTCACGAAATGTGAAGCAATACCCGCACTGCCGCGTGTTTCAAATTCACTAATAGCAATCGTGCCTAAACGTTTGATAAGTCGTTTACGAATCCGATAAGTAATGTGTTTAGCAATCAGGGTGAAATAGCGTGATTGGACAACATTCAATAATACAGAGGCTATGCGTAAGATTAATGTGAACACCAAAACAGCCATCACAAATAACACCGGGCCATGCCATGCCGGCGGAGTGAATTGTTCAATAAAATGTACCGTTGCACCAGGTTGCTCTAACAAAACCTCATCAACAATCAGCGGTAATAATAACGGCACTGGCACAGCACAGAGCGTTGCCAATAAAGCGATGAAATTCGCCTTTATCAAATGTTTCTTGTAACTAAAAGCCTGCTTGATTAAGCCTTTTAGCTGATAACTGGTTTCTTCTGACATTGGAACTCGTTTTGGTATCTGTCTTGATGCAATATTGAGAGGCTAAATGATACCCCATTCGACATCAGAGTTTATGACTTACTCACACTAAATGTCATGCAGTCCGACTCTGCCTACTATAAAGTTATGCAACAGCTAGCATTGAAACAACGGTTACACTTTGTGGGGCCAATGATAGAAACAATGAATGAGATATATGTTTTATCCGTTGGCTGACACTCCAAATACAGAATTTAGTGACACTCTACACGGTTACGCCCATTGTGCTTAGCTTTGTAAAGTGCCTGATCAGCACGCTGCAGCGATGCATCGAGCCCCTCATCCTGTAGTTTTACTGTCGTGACACCAAAACTAGCCGTAAAAGTGATCTTTCCAAGCGGGCTATCCACAAATGTAGATTTAATCTCTTTGCGTAATAGTTCTGAAAGTTTGACGGCTTCATCCAGACCAGATCCCACTAATAAAAACGCAAATTCTTCTCCTCCTATTCGTCCAAATATATCTGTAGAACGAAGACGTTTCTGCGTTAGCTCAGCGACATGTTTAATCACATCATCTCCAGCAGCATGGCCATTAGAATCATTTATTTTCTTGAAATGATCTATATCAATCATTACCAATGTAAGTGCATGCCCCAGCCGCCTAGTCAATTTTAGCGTATCTTCACCTCGAGAAAAGAAGTAACGACGGTTGCCTACACCGGTTAATACATCTGTCTCAGCCATAGCTTGTGCTGCTTGCCGAGCTTTCTCCAATGAAACGGTACGAGCAAGTACTTTTTCTTCTAATGTGCTATTAGCACTCTCAAGTGAGATAATCAGATTTTTTTCTGCCGTTAGTTTCTCTTGACGCAAAACATTAATCCGATCAATCAGTGCAAAACTAAGCAGTACCGTTTCTAGTAAAAATCCCATTCGAGAAGCCCAGAGTACAGTATCACTCATCTCGACTAGTCCCATCAGACGACCAACTAGTACACCCAGCGATATGCTCCATACAGCCCAAGCTATGACATACCAACGCGCATCACTACGCTTAAGTACCTTCCATGCCCATAAACCAATCAATGGCATAATGCCTAAAGAAATACCAGTGAGAAGAATCAGTTTGATCGACAGAGCTCGGTAATCAAAAATATAACTGAGGCCAGCGATGATAGTGATAACTAGAAGCGCCTGAAGCAAGCGATCAGCACGAGGCATGAACTGCTTAGTCTGTAAAAAAACACGGTTAAATTGAATTGCAAAAATAAAGGCTAATGTAGTGGCTAGTATGTGAGCCGAATCAGTCAGATAGGGAGAGTCATGCCAGATAAAGCGATAGCCCAGTCCAGTATTAGCTAAACCATCTATTAGAACAAACAGTAGATATGCTAAATACCAATAATAAGCGGGTAACTGTGAAGGAATATGGATAATCAGTGTAAATAATATTACAAACAATCCAGCCCCAAACAAACCACCGAATAAATAGTAACTTATGGATTGATGGTTCTGAAAAGCGATAGGATCCCAAACTCGCATCAATAGTTCAATCATACCCGCCTTCTCATAGGAAAATCGTACGACTATCTTTTCATGCGTGCCTGCCGCTACAGAAAATGGGAAAGCATACGATTCTGATGAAATCAAACGTTTGTCATTTGGACGTTTATCACCCGTGAAGCTTGTCTTTACCTCGCCTTGTTCAGTAATGTGATAGAGGTCGATAAAATCGGTATGTGTATAGACAGCTTCTAAAACCCAATCAATTTTTGAATCAGTTTGGTTTTCGACTTCAAACATAACCCACCATGCTGAAGCGCTGACACCTTGAACCGTTTTTTTATAGTCTTTTTGTAGTTGAAATTCAGACCAATCCATCTTGAGAATGTCATCAATAGAAAGCTCGCGTTGTGAGTCTTCTATGACATGTGTCTTCGCGGTGAGAGTCAAACCTGACATCTCATCCGAGAGTTGCAGTGTAGCAAAGGCCTGTGTACTTGATAAAAAGCCAAGCAGTAACACAATAAAAAACCCCATAAATGGGGTGTTTAGGCGAAAAATAGTCACTCTAATAATGCTCTATCATTGTGTACTGCTGCAGGTTAAATATAAAAATTGTTGTTGTCATGGTCATTATTATTTTTAGTCTTTATTCGGAAGAGTATCGTTATTCTTTTCAGATAACTGCGTAACATCATACTAAGATCAATTCAGTGATGAGACATCATATGCTGTTTTTAATTATTTATTCCATCCATAGCAAATACCATTACAAAATTATATCTGACAGGATAAAGGAAGGTTAATTAACTGCTTTTTCAGGTGCGAGTATATATGGCTGTGGACGTCTTATATGGTAGCCCTGAGCATAAGTGATACCAAGCGCCTTAATAGCTTGTAAAACTTCTTCGGTTTCAACAAACTCAGCAATCGTTTCGGCTTCTAATTCTTTCGCCAAAGTAGCGATACATTTAACAACGGAATGATCACGTTTATCATTAATCATATTGGCAACAAATTCCCCTTCTATTTTCACAAAATCAATTGGGAAATGTTTTAAATAATGGAATGAAGAGAACCCTGAGCCAAAATCATCTACCGCTAACTGAAACCCTTCAGCTTTCAAAGTGTTTACGAATTGCTTCAATAGGGTCATATTTTTGACCGTATCACGCTCAGTAATTTCAAATACGATTCGATCACGAGGCATTCCCATGCGTTCTACAATTTTTACAATTTCAGTAATAAATTCACTTAGAACGAGAGATTTAGGCGAAATATTAACGAAGAGTAAGCCTTGATAATTCTCAAGCTTAGCCTGCTCTAGTGCTTTCTCCAACATAATGAAATCAAGGTTATGGATAATGCCCATTTTTTCTGCAAGTTCGATGAAATCATTGGCGCTCATTATGTTGCCATCAACTGTTTTGATTCGACACAGTACTTCCGTTGCTGCAACCTCACCATTAGTTAAACGCATTAATGGCTGAAAGTATGGAATCACAGTTCGCTCTTTCACAGCCGCACTAATTAATAGACTTTTTTCACTTATCTCTTTAAACGCCTCAATGATATCTTCATCATGAGGAACATAAACTTGGTCCTTACCTGCAGCCTTAGCTTTATACATCATATTATCTGCAAACATGAACAAGTCGCGTCCATTATCAGCATGATCAGGATAAACAGAAAGCCCTATAGACATAGCGACATCAATATTTTCACCATTAGGCGTTATATAGTTGGCACGGTGTGAAGCCTTTAAGATGCGGTCGGCTATAACCTTAGCTTGTTCTAAGTCGCACTCAGGTAAAATAACAGTGAACTCATCGCCACCGTAGCGCGCTAAGAGGTCTCCTACTCTTAACCCCTCACGAATAGCGGCACAAACGCTTTGCAACACTTTATCGCCAAACGTGTGACTAAAATTATCATTAATTGATTTGAAGTTGTCCAAATCAATCACTAACACAGTAAATGCATAACTGTGTCTTTCTGCTCGAATAATTTCAAGCTCAAGCATTTCCCAGAAAACACGTTGGTTTTGTAAATGAGTCAGTGGATCTCGTGTCGCATAGTACTCCAGATCATTAGTGTATTTTCCGATTGCTTTTACAGAACCAACAACATTAATCAACGTCGATAAAATACTACTTGTAACTAACATTCGAGTTGAATCTGAAACGACAGCTGAATTAATACCAATACCTACGATACCACCAATTTTAGGCTGCTCAAGCACTAAGGACTTTGTCCGAAGGTGAATATCATCATAATCTAGCTGAATCATATCAGCAGACTTTTGAGCAATATTATGAACAACCTTAAGCTCTGTTCCTTCCGTAAACATAGGATGAGCTTTAACACTTTCACGAACTTCAGAATCTAACCAACGCACGCTTTCTTCTGATGGAGGACTAATCCAAAACACTTCTAATAAGAACTGATCTTCATCAATCTTAAAAATAGAAAACAAATTATAAACCGGCATAACCTCATTGATTTCAATCAATAAAAGGTTAATATACTCATGCCAATCACGTACGACATCAGACGTAATTACAAATTTTTCCAGTAATGTAATTTCAAACTTCAATAAGTCTTTATCAACCGCAAGCTCATGTAATTTATCCGACAACCTTTCGATTTCTTCATAGACTTGGTTGAATTCTTCAAAGCTTTCAGGGTGTTCATTAATACTAAATGAGCCCAAGTCAGATACTTTATTGATTTGCTCAATACTAGTTTCTAGTTCATTGACTGAATAATTAATTCGCTTGTTAATATAAGCGACTACAAACAATGCCAATAAAAAAGGAAACGGTGAAATATAAAGTAATTTAGTTAAAATATTATTTCTAACACTCTCAAGTGTTGCTTTA
>NODE-145-length-25322-cov-4.17141_pt1 | contig 25322 bp, 16 predicted proteins | sample MGYA00139097_ERZ477577 | MGnify/ENA metagenome assembly ERZ477577
AGCCTAGAAATGCCATGATGGTAACGGGAATACTAATTTTTTTTACTTTACTATTGAGAAATCTCAATGCTGTAGCGCCATTAGTGACCCTGTTCTTTTTGATTACTTATGCCATGATCAACATTGTGGTTATCATCGAACAAAATCTGGGCTTAATTAGCTATAGACCCGTTTTTAAGATTCACAGATGGGTGCCCTGGTTTGGACTTTTTTCCTCTGTCTTTGCCATGTTCATTATAAACCCTGCTGTTAGTTTAATCTCTATCACGATCGTTTTGATGGTGTATTGGTATTTATCAAGACAGAATTTAGAAACCCCTTTTGAAGATGTACGATCGGGTCTATTTGTTTCCTTTGCAGAATGGGCCGCCAAACATACCTGGGGGATGAAAAAAATGCAACAGCGGGCATGGAAAGCAAATTTAATGGTACCCGTAAGAGATCTAAATGGCTTAAAAGGGAGTTTTGAATTCTTAAGAAATATTGCCAAACCAAAAGGCTCCATAAAATTATTAGGCATTGAATCATTTTCTAAAACAAGCTCTTTAGCCACAGAATTAGAAGCCATATCTGCTGCTTTCAGACAAAAAGGAGTGTTTTCATCTTCAACAGTCATCCATACCGAGGAATTTACAAAAGGGGTAAATTATGGAAGTCAGGCGCTGCAAGGTGCATTCTTTAGACCCAATATTGTTTTTTTGAATATGCAGGATCATGACGACTATGAAACCGAATTAAGACCGGTGATGAAAGAATCTATCCGATTAGAAATTGGTGTACTTTTATATTTGTCTCATCCAACGGCCTTATTAGGTCAACGAAATACCATTAACGTTTGGGTTAGTGATAGAAAAGGCAGTTGGAATTTAGGCTGGGACATAGGCAACTTAGATCTGTCAATTCTTGTGGCCTATAAACTTAAAATGAATTGGGGTGCGCGCATCAGGTTGATCACAGTCGTTAATGACCCGGATGAAGAAGAAAACGCCAAAGAATTCTTAAAAACACTGACAAACCTGGCTCGATTACCCCAAACCTTAAGAGAAGTTTATGTTGGCAGTTTCTATACCACCGTAAACGAAGCCCCAAGCGCCGACCTGAATATCTTTGGTATGGATGAAGACCTCAAGTTTGAATTTGTACAGGAAATGTCAGTAAAAACAAAAAGCTCCTGTCTGTTTGTGAGGGACTCCGGACACGAAAGCATTTTAGCCTAAAATCGCTATACATCAAATATCCGAATTAAATTGAAGTCCACTATTTATTAAACCAATAGACCAATTTTAAAGTAAGTGTATGGGTTCTTTCATCAAAAGGCGGAAGCATGTCATTATAGGTATACACCACAAAAAGATCTGATGCAGGTTGGTACCGCCATTGAAACCGCGAGTTTAAATTGAAATTTTTAGTTTGTTCATTATACTGAAATAGTGTTGCAAAGAAAAGTTTATTGGTAAAAGTAATATCTGCTTTTGCCCCGATCAACCAAAATTCGGTCGTATTCCAGGGTTGCGGCATCTCTATATTATTATAATTGATCACTGAGCTCAAGCTCACAAAAGGTTGAAACCTATAGCCCAATTCACTATTTACACTAAACCAGGAACCATCTTCATAATAGCCCCCAACCCTACCTCCTAGAGCATAGGTAAACATGCTTTGGGGTTTTGAGCTATAATTCATACGCAATGCATTCCAATGATGTTTTGAACCTGCAGGAAGCTCTGGTTTCCCTGTTCCGGTAGGATCAAAAGGTTCCAGTAGTTCAACATATTCATTGATCAATGTAACTCGAAAAGAACTTCGATTTCTGAAATTCAAAAAGTATTGAAGTAAATTTAAATTATCCGTTTTCTTTAAGTCTTCATCAAAGTAATAAATACTTGTCCATTTAGGGCCATGACTCAACAGGGTATTGTTCTTTTTAGGGTAAAACAAATAGCCCACAAACGGATTTATTTTAAAATAATTATTTCGAGGAACAAACCCCACTTCTGCCCTAAAGTCCTTATCCACATACTCTTCCTTTAGACCAAAGTTCCAAAATTGAGTTCTGTATTCAATATTGGCCGCTTGTGTAAAACCATTTCCTGAGTCGTCGGGTGAAAATGACTTAAAAACAAAAGCTTTTCCTGTCCATAAATTATTATAGGAAGCCAGATTGTATTCCAACCCAAAATTGCGATTGAATTTAGGATACAATTCCTGATATTCATCTGTGTCTTCCGGATATCTTACCGATTCTTTATTGACAAACATAAATCCCAGACTTGATTGGCTAAATACCTTTCTTTGAAAAGAAACCGCTGCAAAATTTTGGCTGGGCAACCCGGTCTCATCATCACTTGCAGTCTGCATATCCATAAGTCCCATACGCCAATTTTCATTTAAATTACCACTCAACCTGATCCCTGCATGGATAGGCACTTCCAGACCGATTCTTCTTGAAAAGAACGGTCTTATATTCGCATAACCGAAATTGGCAAACAGATCGGCATTTTCTAAAAAAAATTGTCTTCTTTCAGGATAAAACAATTCAAACCGATCTAAATTAACAATCTGCTGGTCTACTTCAACCTGAGAAAAATCAGGGTTAATGGTAAGGTCTAAATTTAGTGCAGAAGACAGCGCAAACTTAACATCTCCACCAATTTTAGTGTCATAATCTGTTGTGTTTTCGTTTGAGTTGTTATTTACACTACCCAGAACATAAGGAATTACAGAAAAATTAACCCCTGTTTCAGGTGGTGCCTCATCCCACACCAAAACCCCACTATAGGCTAAAGAAGCTGTAGGAAATTGCCTGGGAATAGGCGTCCAACTGGATTTCTCACTTGACTTTAAGTCTAATCTGCTAAAGTTGATTCCCCATTCTTTTACACCTTTTTTATATCGAATGGATTTAAATGGGACTGCCATCTCCAGCACCCATTTGTCCTGATCACGCTTTACTTCAGAGATCCATTTGCTGTCCCAATTCAAGTCAACTCTCGATCCATTATTCATCGTTCCATCCCATTGTGCACCGGCAGCATTTGCTCCAAAAGAGAACCCAGTGGTTTGATTGTTAAACGGGTCAATAAAAATTAAAAAATTATCATTCTTGCCAAATGAAAAATCTCTCCTTAGAGATTCAACATAATAGGGCCCAACCGGATTGTTATAAAAAGTAGCCGCCAGATAAATATGCTTATCATCATAGCACATCCGAACCTCTGATAACTGTTCAGCTTTACCAGTATCTTCAGGTAAAACCATAAAAAAATCTTTGGCTATATCAGTATTTTTCCAGGCATCCTCATCTATTTTGCCATCGATTGTTACGGGTGAATTGGTCCTTCGGATATGTAAGCGATATTCGGCATTTGTTTTTTGAGCCTGCACTGTTAGTGAAAAAACAAAAAAACAGCATAGGACGAGATAGATATTTATTGTTGAAAAGTCTGGATGCCTGTTGAAAAGCTGGGGTAGTTTTACGAACTTTTTAGGGCCTTTTGAATAGCTACTATTCATATATCCTCATTGATTTTAACCATAAATATAGTAATTTAATCAGGATAATTTCAGCCTTCCACTAAGGTAATTTTACATCTTATAAACCAGCGTGTAACTTGAGAAATGTTGCCATGGTGTTATGATGCAATGCTATAATAATAGAATGATGTTATATGAATAAGGTAAGTAAACTTTAGCCTATTTTATCAAAGTGACTTTTACTGCATTCATACCTTTCATACCTCTTTCAAGTTCGAAGGTAACTTTGTCATTTTCAGCGATTTCATCAACCAAACCACTAACATGGCAAAAATATTTTTCATTGTTCTCAGTATCAATGATAAACCCGAATCCTTTAGAGGAATCAAAAAATGAAACTGATCCTTTTCTAACAGGATCTTCTTCTTCTCCAGGTACAGATTTTGGAATACTTATTTCAATACTTTTGGCATCAACTTTAATTTTCATTGAAGGATCAGGAGGTGTATCTGTTAGATGACCATTGTGATCAACATAGGCAAATTCAATTCCCTTTTTTCCACTTTCTTTCGCCTCGGCTTTCCGAGCTTCCATTTTCTTTTTCTTGTCTGCACGTTTCTTTAAACGTTTTTTCTCCTTCTCACTTTTGTTAAATGTTTGTTGTGATTTTGCCATTCGTAATTTAAGATGTTTTATAATTATTCCTCAAAGATATCACTTTTTAAGCCTTTTTTATAGATTATTTTTCAATTTACGACTTAAACCAGATTGAAAAATGACTTTTATTGCGGATTTTTAACTTTAACGGACCCTATGATCAGGAACAAAAGAAAAGCCAAGGTCACATAACTAATATAACGATATGACCCCAGGTTTGTAAAACAATAGCTAAACAAACTTGGTGCTATAGCGCTTCCTATGACTAAAAAACTCATGACTTTTCCCGTTATGGCTCCCAAATTTTTCCTGCCAAAAAATCTAGGCCAGGTCACGGCATTAACCACAGCAAACAATCCGCCAAACACGCCTAAACCTGTCATTAGCATATATACACCAAGCGTTTGAGATAAAAACAACAAGCCTAAAGAAGCTAAGACACCGCTTGCCAACATGATGTACAGGTAGATTTTATGACTGATATAATCACTTAAAATATTACATAGAGTAGATACAGAAATGGCGATGACAGCTATAGGTACAAAAACGGCAATGGCTTGGGTTTTGCTATAATCCTGACTACTAAAAATAGATACGACGTGAAAGGTGAAACCTGTAATAAAAAAACTATTAAAAGCCAGCGTCAAACCAAACATCCAGAAAGCTCTGGTTTTCTTTGCGTCCTGTAGCGTAAAATTTGTTTCCACTTTTTCAGATTTGGCTGTTTTATTCTTTTTGAATGTGCCATCGGGTTTCAAATTAAAATCTTCAGGTCTGTCGCGATATAATTGTATAATGCAAAAGCTAAAAATAAATAAGCAAATGGCTAATATTTGCCAGGTCATTTCCCAACCACGATCATCAATAAGTTTGCTTATAAAAATCGGTGAGCTTGAAAAACCCAGAGAAACTGCAATACTGCTAATAGAGTTCACCTTACCCCTGTTTTTATCAAACCAAATCATGATCATATTTCGAGATGCCATTGTTAAAACACCTTGCCCACAGAATCTTATAAAGAAAAACAATAGGGTCATGAGTCCAAAGGGTACCATCCAGGAGTTGATATTCAAAACACCTTTGATACCTTCACTTATTTCAACAGAAACAGAACAAAGCAGCAAAGATATCCCCAAAAAAAACGCGGCAAAAAAGGCCACATAACGAGCTCCATACGCATCAAATAGAATACCCGCCTTAGCTACAAAAAAAGCGCTTAAAAGTGTTCCTATCATATAGGCGTTGCTAAACTGATTTCTGCTAAGCCCAAGGGCATCTTTTACCGGATCTGTAAACAATGATACACCTACTGTCTGCCCTGGTATACTTGCCAAAACACCAATACTCCCTATGAATAAGACTATATAACCATAAAAGAATGGGAATTTACCAGGATTGAGAAAAGAAAATTTATTTGAAGGAGACATAAATAGCGATCATCCTTCAAATGTAAAAGATTTTTGCTTGCCATGTAAATGGATTTGGTCGATTCTTTTTGTAATCATCCCGAAAGCTGCAGGGATAACTTCTATTCAAGGCTCTTTTGACCTCAGGAACTGCAAGAAAGCATGGAACACCCTACTTTATGCCTGGCCCAATCTGGTCTTTTTGCGAACCATCTTTCAAACTCTGCTTGCTCCTTATAAGGTTTTTTTAACAGGTTGAACAACTCACCAATCACTGTATAATCACCTTTGTCTGCAGCCTCAATGGCCAATTGAGCCATATAATTACGAAGTACATATTTGGGATTGACAAGGTTCATGCTACTGCTTCTCTCTTCAAAAGAAATTGATTCTAGCTCAAGCCTGCTTGCATAAGCTCTAAACCAATCATCCCATTTTTTTCTGATCACTCCTGTAACCTCTTTTGGCATATAAAATGCCTCTTTAATAATTTCAACTCCTTCAGAAAACCGATCAGCGCTAAATTTATTTAGATTTCTAAAGAAAATGGTCATGTCTGTTTCTGTTAAATGCAGGATGCTTTCCAGATCTTTAATAAGAAGTACATCCTCTTTATGCGCTTCCAATAAGCCTAATTTAGAACGCATCATTTCATTGTACTTTACCGTATATTTTCTTTCATACTCTCCTAGTATGGCCTCCAAACCACTCGCTTCTTCAATAAGCGGATAAAGTGCATTGGCCAGCTTAAACAGGTTCCAATGAACAATTTCAGGCTGCGTACCAAACTTGTATCGTTTAAACTGGCTATCTGTCGTATTTGGTGTCCATCCAAAATCAAATCCTTCCAGCCAACCATAAGGGCCATAGTCTATTGTCAACCCTAAAATAGACATGTTATCGGTATTCATCACGCCATGCACAAAACCAATACGCTGCCAATGAACCACCATATCGATATTGAGATTCACAACCTCATTGAAAAAAGCCAAATAAGTGTCTTTTGACGGTTTTCCAAGATGCGAAAAGAAATGCTCAATGGTATAATCAACCAATATTTTTAAAGTTTTTACATCCTGATGTGCCGAAAATATTTCATAATTACCAAAACGTAAAAATGTCGGGGCAATTCTAGATACAATGGCGCCCTTCTCATAAGCCGGGTTCCCGTCGTAAAGCACATCGCGTAAGACATCATCTCCAGATAGTGCCAATGACAGGGCTCTTGTAGTGGGAACGCCTAAATGGAACATGGCCTCACTGCATAAATATTCACGTACAGAAGACCGCAAAACAGCCAAGCCATCTGCAGATCTGGAATAGGGCGTCTCCCCTGCTCCTTTTAGTTGTATGGTCCAGCGTTGATCCAGATGCTCCACTTCAGCCAAATTAATGGCTCTACCATCTCCCAACTGTCCTGCCCAATTTCCAAATTGATGGCCGCCATAACACATGGCATAGGGTTTGGTGTTTGGTAAGACACTATTTCCTGTGACCATATTTAAAAACGCTTCACTCTTGGCATCAACTTCAGAAATTCCCAAGGCCGATAACATTTCCGGGGATACGTGTATGATTTCAGGTTTAGATGTTTTTCTGGGAGTCACATAAGAAAAACAAGCCTCACTTACTTGTCTTCTGCCATTCTCAAGAATAGGATCTGCGGGTAATTCTTTATTAAATGTATCTTTTATGTTCAAATTCATCATATATCTTTCTAAATGATTAGGTATTAAAAACTATACCTATAGTCGTATTTTAAGTAGTCACATTACTATTTCACAGACAGGTGTTGAAGCTGACTTTTTCAATCATCAAATAAATCCTAATCCAAATAAACAGGGTCAAGATCTTTTGTGACCTTTTTTACCAAATGACCAACTGTAAGTCCTTGAACAATGATAGAAAATACAACAACAATATAGGTGATGACCAGAAACAGATCTCTCTGCATATCTTGTGTAAGTCCTAAAGCCAATGCGATGGAAATTCCTCCTCGCAAACCGCCCCAGGTCATGATCAAATTCGTCCTCGGAACAAAATCCAGACGTTTTTCAAAGAATTTAACCGGTAAAATCAAAGATAAATACCTGCAGATCAAGACGACAGGTACAGCTATGACACCAGCTATAAAGTAGTTGATCTCGAATGACAATACAAGCATCTCCATTCCAATTAAAACAAATAAAATAGTATTCAGCAATATGTCGATCAGCTCCCAGAATTTATCTACATAATTCTCGGTAATCTTAGACATGGCTGAGTTTCTTACGGTATCATTTCCTACTACTAATCCTGCGGTAACCATAGCCAATGGAGCCGATAAATGCAATTTATGGGCAATAAGCGTTCCGCCCATTACCGTTGCCAAAGTGATGATCACTTCTATATCATAATCATCAATTGATTTCATTAATTTATAGGTCACCCAACCCAAAATCAATCCAAGGATAACACCTCCAAACACTTCCTGGCTAAATAATTTGATCACATCCATAACTTCTACCTGTTGACCACCTAAGCGGGCAATATTAAAAATGGTTAAGAAAACAACCACACCAACACCATCGTTAAATAGTGATTCGCCTACAATTTTAGTCTCTAATTTTTTCGGAGCCCCTGCCTGTTTTAAGATACTCAAAACCGCAATTGGATCTGTTGGTGAGATCAAGGCTCCAAATAACAAACAATATATCAAAGCCACCTCCATTCCTATCAGTGGCAGGATATAATACATGGCAAACCCAACCAGGAAAGTAGAAATCAAAACCCCTAGCGTTGAAAAGGCAAAAACGGGCCACCTTTGCACCTTTAATTGGTTAAAATTGGTATGCAAAGCACCTGCAAAGAGCAAAAAACTCAGCATAATATCTAATAGAACCTCTTTAAAGTCTATATGTGTAATAATGTATTTTTCTGCATTTAACAAGGCTGAATTATAATAACTCAAAGCAAACACACCCAGCGTAAAGACGATCGTGATCAACATTAAGCCTATGGTATTGGGTAATTTTAAAAACCTAACATTGATATAACCAAAAACGGCAGAAATAACGACCAATACTGAAATGATAAAAAAGTAATCCATGGGTTAAAAAATTATGATCACAATTTACCCCATTCCAAGAAGCTATCAAAATTATTTGATGAATAGGCGTTTTTTCCTGTTGATAAAATAAACTCCTGTTAAAAGGATCAGTGCGGCTATCATCGACTGTGCGGAGATTTGCTCGTCTAAAACATACCAGCCAAGGATCAGGGCAATAACCGGATTCACATAGGCTGATGTTGCCACTTTCTCCGGAGGTACAACCTTCAGTAAATAATTAAAAGATGTAAAGGCTACTATGCTTCCAAACAGGATCAGCAAAAGCATAGATACTTGGGCCGGCATACTCCATTGATTTGGAGCCAGCCAGGATTCACCTAATGTTAAACTAGCTAAAAGTAAAAGAAAACCTGCTGTCATCATTTGATAACCGGCACTCACAAACTGATTTACAGGGAATTCATTTTTCGAAACAAAAACACTGGCATAACTCCAACATAATACACAGGAAAAGATCATTAAAATTCCAATAAAACTATTTTCATTAAAATCGAGCCCTTGCTGATGAACCAAAAGGATCATACCCAAAATACCTAGAAAAACACCAATTATGGCTTTGGGTAATATTTTCTGGCCGTACAGAGCCCGCATTAAAAACAAGACAAATAGAGGTTGTGTTGACGCCAAAAGTGCTCCAAAACCGCTATCCACATATTTTAATGCCCACACAAAAACACCGTTTCCATAAGCCAGAAACAAAAATCCTGCTATCACAGTATTGATAAATTGCCTTTTAGAAATAGCCAGGTCATATTTCATAAACTTAGCAATAAGGAAGATCAAAAATCCGGCAGAAATAAACCTGATTGCTGCTAAATAAAGCGGTGAAACTTCGCTAACCAATATCTTATTCAGCAGATAGGTAGATCCCCAAATCACGTATATGGCAAAGAATGCCAACAAGATCATTATTCTGTAATTAGGTTTTTTCAACGCCTTTATATTTTGCGGTGAAAGTAGGCAATAATTTTAGAAAAAGATTTGCCATATTTACAGACTTTTATCCTTATTTTTAAGCGATTAAAAACTAAAACATATCATCATGAAAAAATTAATAAATGTGAACATGCTAAAATTGGTTACCCTTAGCATCATTGTGCTAAGCTCTTTGTCAACTCTGGCACAAAAACAATTTGGCGGTCTGGCGCTTTATACAGTAAGAAATGAGATGGGTGTAGATGCCAAGGCAACACTCACATCTGTAGCTAAAATCGGTTATCAAAATTTAGAGGCCGCTGGATATAAGGACGGAAAATACTACAACATGGCGCCCGAAGATTTTAAGAAATACCTTAAAGAGTTAAATTTGAAACCCATCAGTACGCACCAGTCTGATATAACGATCGACAATGCAGATGTTATGTTTGCCGATGCTAAAGCAGCCGGTTTTGAGTACTTCGTTGTACCGGTTCCTCCTATGGGCTTATTTAAATATTACCAGGAAACCCAATCTATGGGAATGGAAGGTGGCGCAGAGAATCTTGCTAAGATCTTAACTACTATGGGCAAGAAATGTGAAAAAGCCGGATTAAAATTACTCTACCACAACCACGATTTTGAATTTAAGAAAGATAAGGATGGGGTGGTCGTTATCGATTATTTATTGGAGCATTTAGACCCTAAATATGTTAATTTTGAAATGGATCTTTACTGGGTAACCAAGGCTGGAGCCGATCCTATCGCCTATTTTAATAAATATCCTGGCAGATTTAAATTATGGCATGTAAAAGACATGGATGACGAAGGAAGATTTGCGCCAGTAGGAAATGGGAATATTGATTTCTCTAAAATCCTTGAAAACAAAGAGCTTTCAGGAATGAAATATTATTTTGTCGAGCAAGACAGGACTTTTGATATGAAGCCGCTCGAAGCGATTCAAATAAGTCATGATGGGCTTAAAAAAATTGGCTTTAAATAAACTAAAACGCTAAAGATTGTGGCAGGTAATGGTCCTTGTGATCGTTACCTGTTTTTTTTTGAAGTTTAAGGACAATTCATCAGTATTTTTATAAAGCTTTCTTCAATTAGAAAACATTAAAAATGACTACTGCATAAAGATAAAATCTTAAAAATCGCAACAAGCCGAATAATAAATAATGCTTAAAATCATATTTTATAAGACCGGCAGCAATACTCGTCATTGAATAAGGAATGGGCAATAAGGCCCCAACAACGATTAAAAATCCTCCCCATTTACGAATCATTTTTACATGTTTGTACATTTTCAATTCGAGATACTCATAAACAGAAGGCATGTTTGCAATAGCCCTTCCGATGAAATAAGAGATAATACCTCCTACATAAGACAAGGCGGCCAGCACTGATAAATAGAATATAGGAGTTTGTGTTTTATCTGCCCAGGCTATAAATATTTCCGGTGGAATCAAACCCAGTATAGATTCTGAAGCAAAGAAAACCGATAATATGGCTATAGGACTAAAAGTTGTTGTTATTGAGGTAAATAAATCATCAAAATCTATAACAAAAGCATGTACGATCCACAAGGCTACAATAAACAGAATAATAGGAATAATCGCTTTTCCTATACTTGATCTGACAAAAGCATAAAAACCAGTATAGGAGTAATACTGATGAAGTAATTGAATTCTGGATTTTTTTACACTTTGTTTTGACATCGTTTTCACTGCAATTCTAATCCTGCTTGTTTAAAGAGTTGCAAAGATAACTCATATTCATAATTATTAGTATAACATTTATGTTCTTAACATTTTTATATGATTTTTATTTTACATAAGGATAAAAACATGAACCATCATATGCTAAAATTTCAATCTTAGTTCAGGCTAATTCAAACCATCAACGATGATTTTTGTCTTTATAAGTTACGTTTAAGATCAACCCAACAATGATAAGTGTAATTCCCAGTAGGCTCCAAAAAGTATATACCTCTCCAAATAAAACAAAACCAAAAAACACGGTAAATACGACTTCTATATATTTTAAGGGCGCTACATGACTGGTAGACGCCATTTGAAATGCTCTGGTCATAAAGATCTGTCCAAAATAGCCAAATACCCCCAAACTGAGTAATAGCAACCACTCTACTCCTACTGGATTGATCCAATTACCTATCGATAACAGGCCTCCCGTTAAAGTTGCGATAACCATAAAATAATTTACCACTACAACCGGATGGTCATCTCTTCCAATTTTACCAATAATCACATATACCAGTCCACTAAAAACAGAAGCAATCAACACAAGTAAAAGACCATAGGAATTCATTTGGGTGTCAAAGCCTTTTAAAATTAGGACTCCTGAAAAAGCCATTAGAAAAAACAGCCAACGAACGGCTGCTACCTTTTGCCTTAAAAATACAATGGCAAATATTGCAGCAAATATGGGCGCTAAATACCGCAGTGATACGGCTGTACCCACAGGTAGATATTTAATTGACATAAAGAACAAAGTCATTGAGGTAACTCCTACTACACCTCTCATTACCAACAACTTTCTTCTATTACCTAAAATTGGAATTTTGTTTTTTAAAAGAAACCCAAAAGTAAAAAAAAGTGATCCAGCTGATCTGAAAAACACAATTTGGTGTGGGTTGATATCGACCAGATATTTTACAACCATATTCATACAGGCGAAAGAAAACGTGCTGATCACCATGAATTTTATGGTCCTTTTAATTGCCATTGATCTGAGTTGTAAAATGGTTCCTGAAGTAATCCTTTTAAAATGACGCGAAATTACTCAATTTAATTCGTGTCATGCTATTTTAGAGATTTCTAATCACTAATTATTGTTAAAAACTCAGTTTTATAGTAGAAAGATGATGTGAATGCTATTAAACGATCAAGTTTTATTTCTTACCATTGGAAATTTTAAATTATTGACTTATTTTACAAAAAAAAGAAATATGGTCATATTTGTAGATATGGATGATGTGATTGCCGATACTTACGGTAAGCACATAGAAATGTATAATGAAGAGTTTAGTAAAAACCTCTCGCTGAGCGATTTTAAAAGTGGAGAAGTCTGGCAAAATGTACCTGAAATGCATCAGGACAGTATTCGCCGACATGCGCGCACCGATGGGTTCTTCCGTTGTCTTGAACCCATTAAAGACAGTATAGCCGTATTGGAACAATTATGTCAGAAGCATGAAGTCTATATTGCCACTGCTGCCACCCAGTTTCCAAATTCGCTTCGTGAAAAAAGTGATTGGCTAGACCAATACTTTCCCTTTATTAGCTGGCACTACCGAATCATGTGCGGCTATAAGTTTATTTTGAAAGGTGACTTGCTGATCGACGACCGAACCTTAAACCTTGATGAATTTGATGGAAACACCTTGCTGTTTAATTCTCCGCATAATGTCCATGAAAACAGTCATGAACGTGTCGGTAGCTGGCTTGAAATCGCCGAAAAACTATTATAATATTTTGATCACATCAATATGCATCTTGCATTTATGCTATCAACATATGCGTTTTAAAAGGATAATACTTTTTAAAAAAAGATTAGCTATATTGACCCCCTTATTTTAATATAAAAGACACAACTATTTATGTCTTCAAAAAAGAAATTTGGAACTTTTGCAGGGGTGTTTACCCCATCTATTCTGACCATACTTGGTGTGATCATGTATATGCGATTGGGATGGGTCGTAGGAAATTCCGGGCTTTTTGGAACCATTGCCATCATATTTATAGCCCACGTGATTGCAGTAACTACAGGCTTAAGTGTTTCATCAGTAGCGACAGATAAAAAAATTGGTGCCGGCGGTATTTATTATGTACTGTCGCGAAGTATGGGAATACCCATCGGTGGGTCCATTGGGATCGCTATTTTTGTAGGTACTGCATTTTCTATTTCTCTTTATTTGATCGGATTTTCTGAAAGTTTTAATGAATATTTTGACCTGGGTATGACGACCAATGACTTCAGGATTACCGGTAGTTTGGCCTTATTTTCGCTCACGATCTTGGCACTCATCAGTACTTCAATTGCATTAAAGGCGCAATTTTTTATTCTTGCTGCCATTGTGATATCGATTTTGTCCATTTTTTTAGGAAGTACTGAATTTGCTCCTGAAACGGTCAATTTGATCCCTTCTGAGAATTCTGTTCCCCTGGAGATGGTATTTGCCATATTTTTCCCGGCAGTTACTGGATTTACTGCAGGAATTGCCATGAGTGGAGACTTAAAGGATTCTAAAAAGTCTATACCCATGGGTACCCTAATGGCTATAGGTGTAGGATTAGTCGTTTACCTGTCATTGGCCATTTTCCTGGCCTTTGCCGTAGATCCTGAATTATTGAAAACGGATTATAATATCCTGATGAAAATAGCCCTGTTTGCCCCGGCTGTAGTAGCTGGAATATGGGGAGCCACACTCTCATCGGCAATTGGAGGAATTCTGGGTGGACCTAGAATATTACAGGCCATGTCTCAGGATCTTGTTACACCTAAAATATTTGGTAAAGGTAAAGGTGTGAATAACGAACCTGTCAATGCGCTTTTACTCGTTTTTGTCATTGCTGAGATCGGAATCTTAATAGGTGAACTTGATGTGATTGCAAGGCTAGTTTCCATGTTCTATCTGACGGCCTATGGCTTTATTAATATTTGTTATTTTCTTGAAAGCTGGGCCAACCCTGATTTCCAACCTTCATTTAAGATCAAACGATGGATCGGTTTATTGGGGTTTATTGCTTGTTTTGCGGTGATGTTCAAATTAGATACTACAGCAATGTTAGGGTCTTTAGCCGTAATCGGAGCCTTGTATTTTGGTTTGCAACGTAAGGAGGTGAAACTACAGTCTAATGATGTGTGGCGAAGTGTCTGGGAAAATATTGTCAATAAAGGGCTTAAGAAAATTGACGCCCAAATAGATGAGCATTCAAATTGGAACCCTAATATTATTCTATTTAGCGGGCAAAGTGATCATCAGCATTATTTATTAGAATTGTGTAAAACGGTTTCGGGAAGAACGGGAATGGTGACCAATTTCAAACTGATTGTCGACAAGAAGAATGACAAGCCGCTTAAAAGAACCGAGCAAGTTGTCGTGAATCCTGATTTTAAAGAACTGGGTATTTTTGGAAGACAATTGAAAGTAACTAATATCTATGACGGTATCACCAATATAGCATCAACTTTCGGGTTTTCTGGCGTTGAACCAAACACTATCATGATGGGTTGGCCCAAAGGTTTGGAGAACTCCGAAGAATACTCCAAAATGACCCAAACTTTGCTTTATTTGGATTATAACTTGCTTTACCTGGATTTTGACCTTAAAACTAAATTTGGAAACTATGACACGGTTGATCTGTGGTGGCGTGAAACTGATAGTAAAAATGCAGAAATGATGTTGAACATTGCACGATTTATCATTGCTTCTCCAAGATGGAACAACCCTCATATCAGGGTGTTATTTGTTAACAATAATAATGTAGACAAGACCATTATTGAGGCTAAGATCTCTGAGCTTGTAGACGATTTACGTGTAAATGTGGTCATCAAGATCATTAACAATGCCGTTGAACAAAAGGCTTTTTACGATATTATTAAGGAGGAGTCAGCGACAACCGATCTTACCCTTGTCGGGATTCCAAATTTTCAAATTGAAAAGCAGGCTAAATTTGTCTTAAGAACAAACAATCTTTTTGAAACCATTGGCTCTACACTGTTGGTCAAAGCTGCCAATAATTTTAACGTGTTGGACCTTGATTTTATTAACTCGGCGCATTTTCAAAACGAAAATGTCTGATTCGATACATTATAAAGTACACAAACCCTTTGGGATGCTAAGTCAATTGACTTCCAATGACCCAAAAGAAATAAGATCCAAAACCTTTCTTCGCGAACTCTATGATTTCCCGCAGGGCATGATGCCCATAGGCCGATTGGATGAGAAATCGGAAGGATTGTTATTGCTGACCTCAGATGGAAAACTTAGTGATCACATCAATCGCTCAGGCATTGAAAAGGAATATTGGGTGCAATTGGATGGTTTAATAAGTGCTGAGGCGATTCAGAAACTAGGTAAAGGGGTGGAAATTGGTGTCAAAGGAAATCGATATCTTACCAAACCTTGTAAAGTTGCGCTATTAAGATCAGCGCCGAAAGTATCTCCTGCACACCCTAAATTGCGTATTGAAAGGCACAGACCGTCATCCTGGATCAGTATCTGCATCACTGAAGGTAAATTCAGACAAATCAGAAAAATGACAGCGGCAGTAGGTTTCCCTACGCAAAGATTGATCAGGGTCAGAATTGGCGCCATTTATTTAAACGATTTGACTCCGGGAGATGTTAAGCAAATAATGAAATTGAATTGACCTTTTATTGTCTGCATCTTTTATATCAACTCCGATAGCAATCATTATCTTTTGCTATTGACCGCATTTCAACCTATAAAACTATTTTTAAATTAAATAGCAACGTTTAGCAGATATGAATACATTATATGTAATAAAAAGGTATTTTTGTTGTATTCTTTAAAATGATTTATTTACAAGTATCACTGACTTTGACAGCAATAAAGAGATTTTTAATACATGAACAACTTACATTAATTAATGTTAATTTCTTCTGTATTATTGTCGTTGTTTAGAACCTAAAAACAACTAAGTTTCCAATATATTTGCAATTATGCGTGTAATTCTTTTTCAAGAGACAATTTAAGTTTTAGCAAACATACAGTATGGCATTAAAAATAGTAATCTCACATAAAACCTTGTATAAATATGATCGTTCGGTATCGTTATCGCCACATATTTTTCGATTAAGGCCTGCTCCTCATAGCAGAACTCCTATAGAAGCTTATAGTATAAAAATAAAACCGGAAAATCAGTTTTTTAATTGGCAGCAAGATCCCTTTGGTAACTATTTGGCACGATTGGTTTTTCCTGAAAAAACAAAAGAATTATCCATTGAGGTCGAAATTATAGCAGATTTAAAAACGATCAATCCATTTGATTTTTTCGTCGAGGAATATGCTGAGGAATATCCTTTCAAGTATAAGGAAACAACTAAGAAAGAACTACAACCTTATTTAGAAATAGATGAAGATGGTCCACTTTTGGATGATTTTCTAAAAGATATTGATACAACGCCACGTAAGACGATCTACTTTTTAATTGACCTGAATAGAAAAATATATGAATACCTGAATTATAATATTCGGATGGAACCTGGTGTTCAGAGCTGTGAAGAGTCATTGGAACGGAAAAATGGATCCTGTAGGGACTTCGCCTGGCTTTTTGTGCAAGTATTGCGTCATCTGGGTTTTGGAGCTCGATTTGTTTCCGGGTATTTAGTGCAATTAAAGTCGGATGAAAAATCACTGGACGGTCCATCTGGCCCTCCGGAAGATTTTACAGATTTGCATGCCTGGGTAGAAGTATATCTGCCGGGTGCTGGCTGGATCGGTTTTGATGCCACTTCAGGTTTGCTGGCCGGAGAAGGGCATATCCCCCTGGCCTGTACGCCTTCTTTTGAAAGTGCAGCGCCGGTTGAGGGCCTTACCGATGTATGTGAAACTGAATTCTTTTATGAAAATTCTGTTAAGCGTATTTTCGAATCACCCAGAGTAACCAAGCCTTACACAGACAAACAATGGAGGGACATTTATAAACTCGGGTTTAAGGTTGAAAAACAATTGGAGAAAGGGGACGTTAGATTGACCATGGGAGGTGAGCCTACTTTTGTCTCTATTGATGATATGGAATCTCCTGAATGGAATACAGCAGCCGACGGTGAACATAAAAGAGCTCTGGCAAAGGATCTTTCTGGTAGATTGCTTAACGAATTTGGCAAGGGAGGCGTTTTGCATCATGCACAAGGAAAATGGTACCCCGGAGAACCACTTCCCAGATGGTCAATTGAAATTTGTTGGCGTAAAGACGGGAAAGCTATATGGCATGACAAGTCTCTTTTAACAACTTTTAGCGATGATCCAAAAGTTTCAAAAGGACAAGATTTAAAATTCCTACAGGTTTTGACAAAATACCTGAATGTTAGTAACGCGCATATTTTGCCAACTTATGAAGATGCTTTTTATCTTCAATGGGAAGCAGGTAAACTTCCTTTAGATATTGACCCCTCAAAAGATGAAACAGATTCACTTATCCAAGAAAAATTAGCAGAAATACTTGAGAAAGGAACTTCAACTCCCTCAGGATACGCACTACCATTGAACCATACAAATGAAAAATGGTTTAGCAGTGAATGGACCTTTAGACGCAATCATTTGTTTTTGACTCCTGGCACCTCACCTATTGGCTTTAGGTTACCCTTGGAATCTCTTATGGATAAACCTGAATACGATGTTTTTCCGGTATATGAGCCTGATCTTTTTGCTAAAAAAAAGCGCTTACCCAGTTTTAAAAGATTGGTATCAAGAAGACACAAGGATTTTCTTGAAAATGGCCTTGATACGGACAAACCTGAATATTTTGTGCGCACTGCTATATGTACCGAAATTCGAGATGGAAAATTTTATATTTTTCTTCCTCCCCTGGATTCGGCAGAAGCATTTTTAGATTTAACAGCATCTATTGAAGCTACAGCAAAGGAATTAAAAATACCTGTTGTTTTGGAGGGTTATGAACCGCCTAGAGACAATCGTTTGGATTCCTTGAAAATAACACCAGATCCTGGAGTTATTGAAGTCAATGTGCATCCCACAAAGAATTGGACAGAATTAACCGAAAATACTTTCAAATTATATGCCCATGCCAAAGAGGCCAGATTGGGAACCGAAAAATTTATGCTTGACGGAAAACATACCGGTACAGGTGGTGGTAATCATGTAACCTTAGGAGGCATATCTCCAAAAGATAGTCCTCTATTGAGGAAACCTAGTTTACTGAGAAGTTTGTTGACCTTTTGGCAACACCATCCCGGGCTCTCTTACCTATTCTCAGGCTCTTTTGTCGGTCCAACTAGTCAGGCTCCAAGGATTGATGAAGCCCGTTTAGAAAACCTGTATGAACTAGAGATTGCATTTGAGCAGATTCCCAAAAATGGTAAGGTCCCTTTTTGGCTCACAGATCGTCTTTTTAGACATTTACTAACAGATCTCACGGGGAATACGCATAGAGCCGAGTTTTGTATTGATAAATTATATTCACCGGATTCCTCGTCAGGACGTTTAGGAATTTTAGAACTTAGGGCCTTTGACATGCCTCCTCATCCAAAAATGAGTTTAATGCAAATGTTATTGGTCAGAACTCTGGTGGCCTGGTTTTGGAAGAAACCCTATGAGCATAAATTAGTGCGTTGGGGAACTGAATTGCATGATAAATTCTTAATTGAACATTTTGTAAGGGAGGATATCAAAGATATCGTTACCCAACTAAACAAGGCAGGTTATAGATTTAAAGAGGATTGGTTTGATCCATTTTTTGAATTCAGATTTCCATTACACGGAATGGTCACTATCAATAATATACATTTAGAATTAAGGGCTGCTATTGAACCTTGGAATGTTTTGGGTGAAGAAATGTCGGGCGGAGGAACTGCCAGATATGTTGATTCATCTTTGGAACGCATTCAAGTAAAAGTGACTAATTTTACAAATGAAAGATATGTACTAACTTGCAATGGTGTAAAGGTGCAATTGAAAGAAACTGGAACCAAAGGTGAGTTTGTTGCGGGTATTCGATATAAAGCCTGGGATCCGCATTCAGCGCTCCACCCTACTATCGCCGTAGATACTCCTTTGACTTTTGATATTGTTGATACATGGAACAGAAGGTCTATTGGAGGATGTGTGTATCATGTAGCACATCCAGGAGGCAGATCTTATGAGACCTATCCTGTCAACAGTTATGAGGCAGAATCGAGAAGAATTAATAGGTTTTGGGAATTTGGTCATACACAGGGAGATATTGATGTAGTTGAAGAAAGTTTTTCGGAAAGCCTTGATGGTACCACCAGAACTGTATCTGAAAAAGGAAGTAGCAAAAAATTTAGATATAAGGTGATACCCGTAAATAATGAATTTCCAAACACACTTGATCTAAGAAAAAAATAGACAAAATTAATGTCAGTTAAAACGAATACATTATTCCAAAATTATTTATTGGATTATAGTAATTACGAGGAATTACTTACTAAAGATTTAAAAATCAAACCCGATTGGGAAAGGCTTTTAAATAACTTGATCACTATTGGCAGTAAGGAACTGATTTCTAAACAGTCAGATATTGATTGGTTGCTTGAAGAAAACGGTGTTACTTATAATGTTTACAACGATCCAAAAGGATTAAATCGTCCATGGAATTTAAATATAGTTCCCTTTATCATTCATCAAAATGAATGGAATACTATAGAAAAAGGGGTGCAACAGCGCTCTGAAATACTGAATTTAATATTGACAGATATTTATGGGAAACGTGAATTATTAGCCAAGGGAATTATACCACCCGAGGTTATTTATGCACATCGGGGCTTTTTAAGATCTTGCGATCAAATTCAATATAACACTTCCAAACAATTACTGATTCACGCGGCTGATTTAGCTCGGGGTCCGGATGGTCAGATGTGGGTAGTCAATGACCGAACCCAGGCACCATCAGGTATGGGTTACGCCTTGGAAAACAGGTTCTCGATAAGTCAAACCATTCCTGAAATATTTAGTGATATCAATGTAAAGCAGCCCTCACAGTTTTTTAAAGACTTAAACGGGCTATTACTCAATGCGGCATCAACCAATAAGGAAAATCCTACTATAGTCATTTTGACACCAGGGCCTCACAATGAAACCTATTTTGAGCATTCATACCTTTCCTCCTTCCTGGGATTGCCCTTGGTAAAAGGAAACGATTTACTTGTTCGTTATGGGAAGTTATGGATGAAATCGTTAATTGGCTTAAAACAGATTGATGTTATTTTAAGAAGAGTTGATGATGTTTTTGTTGATCCTTTGGAATTAAAAGAAGATTCTTATCTGGGTATTGCCGGATTAATGGAAGTGGTTAGGCTTCAAAATGTGACTATCGTAAATCCGGTGGGTAGTGGCATTCTTGAAAATCCAGCCTTGATTCCTTTTATGAGCAATATCTGTAAGTATTTTCTTGATGAGGATCTTTTATTGCCTCAAATTGCTTCTTGGTGGTGCGGTCAGGAAAAAGAAAGGAATTATGTCATGAGCCATTTGCCTTCATTGGTCATAAAAAAAATAGATCGCCCAAATAGGGAACGTATCTTTTTCTGTGAATTTCTGAGCAAAAAAGAGCTGAGCGATCTCAAACTTGAGATGATGACAAACCCCTATAAGTTTGTTGCTCAGGAAAGAATACATTTTTCCTCTGCACCAAATTTTATAAAAGGGCAATTGGAACCTCGAAATATTGTATGTCGTTCATTTTCGGTTGCTAAAGAAGATGGCTATAGTGTCATGCCTGGAGGATTGGTGCGGGTTGCCGCAAAGCGTGAAGAATTAATGGTTTCAAATCAGCGCGGTGGAACCAGCAAAGATTTTTGGATCACAACAGACAAGCCTCAGCATAACATTCAACATTATTCATGGCAGAAATCCTCTTCAAATGAATCTTACGGCCTTGAAGATGTGCCCAGCAATACAGCTGAAAATCTATTTTGGTCAGGACGCTATTTGGGCCGCACTATTATTACTGCGAGATACATGAGAATGGTGATGAACCAAATGAATAAAGTACAGTATAACGATAGCGAATCTCAGTCAGATAATTTAAAGATCCTTTTTAAATCAATTACAAATATTACTTCGACTTTCCCGGGTTTTATGGATGATAAAGATGGCAAAGCGATGAACAATCCTTTGAAGGAAATTGAGTCGGTTATCTTTGACATCAACAAAGGCGGCTCCTTTGCTCAAACTTTGTCCAGTTTCAATAATTCATTCTATTCACTTCGCAACTTATGGTCTAGAGATATGTGGCGCGTTTTTGAGAGTATCCAAAAAGTCTGGACAGATTATAAGGCACTAAAACAATATACAATTGCCATTCATACAAAGTTCTTTGACAGAATTTTGACTCGGCTCATTGCCTTTATGGCATTAATTGATGAAAGTGTCCTTGTGAAACAAGGCCTATTACTCTATTTTATTGGATTGCAAATGGAACAGGCCATGATGACGATTGCGAAATTCAGGTCATTGGTCATTGTTCAATATGAGGAAGATTTGGAATATGATATTCTGGAATCTCTTTTAAGCAGTCATGAAAGTCTCAATATCTATCGATATAGTTACAGATCTTATTTAAGTCTTGAAAATGTGCTGAGTTTAATTTTATTTGACAAAGAATATACCCGATCCCTCGCCTATCAGATCAATAGATTAAAAAAAGATATTGACATGCTACCCGTGAGAAGCTCTGACGATTTAACTGCATGTAAAAAGACGATCATGGAAGCTTCTGTTAAAATTCAGGATATTAATATTGATGATCTGGTAGCTGTTGATCACAATGTTAAAATGCGATTGAATTTAGAAGAATTGTTATCAGAATTGAGTGAGCTTTTGCATGCTACCTCTTTATCGATTTCAGATACTTACTTTAATCATTCATATCGACAAAAGCAATTGGTCCATCAAAACATTACTGATTAAGATGATTTTTGACATAGAACATATTACAAAATACACTTACGAATACGGAGTTTCATTTTGCCATAATATTGCGACCTTAAAACCCAAATCATTTCCTGGCCAAACGTTGATGGATTATGAGCTGGATATTAGCCCAATACCTACGGATATATCTGAACGTAAGGATTTTTTTGATAATGTAATTACAAGATTTTCAATTCAAAAGCATCATAAAGAATTAATTGTCAGGGCCAAAAGCCGTATCAACCGTGATTACAATCTACAACTTGAACTGAAAGACTTAAAAAAGGCCAAACAATTAACGATCAAAGATACCATCGATGTAATGAAGGGAATTGATCATGACATATTAAATGCAAGGCAATTCGTTTTGGAATCACCTTTAATCTCCAATTATTCTAAGGAAATAAAAAAATATGCCCGTAAGTCATTTCGGCCCGATCGCTCCTTGTTCGAAGCTTCTTTTGAACTGATGCAACGTATATTTCAAGATTTTGATTTTGTTTCAGGATTTACAAATATTGCGACGCCACTTAATGAGGTTATGCATGAGAAAAAAGGTGTTTGTCAGGATTTTGCTCAAATAGCGATTGCCTGTGTCAGATCAATGGGATTACCCGCAAGATATGTGAGTGGATATATTGAAACTATTCCTCCGGAAGGTATGGAAAAATTGGTGGGAACAGATGCCTCTCATGCCTGGTTCTCTGTGTTTTTTCCAACATTTGGTTGGATTGATTTTGATCCAACAAATAATCAAATACCTAAAAACCAACATATTGTTGTAGCGCATGGAAGAGACTATTATGATGTTGCACCCCTAAAAGGTGTTATTTACAGCACTGGAAAAAATGAAATGGAAGTTTCTGTAGATATTCGACCAGCCTTGTTAAAATCTGAATAATTTACAATAACAATTCCTTATTGACTGGTTTCAGCCGCTTTATCTGAACTTGACGACAAGCGCTGATGAACGTTGAAATAATCTTCTTCCAACTTGTCTGCAATTACACCTAACTTATGAATTAATTCAGTGATAAACTCCTCCAAATTATCATCTATATCCTCAATTAATTTATACTCAAACTCAGATTTTATTTTTCCGATTAAAAATGCCGCCGAATTATTGGCAACAAGATGATGTTTTGAAATAATAGAGATATAATAATAAATCCTGTTCAAACAATTTTTGATCGATCTTGGGCATTTTGAGTTGAGTATCAAAAACTCCAGTGTGGTGACTTTCGAAGGGGTCTTTTTATAATAGCGTCGCATCATATCATAGGATGAGACACATTTTAATAACGTGGACCATTGATAGCTATTCCCAATCAAATCCGGATTGCTTTTTTGTTCAGCCAGAACGTCACTATATTTTGAATTTATGATTCTTGTAACCTGCAGGACCCTCTCGAGATAAACACCCAACATCATAATTGCGTATACTTCATCATGCAAAAGTGTACCCTTAATTTTACTTCTTATTTCGGCAGTAGATTGGGTAATCATTAAGGTAAAATCATACAATCCATTTTTAACAAAACTCTCTACCGAATAATTTTTAACACTGTGATTAATTCTATTAATTGTCTCAAATAATTCTGTCGATATCAAATCTCGAGAACTCCGTGCATTTTCATGTGCATATTTGAATATGTTAATGATAGAGTTAGACTTTTCAGGATTTAAGCCAACATCAAATAAGACGTCTTCTTCCTTTAGATCCAATTCAGATTCAATTATTTCATTATCAGCCATATACATTATAGATCGCAATACAAACTGTCGTGATTGTGACAGTTCATCAGGAGCATCAAGCGATGAAAAATAGTTGACATTTAAATATCTGGCCAGATGTTCAGATCGCTCAATATAACGTCCCATCCAAAATAAATTATTGGCTACCCTTGCTAACATAAATTTCTAATTTTTTAAGACCCAGGTGTCTTTTGATCCCCCACCTTGAGATGAATTAACCACCAAATTCCCTTTTTTAAGTGCCACTCTTGACAGCCCTCCTTTTAAGACATAATCTTTGTCTTTACCCAAAAGCGTGAAAGTTCTCAGATCAACATGACGTGCATCAAAAGACTCATTTTCTTCAATATACGTAGGATGGGTTGACAATGACATGATCGGTTGCGCTATATACTTTCTAGGATTTTCCTTAACAACTTGTTTTACTTTTTTAATTTCTTCCTTAGTGAGTTTATTTCCAATTGAGATGCCATATCCACCTGATTCATCAACTGGCTTGATCACCAATTTATCTACATTTTCCAAAACATATTCCAATTCATTTTTACGACTGCAATGGTAAGTATGTACATTCTGTAACACGGGCGCTTCATCTAAGTAATATTTTATAATATCTGGCATATATGTATAAACCGCCTTATCATCTGCAACACCTGTTCCAGGTGCATTCACCAAGCAAACATTTCCCTTTTTATATACTGAAAACAAGCCAGGTACACCTAAAAGTGAATCCGATTTAAACACCAGCGGATCAATAAATAAATCATCCACGCGTCTGTAAATCACATCTACTTTTTCAGGTCCATAGATAGTCCTTTTATAAACAAAATCATTTTCAACAAATAAATCTCTTCCTTCTACCAGTTCCACACCCATCTGTTTGGCTAAGAAGGAATGCTCGTAATACGCTGAATTATAGACGCCTGGTGTAATAATGACGCAAACAGGAGCGTCAACACCTTTTGGTTTTACAGATTCCAAAATATCTAATAAATTAGCACCATAATCCACAACTGTGTGCGCCTTATATTGATTGAAAACCCCATAAAGTGCGTGTTTTACGGCTGTTCTATTTCCAACAACATAGCTTACTCCTGAAGGACATCTAATATTATCTTCTAATACATAGTAATTTCCATCTTTGTGCTTTATAAGATCTGTACCGGAAATATGATTATAAATACCTTCGGGAGGATTCAGATTCACCATTTCAGGTAAAAAATTAACAGAAGAATTGATCAGATCCAAGGGAACTATACCATCCTTTATTATTTTTTGATCATGGTAGACATCCCAGAGAAATAAATTCAGTGCCTTACTTCTTTGTAAAACACCTTTTTCG